>CENU01202297.1_pt1 | contig 15573 bp, 9 predicted proteins | sample 361331 | NCBI WGS metagenome assembly CENU01 (sample SAMEA2619766, study PRJEB7988) | marine metagenome | isolation source: saline water (ENVO:00002010), including
CTTACTAATATAATATGCGAGGAGAAAGCGTTAGCGAGTGAAAGTTGCCAACAGTTCGCTTTGTTCCGATTCACGGAGCGCGGGATGCTCTACAAGAAGTAGCGGACGTAGGCGCGGTTGCGCAGGTCTTCAATCCACTTTTCCTGCGTCTCGCGGGCGATTTCACCGACTAGGACGTCTTCGATGACATCGCGTACCTGACTGATCGGTTGAATGGTTTCCTCGCGGAGTGCTTCGCAGTAAAGGATAAAGATGGTCTCATCGAGCTCGATCACCTGGCTATGGTCTCCGGGTGATAAAGCAAAGGCGGTATCGCTCAGTTCGGAGCGTAAATCGGCGCGTTTGAGCCATCCCCAGTCGCCACCCTTACGGCTCATATCATCTTGCCCGTATTTGCGGGCGAGATCACCAAAGTCAGCCCCATCTTCGAGTTCCTCAATAATTTGACGGGCGGTTTGTCGTAGGGGGGTGATGCCTTCGTCGGCTATCGGGCTAAGAATAATTTGGCGCAGGTGGATGGATGCCGGCTGGTAGAAGCGGAGCTTGTTGCGAACATAGAAATCTTCGATCCGCTCGGGGCTGATCTCGGACTGGGATTTGCGGTTCTGCTGGCGCATGACATTGACGATGACCCGCTTGCGAATATTATCGCGAAACTCGCGTGGTGTCATTCCCTGGGCTCGCAGATAATTCAGAAATCTTGCGCGATCCCCCCCGAAATCGGCTTCGAGGACGTCTTCATACTCTTGCTCGATGTAGGATTCAGGAATGAGCACGCCCTTTTCTTCCGCGGCTTTAACAATGATAATCCGGTCGATCATGTTTTGCAGGATCTCTCGACTGATTGAGTCGATTCGCTGACTGAATTCTTGCTTGTTGCGGGTGTCGATTCGCAGCCGTGGGATGATCGGCTCGAGTTCCCGGCGCACGGCTTCCAAAGTGATGATTTCACCCTCGGCGATGGCGGCAATTCCGTTACCTAATTTCAGCAGGCTTTGTTTCTGCGCGCTGGATGGGAGGCAGGCAGCTAAGGCCAGTAGGATAACGGCGGCGATGCGTCTGGCTTGAGTCATGTTGATGTGATGCGTCGGAGAATCTGCTCGATTTCTTTTATCTTCGCCAAGGGCTTGTTTCGGGTCAAGCGGGGAAAGCGGCTTCCCGATTTCAGGTAGGGGCCATTTTTACCGGGCTGTGCATGTTGGCAGATCAGGCGGTCGCCTTGAGTCTCGATGCGGCGGATGCCATGATTCTCTGCCAGTACGCGCAGGGAAGTAATCGCCACCAGGGCTTGTGCTTCGATCGGCAGTTGACCGAAACGATCGATCAGTTCTTCGGTCAGCGCTTCTACAGTCTTTACCTGTTGGGCAAACGCGAGGCGACGATAGAGATCGATGCGCAGTTTGGGTTCGGCGATGTAATCTTCGGGGAGGATGGAGGCAATCGCGGGCTGGGCTTTCCCGTTCCCCGTGGCTGCGTGAGATTTGGTAAATTCGCCCGATTCAGGTACTTTTTTATTAGGGAGGGCGCCTTCTCCTGCGGTAATAAAGTCGAGCCGGATTTCAGCTCGAATATGGGCCGCTTCCGGTTGGTCTTTCAAGCGGGCAACACTTTGTTTCAGTAACTGACAATAAAGTTCGAATCCGACTCCCGCGATGTGCCCGCTTTGCTGGGCACCGAGTAGGTTGCCGGCACCACGCAGTTCGAGATCACGCATAGCGATGCGGAGACCGGCGCCGAGTTGGTTGTGTTGGCGCAGGGCATTGAGGCGCTTGGCCGCCTGTTCAACCAGAGCGGCGTGACGGTGGAGCAGGAGATAGGCGTAGGCCTCGCGGTTGAAGCGGCCAACGCGTCCACGGATTTGATAAAGTTGAGCGAGCCCAAAGCGGTCTGCCCCTTCGATGATGAGGGTGTTGCAGTTGGGGATATCGATGCCGGACTCGATGATCGTCGTGCAAACGAGCACGTCGAATCGTCCCGCAACGAACTGCGTCATGATACGCTCCAGGCTTTCTTCCCGCATTTGTCCGTGCCCAACGGCAATCGTAAGGTCGGGATGCATTTCCCGGAGGCGAGTGGCGACGGCTTCAATTGTGCGGACTTGGTTGTGCAGGTAGAAGACCTGTCCGCCCCGTTCTACTTCTTTCTGGATAGCATTCTTGACCAGTTTGGGGTCATAGCTGCGGACAATGGTTTGGATCGGTTTTCGATCGACGGGTGGCGTTTCAATTATGCTCATGCTGCGCGCACCGGAGAGTGCCATGTGGAGAGTGCGCGGGATGGGGGTGGCGCTGAGGGTCAGCAAATGGCAGTTTTGGCGTAGTTTTTTGAGAGCTTCTTTTTGTTTCACTCCGAAGCGTTGTTCTTCGTCGATGATGATTAGCCCGAGCTGTTTGAAATGAACATCTTTACTGAGCAGACGATGGGTACCAATGAGGATATCGATGCGCCCCTCGGCGGCGTGCTCAATGGTTTCCCTGTTTTTCGCTGCCGAGTGGTAGCGACTGACCGTGCCGATCGTAATCGGCAGTCCTTCGAAGCGCTGCTGAAAAGTGTTGGCATGCTGCTGGCAGAGTACCGTAGTCGGCACCAATACGGCAACTTGACGATCGGATAAGGCGGCTTTCAGCGCGGCTCGTAGAGCGACTTCGGTTTTGCCGAAGCCAACGTCGCCACAGATCAGCCGATCCATTGGACGGTCTTTTTCCATGTCGGACTTGGTGGCCTCAATGGCACGTAATTGGTCTGGTGTTTCTGTGTAGGGGAAGCTTTCTTCCAGCGCTTTTTGCCAAGGGTGGTCGGGGGGGCAGGCACATCCGGTCGCTTCTTGTCGGGCAGCTTGCATTTCGAGAAGTTGGGCCGCGTAGTCGAGCGTGGCCATTTCTGCGGCAGCACGGGTCTTTTCCCAGAGAGCGCCTCCAATTTTACTTAATTTGGGCGCCCGCTTGTTCAGGCCAATATACCGTGTTAGCAGATGCGATTGATGGAGCGGCACATGGAGAAGGACGTCGCCGTCAAATTCTACGCTAATCACTTCCGTCCTTTTTCCATCCACATTGAGCTGGGTCAGGCCGCGATAAAGACAAATGCCATGCTGTAGGTGGACCAGCGCATCGCCTGCAACCAGTTCGGTAAAATCGAGTAACTGATCAACTTGGGGGCGATGGATTGGTGGCTTGGGTTTGCCGGACGTGCGTCTGCCCGGAGGGATGCCGAGGTATTCGGATGCGGTCAGCAGGGCGAAGCCGCGGTTCTTCGTTTTCAGATATTGGGGCGTTATTGTCCCGCAATCTCGGGCAATAAATCCGGCAGCAATAGGGCCTTGAAGAAAGCTGGGTCGAAGCGCTGCCGTCTGCTTGTCCTCCTGGAGGGAGGCGCGGATTCGGTCGATATCGCTATCGGCAGAGATGGCAAAGAGGATATCCCGGTCTTCGGAATCGGCCCACTCGGCGATTTGTTTGCGAAGCTGAATTTGCGCATCTTCCTTCTTTTGCAAGGGATCGATGAGGACAGTGCTGACATGGCTGTGCGCTTGAAAATCAATGATCGGTTGGGTGGCTGCTTCGAGGCGCAGGGCGCCCTCAAAGAGGCCGGGTGACTCGTCGATCTGACAGAGCCCGGTAACCGGCGGGGCCACCGATTGTGCCTTCTCTTGTAAGTGAGGGAGGAGGCTGCCTTTTGCAGAACCCGATGTATCAAAGCGGAGTGGGTGCTCCCGAACGAGTCTGGAGGGCTCACAGAGTACCCAGTGTACTTGACCCGGAGAGAAGTATTTGAGGAGCCCGCCCGGCTTGATTTCATCCAGTTCCCCGTCCTCTATATCTGCCGGTAGACGGAGGGAGTCACAGGCCTCTGCAGTACGCTGTGTCAGCGGATCAAATGCGCGAATGCTTTCGATTTCGTCTCCAAAGAAATCGATTCGATAAGGGTGGGTCGCCCCAAAGGGGAAAATATCGAGGAGACCACCCCGCGTGGCGATTTGGCCCGGGTATTCGCAAAGGGCTTCAGCGTCATAGTTATAAGGTCCGGTAAGAAGCGATACCAGCTCGGAAAAGGAATGATTCTGCCCGGTTTGCAGTTCGGTGCTTTTGTCGATCAACCTATCCGGATCCGGGCAGGGACCCAAGAGCGCTTCAGGTGTGGCAACAAGGATGTGCTTGGTTTCTGTTTTGCCGAGCAGCTCGGTTAGTACGGAAAGTCGAACTCCTTTGCGGGCCGTTCGCCGATCCGGATCGATGTCCGGGGGTGGTGGCTCGGGGAAGTGGAATACCTCGGCCGCTGATTCGTTATCGAGCCACCCGGCGTGTCTGCGGATTTGTTCGGCCAGCGGCTCGGCTTGTTGCGGCTCAGGGGTTAAAACCACTACGATGCGCTCCTTTCCTGCGCAGGCAGTGGCGGCACAAAAGGCGGGTTTTGCCTCCGAACAAATGCCGGTGATGAGTTTTCGCCGGTCTTTGGCTTGGCCAGAGGCAGGCATCAGGTCTTGAGCGTTTGCAGTGCGTTAGCTGCTGCCGCGACTTCGGCATTTTTCTTTGAGGAGCCGGTGCCGCTGGCAATCAACCGATCCGCTATACGGACTTCGACTGTATAGTTGCGTTGATGAGCCGGGCCGTTGGTTTCGAGGAGGGTATAATCCGGCCGTGCACCGGCATGATGTTCCTGGCTCCATTCCTGCAATTGTGTTTTGGGGGAGCGTTCCGAGGCCGCTTGTCCTGCCTCTGCGAGTTCATCGGAAAAGATTTTTTCGATGAATGTGCGAGCAGGCACGAGGCCACCATCTAGGTAAATTGCGCCAATCAGGGCTTCAAGAGCGTCTTCCAGCATGCCGGGACTCGGCTCGGGCCGGTGCTTGCGTTGCGCTTCGCTAACTTCCAGATAGTTTTGCAACTCCAGCTGTCCGGCTTTTTTCGCGAGTGATTTTCCACTGACCAGATTCGCCCGCATGCGGTCCAGTTCGCCTTCCGCCTGCTCGGGATAGCTTCGGTATAGGGCATCTGCCACAACGAGACCAAGTACGGCATCACCCAGGAATTCAAGCCGTTGGTTGTCCATTAACCCGATATCCAGGCTAGGGTGTTTCAGCGCCTGCGTGAGTAGTTCTTCGCGGTGAAAGGTATAGCCAACCGCAGTTGTGAGCGCACTTTTATATGTCGTCATTGCTAAATTTTCATGAAGGCGGGTTTTCCGGCTTGCCCCAAGTCCGTGGCGATGTTGGTAGATGGCATCTCATCTTATCGACAAGCGCAAGCGAGTCCTTACTTTTACGTTTCCAGCCATCCTTTACCTTGCCTAGACAAAACAAGAAAAAGAGCCGGGCAAACAAGATTTTTGTCCTCGATACTAATGTACTACTGCATGATCCGCAGTGCCTCCAAAAATTTGAGGAGAACACACTGGCGATTCCGGTCGAAGTACTGGAAGAGTTGGACCGAAAAAAATCGGCCCCGGGTGAGCTTGGTTATGCCGCCCGCAAGGTGCACCGTGATCTGCGTCGATTGTTCGATGAGGCCACATTATCCAAGCCGGCTGAGTTAATAGGGAAAAGCAGTTCTACCCTGGGGCGCGATCTTCCGAGCGGTGGCCGATTGATTGTCGTGATTAACGATTATCTGGTTAATGGCACGGCAGACAGTGAGGGCATGAAACTACTCAAGGCCACACTGGGCGATCTGGAGAAGATGGATAATCGGATTCTCGCTTCGGTCGTATTTCTGAATGAGCAGTACGCGGACAGTCGGGTGATTCTGGTGACAAAGGACGCCAATATGGCCCTAAAGGGGATCGCCCTGGGGCAAGAGGTGCAGGACTACATGAACGACAAGGTGCGTGCGGCCGAAAGTGTGGGCTGCAAGACCTTGCTTTTGGAAGAAGCGGACTATGAGCGATTTCTTGAAGAGCATGGCGTGGATCTGGCTCCGGAAAAGACCAGCCATCTCTTTCTCAACGAGTATATTTATGTCGGCCATGGTGAGTTCCGGGAGCCGGCCCGGTATCGTGGCGATGGTCAACTCGAAGCTCTTATTGTGGGCGATGGTGTCGGGGTAAAAATCCCCAAGGGCATACGCATCAGTCCACTCAATGAGGAGCAGCGCATGCTCATGGACGCACTTTTGGACGAGGACATTAAACTGGTCACTTGTACCGGTAAGGCGGGCACGGGTAAGACGCTGGTCAGTATTGCCATGGCATTGTATCAGGCTCTTGGGGAAGATAACCTTTATGAGCGCGTCTTTATTACCCGCCCATTGGTTCATATCGGTAAAGATACCGGGGCGCTTCCCGGTACTCTGGAAGAAAAGATGGCTCCTTACATCGCGCCCTTTTACGATAACCTCGAAGTTCTTTTCAATAACCGCAAGCTGGCTTCCTCAGAGGAGCCGAAGAAGGAGCAGGAGCGGATTGACCGCATCACCTCGAATCGTAAGCGCAAAAAGGCCATGGCAAAACTCGCCAAGCAACCGATTGCCGGCGATCAGGACGAGGATGAGGCCAACTCTCCGCGCAAGCCCTATCAGTTTCTTTTTGATTTCGGCATGGTGGAGGTCGAAGCGATGACCTTTATCCGCGGGCGCTCCCTCGCGAATACCATCTTTATCATTGATGAAGCGCAGAACCTCACGCCGCACGAGGCGAAGACTGTAGTCAGTCGTATGGCAGAAGGCTCTAAGGTGATCCTTTTGGGGGATCCCGCACAGGTCGACAGTATGTTCCTCGATGCCAGTTCAAATGGGCTTGTTCATACAGCGCAGCGTCTAAAAGGCACCGAAATCACTGCCCACCTGGAACTCAGCACCGGCGTGCGGTCCGAGCTGGCCGATCTCGCTGCCGATTTGCTTTAGCAAATACGGAGTGACGAGCTATTCTGAAAATTAAGCTTTTACCCATTGGTTTACTAGAACAGGATTTCCTATGCAATTGATCACACCGGAAGTGCGCACCCAGATCGACGACATCACCCGCCGGGCCGGGCATATCTGGAGGTATCTTTGACGGCGATAATAAGCAGGAAAAGATTGCCGAACTGGAGACGCGGATGGCCGAGCCCACTTTTTGGGATGACCAGGAAGAAGCGCGCAAAGTAATCGGTGAAGTCAACCGCCTGAAGTCAGCGGTCAATCCAGCCAAGGCTTTTAATGCCGAGGTCGATGACCTCCAGACCATGCTTGAATTGATTGAAGAGTCCGGCGACGACCCTGAGTTGGCCTCCATGGAGAAGGAAGTGCTCGCTGCACTGGCAAAATTGGCTCCCAAGCTGGATGCTCTGGAACTGGCCTCCTTCCTCACCGGTCCGCACGATAGCTGCAACGCACTCCTGACGATCCACGCCGGCGCGGGCGGCACTGAATCCTGTGATTGGGGCGATATGCTCCTGCGCATGTACACGCGCTGGGGCGAGCGGTCGGGCTATGCTGTGGAGGTGCAGGACATTATGCCGGGTGAAGAAGCCGGCATTTCCTCCGCAACCATTCGCATAGAGGGACCCAATGCCTACGGCTATGCCAAGGCGGAGCGCGGGGTTCATCGTCTTGTTCGAATCAGTCCCTTTGACTCAAACGCTCGGCGCCACACATCCTTTTCCTCCGTTGATGTGATCGCGGAAATTGAGGATGATATCGATTTGGATATACCGGATGCCGAAATCCGCACAGATGTCTACCGGGCTAGCGGTAAGGGCGGTCAGCACGTTAATCGTACCGAGTCTGCGGTGCGACTGACTCACCTGCCAACCAATCTCGTCGTGACCTGCCAGAACGAGCGCTCACAGATCAAAAACAAAGCGACCGCCATGCGGACTCTGAAGTCTCGCATTTACGAAAAAATGCAGGACGAGAAGCGCAGTGAGATGGAGAAGTTTTACGGTGAGAAGGGTGAGATCGCCTGGGGGAACCAGATCCGCTCCTATGTCTTTCAGCCCTATCAACTGGTCAAGGACCTGCGCACGGGAGCCGAAACGGGTAATGTTCAGGCGGTGATGGACGGCGAACTGGACCTCTTTGTCCACGCTTGGTTGCGGGCAGGTGGGCCGACTTCCCGTAGGTCCGCTGATGAAAGGAATTCGCTCGATGACTGAAGCAAAGGATAGCTCTCCGGTATTGCCTTACGAGGAAGCCATGGAGGCGTTCTCCGAGCAAAGCCTCTTTGAGAATAAGACCTGGCTGACTTCACCCAAAGCGTTTGCCCTGACTGCCGCGCAACTTCGCTACATCGAGGCCATCGGTCAGGCCTGTTACGACTTTCACCGCGCCCTGGAGACACTTTACCTGCGTTCTGCCGAGGCGCGAAACCTCTTGCGTAATCGTGAGCTGACGGCGCCCTGGGTGGCTGAGTATTTGGATCGCGGCAAGCCGGATCACCTCATTCAACACGCCCGAGGAGAGGCTGTCCGCGGAGCCTCGCCATCGGTCATTCGACCGGATCTATTGATCACGGAGAACGGTTTTGCTCTGACCGAGATCGACTCCGTTCCGGGTGGAATCGGCCTCACCGCTTTCCTCAACCGTCTCTACACTCCGGTTCATGGAGAGGCTTTGATTGGGGCCGGCCAGCAGGATATGATCGAAGCCTTCTACACCGCTCTTTGCATGCGGGCACCGCGAAAGAGTTCTCCCTATATCGCGATCCTGGTGAGTGATGAAGCGGCGACCTACCGGCCGGAAATGGAGTGGATCGCCTCACAATTGCGCCAAAGAGGGCGCCGGGTGCATGTCTTTCACCCCGATCAGGTGATGCCGTTAGGGGAGTCCATCTGTGTCGGCATCGACGGAGACCCGCAGGAGGTCGACATCATCTATCGCTTTTGGGAGCTCTTTGACTTGGCCAATGTCAGTATTGCCGAGTACCTCCTGGAGGCTCGCCAACAGGCACAAATCAATCTGACGCCACCGATGCGTCCTTTTCAGGAGGAGAAGCTTGCGTTGGCACTCTTTCATCACCGCATCCTTGAAGATTTCTGGAAAGAAAATCTCCCCAAAAACTCGTACCGTATTCTCAAGGAAGTGATCCCCGCGAGTTGGGTCATGGATCCGGTCGAACTGCCGCCCAATGCGGTGCTCGACGGACCGTCAGTCGCCGGTAAGCCGATCAGTCGCTGGGAGCAATTGGTGGATGCCGGGAAAAAGGAGCGCAATCTGATCATAAAAATCAGTGGGTTCCATGAGAGCGCCTGGGGTGCCCGCAGTGTGACTCTGGGCAGTGACTGTTCGCGCAGCGATTGGGAAGACGCTATATGGCAGGCCGTCACCATGGCAGAAAACTCGCTCCATCTCTTACAGCAGTATGAAAAACCGAAGCGTATCCGCCATCCGGTCTACCGGGAGAACGGTCAAATTCGCCAGATGGAAGCGCGTGTCCGTTTGTGTCCGTATTATTTTCTGGATGAGCAAAAAAAGCGGGTATCCCTGCACGGCATACTCGCCACTCTCTGCCCGGCCGATAAAAAAATCATTCATGGCATGAAAGACGCTTCTTTGCTGCCTTGTGTTGAAGTGGCGGATACTGATGCATTCTAAGCGCAGAGCGTTCACAGAATGCCATCATGAAAGCGCAACTTTTGTTGGATTCCGGGGTCTGCCCTTATTTCAAATTTCAATGTGATTAATCTATTTTATGACTAAACGAGCTACCAAGAAGTCCGCTACAACAGGGCTCAAATCCGCTGTTAAAGAGACCGCGAAGTCTGCCAAGAAAAGTATCAAGGCAACCACTCAGTCGAAGACTGTGCACACCATGCCACCGCATGGGGGCACAGAGGCTTTCCGCTTTGCGGTGGGCAATAGTACCGATTCGGTCAAGACCTCCATCCTCAATCACCTTCGCTACACCTTGGCGCGCCATCCGGAAAGTGCCACCCGAGATGAATGGTGGACGGCTACCTGTTATGCCGTGCGCGACCGTATGCTCGACCGGTTTATGAAGACGCAGGCAGAACATCACCGGAAAAAAGTACGTCGTGCCTATTATCTCAGCCTGGAATATTTGATGGGCCGTCTGCTAATCAATAACCTACATAATGCCGGTCTCTACGATGCTGCACGGGAAGCGCTGGGCGAACTTGGTCAAGACTTTGACGAAATCACCTCGGAGGAGGCAGACATGGGCCTCGGTAACGGGGGTCTCGGGCGACTCGCTGCTTGCTTCCTCGATTCCCTGGCCACTTTGGATCTGCCTGCCGTGGGGTACGGAATCCACTATGAATTTGGCCTCTTTCGGCAGGAGTTTAAAGACGGTCACCAGATTGAGCATCCCGACGTCTGGCAGGAGAAAGGTTGCCCATGGGAGGTCATGCGGCCCAATTTCAGTCAGGAAGTACAACTCTATGGGCGGGTCGAGCACCAAGTTGGAGACAAAGGAGAGTACCATCCCGTGTGGGTCGATTGTAAGACCGTCGTCGGAGTACCCTTTGATATCGGTATCGTTGGCTATGGCGGGGAGACGGTGAACTTCCTCCGCCTCTGGGATGCCCGCGCCTCGCAGGAGTTTGATCTCAACATCTTTAACGAGGGCGGTTACGTAGAAGCCGTCCGGGAGAAAGCGACCGGAGAAACCATCTCCAAGGTGCTGTATCCCAATGACAATACCGAGAACGGAAAAGAACTGCGCCTCGTTCAGCAATATTTCTTCGTTAGTTGCTCGCTCAAGGATATCATCCGCCGCTTTTTGCACGGGCATGATGATTGGGCCGAATTTGCCGAATTTAATGCCCTTCAGTTAAATGATACGCATCCCGCGATCGCGGTGCCTGAGTTGATGCGCCTGCTTATCGATGAGCACGGCCTGGAGTGGTCAGATGCCTGGGAAATCACGCGCACCGCCTGCAATTACACCAATCATACCCTCCTGCCCGAAGCATTGGAACGTTGGAGCGTACCCCTTTTTGAGAAGGTGCTGCCCCGGCATCTGGAAATTGTTTATGAGATCAACCACCGCTTCCTCGAAGATGAGGTGGAAGCTAAGTGGCCGGGTGATAATGCCAAAAAGGCCGAGCTTTCCATCATTCAGGAAGGGCAGCCCAAGATGATTCGCATGGCTTATCTCTCGGTCGTCGGTTCCACCCGGGTCAATGGTGTTGCGGCGCTGCACACCGATTTATTGAAGAAGCACCTCTTCTCCACATTTCATGAATTGTATCCGGATAAATTGGTCAACATGACCAACGGGATTACGCCGCGTCGCTGGCTGCTCGCCTGTAACCCAGGCCTAGCCGCTCTCATTACGGAAAAGTTGGGCAGCGACTGGCCGAAGAATCTCGACCGGCTGACCGAACTTGCCGACTACGCCGATGATGCCGAGTTCCAAGACCGATTTATGGCCATCAAACGTGCCAACAAACAGGCCTTTGCCGATTATGTGCGTGCAGATTGTGGCATCGAGATTAGCCCCGATGCGCTCTTTGATGTACAGATCAAGCGCCTCCATGAATACAAGCGTCAGCACCTAAACCTGCTGCACATTCTCACGCTCTATCGCCGCATACTCAATGACCCCGATTATGTGATGAACCCACGCGTCTTTATTTTCGGGGCGAAGGCTGCCCCGGGATATGCGCTGGCCAAAAACATCATTCGTGCGATCAACAAAGTCGCCGAAAAGATCAATAACGACCCGCGAGTCGGTGGCCGCATAAAGATTGTCTTCCCACAGAACTACTGTGTCTCACTGGCGGAAAAGATGATTCCCGCGGCCGATCTCTCAGAACAGATTTCTACCGCCGGTAAAGAAGCCTCCGGTACCGGCAATATGAAGCTCGCCCTCAACGGTGCGCTGACCATCGGTACCCTCGACGGCGCCAATGTCGAAATCCGCGACGAAGTCGGTCAAGAAAACATTTTTATCTTTGGATTAACTGTAGAACAGGTCGAAGAACTCCGTACTCGTGGTTATCAGCCCTACGATGTTTACAACGCGAATTGGGAACTCAAGGCCGTCGTCGATTGGTTGCACTCCGACTTCTTTACGCCGGGTGAGCACGATGCCTTTGCGCCACTCTGCAGTAGCCTGCTCGAGGGGGGCGATCCATACCTTTGCCTGGAGGATTATGCCGATTACATTCACGCACAGGAAGCGGCCGATCGCGCTTACAGCGATTCCCGTGGGTGGGCTCGGATGGCTATCCTCAATACCGCTCGCATGGGGCGCTTCTCCAGCGACCGGACGATCGGGGAATATGCCGAGCAGATCTGGAAACTCAAACCGGTGGCAATTAACGCTTAAACCACATTGACAGAGAGGTCTCTTTCAACTGCATACAATTTCGTTAACCAGCCAACCAGTATACAACCAAAAGATTACTAACTCTTATGCAAAGCTATATCGTAAAATGGAAGTTTCACTGCGTAGAAAAGCAAGTTGCTGCCTACCAAAAGTTTGTTGAGTACGCCGATGCAGGCTATCCGGAAGACAAGTTTGACGGGTTTGAAATTAAATTTCGTTATCATGCGCCCGGTGATGGGACCGGCGTGATCGTCTGTAAAGCGGATGGGGCCGATGCGATATTCAAACACTTTGCTCCCTGGAGAGCACAATTCGGTATGGAGTTGGACATCACACCAGCCATGTCCTGCGCCCAAGTGGTGGAAAGCCATCGTCAACTCTTTAACGAGTCTGCTTAAGCGACTGCCGCCCAGCCCGACAGCAGCCGGCTGTGCAGACACTCCTGATTCACCCTTCGGCTTTGATTTGGGCGAAGGCCCAGTCGAGCCAGGGTAGAAGTGCGGCGGTATCCTCGGCATCGACTGTGGCACCGCCCCAGATGCGAATGCCGGGAGGCGCGTCGCGGTAACTGCCGAAGTCGTAGGCGATGTTTTCGCTCTCCAGTCGCTTGACCAGTTCTTTGGCTTTGGCCGCCTGTTCTTCGGGGCTGAGGCCCTGGTACCAAGGATCGACAATCTTCAGGCAGATCGAAGTACAGGAGCGGGTAGCCGGGTCTTCCGCGAGAAAGTCGATCCAGTCGCTTTTTTCGGCCCACTGAGCAACCGCCTGCAGGTTGGCCTCAGAGCGAGCCAGCAGGGCAGGCAGGCCACCGATCGAGCGGGCCCATTCCAGGCCGTCTACGGCGTCCTCTACGCAGAGCATGGACACCGTGTTGATTGTGGCGCCTTCAAAAATGCCTTGGATGAGTTTCCCCCCTTTGGACATCCGGAAAATCTTCGGCAGTGGCCAGGGTGGGCTGTAGGTCTCGAGGCGTTCAATCGCCCGCGGGCTCAGTGCAATCATGCCGTGCGCCGCTTCCCCGCCCATGACCTTTTGCCAGGACCAGGTGATGACATCGAGCTTGCTGTAGTCCAGATCCATGGCAAAGACGGCCGAGGTCGCGTCGCAGAGGACGAGTCCATCATGGTCTTGTGGGATCCAGTCGAGGTTGGGCACACGCACACCGGAGGTCGTCCCGTTGTAGGTGAAGACAACATCATTATCAAAATTGATGGCACTGAGGTCGGGGAGCTTCCCGTAGTCGGCCTCGTGGCGGGTAACGTCTTCCAGCTTCAGTTGTTTGACCACATCCGTAATCCAAGCGGAGCCAAAAGATTCCCAGGCGCAAATGTCTAAGCCGCGGGCGCCGAGGAGCGACCACATGGCCATCTCGATCGCCCCGGTATCGGATGCCGGCACGATACCACAGACATAACCCTCGGGCAGACCGAGAATTTCTCTGGAGTCATCAATCACCTGACGGATGCGGGCTTTGGCATTTTTCGCCCGGTGAGAGCGGCCGAGTAGGGCACCGTCGAGGGCGTCGAGCGACCAGCCCGGGCGCTTGGCACAAGGACCGGATGAAAAGAAAGGGCGTCTGGGAGTCGTTGCAGGCTTCATCGATTTGTAATCTTTTCCTCTTGATGTGGCATTTGTCCGTCGCTGACAACTGCACAATGCGGAAATCTATCGAGCTTTTTTCTTCGCCGCTTTCTTTGCCGGTCTCGGCTCAAACTCGAAACCAATCTTGCCGGTTTCAAAATCGAGGGTGAGAGCGGCTTTGAAGGCACGTTTTGTCCGCTTCGAGACAAAACCTTCGAGCTGTGCCGTCTTGCCTCCGGTAAGTAATGCTTCGATATCAGTCGGCTGCAGTTCTTTTTGGAGAATGGCTTTGCCAATGCGCAGCCCATCGGGGGACTCTTTCGTCCGGAAGGCAGGCACATGATAGGCTTTATCGGTGGCGTACAGTTTCGCTTCTAGCCCGTTGACCAGAGTGACCTCTTTGAGCAGCTGATCGTCTCCCAGTTCCACGTCCTCATTGTCCGCATCATCAAAGACGAAATCGATCTTCCACTTGCCCGGCTTCCCCGTCTTGCTCACCGCTTGCTCCAGTTTGAGTCCGGCGCTGAAAGGCTTGTTGAAGCGGGAGCGGAAGCCCTCCATCTCGGGAAGGGATTTTTCCTCGAGAAGTTGAGTGGCGTCTTCCATCCCCAGTTCCCGACCGGCGATGTACTTGGAGATCTTGAAGGCGCAATCCATGTCGCGGCACTCATAGGTGGCATCGGTCTGTTTGAGACGGGCCGCACTGCAGGCCGGGCAGCCGACTTCGAGATCCGGGAATGTTCGGTTTACTGCGAGATCGAGGTGCGCCCGTGCTTTTGCCACTACCTCTTCAGTAAACGTGTTGATCTCGTTCATGAAGGTGTTCCGCTCGATTAATCCCTGTTCCATCTTGTTCAGTTTAGCTTCCCAGTCGCCCGTCATTGAGGGCGAGGTCAGGGCATCGATTTTCATTTCTTCGCAGAGATCAATCAGACGAAGCCCTTTGCCGGTAACGTTGAGATCGCGGCCATCCCGGGCAATGTACTTCTGGCGAAGCAGCCCTTCGATTGTGGCGGCGCGGGTGGCCGGTGTGCCCAAGCCGCGCTCGGCCATCGCTTCGCGGAGGTCCTCATCTTCAATTAATTTGCCGGCGCCTTCCATCGCGGAGAGCAGGGTCGATTCAGTATAACGGGCGGGCGGAGTGGTCGTCTTACCTTCAGCAGTGACTGCATCCACTTTGGCGGGTTCGCCGGGCTCGATCGCGACGAGTTCATCCTTGCCGCTGGCGACTCCGGCCTGTCGTCCGTAGACGGCCAACCAGCCAGGCACGACCAGAGTTTTTCCGCGGGTCAGGAATTGGTCCTGCAATTCCCCATGATCAATCGTGGTGACGCGCTTGGTCACTTCGAATTCTGCCGGTGGATAAAACACGGCAATGAATCGTTTAACGATTATATCGTACAGCTTGGCCTCGGCATCGCTCAGTTTAACGACACGCCCGGTCGGAATAATGGCAAAGTGATCGGATACTTTGGCGTTATTAAAGATACGTTTATTGAAGCCGATTTTGTTTTCTTCGAGTGACTTGGCTGCCCAGCGAGCTACCGGATGGCTGGAATTGGCCACATCCTGCGTCGTCTGGCGGACATTTCCGAGGTAGTCTTCCGGGAGATAGCGGGAGTCCGTTCTCGGGTAGGTGATCATTTTGTGGCGCTCATAGAGAGCCTGCGCTATCGCCAGGGTGTTTTTTGCCGTAAAGGGGGCCTCGCGTTGAAGCGTGGTCAGATCGTAGAGCAGGGGTACGCTCTGTTTCGTCGGTTTTTTCTCTTCCTCAATTGTTCCGGT
>CENU01204249.1_pt1 | contig 15555 bp, 13 predicted proteins | sample 361331 | NCBI WGS metagenome assembly CENU01 (sample SAMEA2619766, study PRJEB7988) | marine metagenome | isolation source: saline water (ENVO:00002010), including
TGCGCGGGCTTCTCTGTCGTGTAGTCATTGAAAATCGCCGCTACATAGATCCTCAGTTTGATGCCAGTAATGAACTTCGCACTGAATTTAATGTTGCTCTGGGAACCTATCTGGCCGATCCGTTACCTGCTCTTGGGTCCTTTAATCTGAACGGCGCACAGGCCAGTTTGAAGTTGGGTTCGGTGTCGACTTCCAATGGACAAGACTTGGTCGATGTCGTTGGGCTCTATTTGCTGCAACCGGGCTATCCGATCAATGAAGAAGAACCTGCTGGCTTTCAAGTTACGGGGGTGCAACTCAGCCCCAGCGGAGATCCCGTGACGACGACTCCACAGAAGTTTGATATCTTTAATGAATCGGATGCAGATTCGTCCCGGGCCCAGATTGCATTAATCAATCCATTCAGTAATGCAGTGGTTCAAATTTTAGATGGTTGGGAAAATACGGACGACCCAATCCAGGATCGTTTTTTCTTAAAAACTCAGGAACTGCTTCTAGAAGAACCTTGGAGCGGGGAGGAAGTGGGTATTTTTATAATTAATGAAAACTATAGTACGCTTCGTTTTGACGGGCTGAAATGGATCTACTAACTAGTCATATTATGCGAACACGAGTCATATGGGATAACGGAGAGGTGCGTATTTGGCGTTCCAGTGGTCGCGGTGTGGCTTGTTTGGCCACCGGGCAAGCTGAAGATAGTCAAGCGTTGGTCGCCTTTCTCCAGTCGCACAGCGGACTTTTGTCAGGCAGTCGTTTGACTCTACTACTGGATCATCCGCTGTTGGATCATCGCTTGGAGCGGATACCCCAGATGTCGAAAAAGTTGCAACGGCAACTATTGGAACAGAGGGAGCAGAAAGCGTATGGCAAGGAGGCACGCAATTGGTCGGCCTTAGCTCTGCATCCGGATGAGGCTGGTGCGCAAGATCTGCGCTTGGTCGCCAGTTTCCCATCGGGACTGAATAGCCCCATCGCTGAATGGGCTTTGCGGGCCGGTATTTATTTGGAGGGCGTCTACAGTTTACCGGCAGCTTTGGCAGCATCTCTGCCCGCGCAGGTCTCTCCAAACGGGGCGATCCTGCCGATTACTGTTGGCGATATCACCTATCTAGTCGCACAGAATGCTAACGGTGCGTTACTTTTCTTCGTGCGTGCTGGCAATTGCGTGGAAGAACCTTCCTTGCTCGAGCGCTCGTCGGGTCGTTTGGCACTCTTTGTTGAGCAGGAGTTCGGGATGAGTCCAGAGTTACAGGAGGCCCCGTCTAAAGAAGTCGTTCCAAGCGGATTGTTTACCTTGCCTGCAAAATCCATGCTTAATCTGAGTGCATTGCGGGAGCGACGCAGGCAGGCGGCACTACGTTTTCGGGTGCGGGCATTTTCTGTTTTAGTCGTCTTGCTTCTTTTATCGTTTTTGCAGATACAACCGAGCTTGGCGCGAAAGCAGGAACTGGCATCCAAGCGCTTATCGCTATTACCGGAAATTCGTAGTGAACGTATGGAGCTGGAGAAGGCCAAAGATGCACTGAAAGAGGAACGTATTTTGCGGCAGATCATTGCGTTTTGTCGCAATCGTTCTGTCGAGAAACTGGAGGATCCGGTACCGTCACCGCTGCCCGTTTTGGTTGCCGGCATAGGTGATGCCTTGCCCAGTAATCTGGAGTTGGACCGCATTGAATGTACAATCGACACGGAGTCCGAGAGTCTGCGGTTGCTTCTGCGAGGTCGTCCGCTAACGCCGGATCTGGACTTGTCCAATCAACTGGAGCGCTTTCGTGAGTCGTTGGATAATCAAGGCTGGTTGATCGAGAGCAGCGCGATTAATTTTGTGCAGGAAAGTTCGGAAAATTCCCGGTTTACCCGCCGAGGCGCACAACGCTTCTTCGAGATGGACGTTGCAATTCGTCCTCGACCTGTGAACACACAGACGCTATAACTCTACTATGCACCGCCTTCTATTTCTATCCTTAAGGCTGTTGTCGGCTTGGCCGATACTGGTTGTTTTGGTGGTGGCTATCGGTGTGATGCACTGGATGGCTTCAGGCATAAAAATGCAAGAAAATGAAGTGAATGCGCTTCTTCAGGAGACCTTGCAGATTAAACAGGAGCGCAACCGTATGGAGGCGGAGCTCAATGGCCTTGCCCTGACAGACTTGCGCCGCCGCTCTCTTGAATACGCGGAGGATTTCTTATCGACGGGTGGTGATGCAGAGGCGTCCATACGCGCAGAGGTACAATCCGCTTTTGAGTTGGCTACCTGGGACTTGAGCTCAGTTGTGGTTGAAGATTTGATCGAAGCATCCAGTGATTTGCCGATCGGTGCCGTATCAGCGGCACTTTCTGCCAAAATGCGGATAGACCCGAAGAAGACTGAAGAGACGCTAAAACTGCCGGTGCTCAAGGCAGTTGGCTTAGGTCAATTTATTTGGCGGACACCGCCTTATAAAGAAATTCATTCGATCCGTTTGGAGCGTACAATTGAGGGTTACGAAATGTCGATGGGGATCTTTCTGCCCTGCCGGCATGAAACAACTGTCGCGGATACAACTACGGAGGAACGAATGGATGGGGAGCTTATTCAATAATCCTCGATTCATTGTTCCGTTCGCTATTTTTGCGGCTCTATTTCTATTGTATCGAGTCGTACCGGATCCCTTTGAAGCAGTACTTACCTCTTTCTCTAAACAGCCTGCTGCGACCCAGCCGACTAGTCAGGTCAAAGCACCCGTTGAAGTATCCGAGCCGCTAGCGGTTGAATATATGGGGGCTCTGCTGCGAGAGCGTTGGTTGCCCGAGCGCTGGAGACAGTTTGCCAATCTCCAACGGGATCCATTTGTCGCTAGCTATATTGAGCCGGAAGAGCCGGAGATGCCGATATTTGTTTTGCAAGATGAGGCGCCGCCGCCGCCAATGCCTGAAGACTTAGCGACCTATATTGTGGAAAATATTGGTCTCGATGCGGATGGTTTCTTTGTGCGATTTGGTCAGCTGCGCATACGCGAGGGAGAGAAGTTGGGAAGCGAGCTTGTCCAGCAGATTGCGGTTCCGGAAATGCGCATGGGAGTGGACTCACTTGATCTGGTCACACAATATCTCAGTGGTTTGCAAATCGACGCTACAGCTCCTGAAGCGGATCCGCCGTCCGTATTTATTGACGGGAATCTTTTTCGAGAGGGTGATCTGGTTTTGCGTAGTCCTGTTCTGGCAGTTGGCGAAGTGCGCTCAGACAGAGTATCTCTACTGGATCGAGGCGGGCGCATATGGTGGCTTTACATGCAGGAGTAAGGAGGGTCGCGATGCAGCCTTGTCATTCTCCGTGGGACGGTTAGGATTGGTAATCATGATAGATCTTGTAAAGAAAACGCTCTTGGCTGGTGTAGGGCTGGCTGTTGTGACCAAAGATAAAGTACTCGAGTCAATGGACGAACTTGTGGAAAAAGGGAAAATCTCCCGCGAGGAGGCTGCTGCTATGACCGATAAGATCGTTGCGGAAGGTGAGGCCGAAACAGAGAAGGCCAAGGTTGAGGCGAGTAAACTCTTTGCGGAGATGCTGCACCGCGCTCATCTCGTAACGGCCGACCAACTGGAGGCTCTGGAGAATCGTGTTACGGAACTGGAGGGGCGATTGCACCGCGAGTTTCCAAACAACGATTAAACTGGCCCTGAATAAACACGAACAGCCCAGTCCGGCAGGTGAAGCCTTTTAATTATTTAGCCAACGCCGTACGCGCGCCGGAGATTGTTGCCATCCTCGCTCGATGGGGATTCGAAGATCTTTTATTGCAGCTGGATACACCGCCTTTTCTGCTGCGTAATCTTGTACGTCAGCGAGTCGCGCATCTCAGCCCGTATGAGCGCTTGCGTAGTGCTCTGGAAGAGCTGGGGCCGATTTTTGTAAAATTCGGCCAGATCCTCGCGACTCGTCCGGATCGTCTTCCGGAGCCACTGGTTCTGGAGTTAAAAAAGTTGCGGAGTCAGGTCGAAGCACAGTCGTTTGATAGGATCCAGCCAGTTTTGCGAAAGGAATTGGGTGCCGATATTGAATCATTTTTTGAAGATTTTGACAGTGAGCCGGCAGCGGCCGGCTCACTCGGCCAGGTTTACAAAGCACGTCTGCGCGGCACCGGCCAATGGGTCGCGGTAAAAGTGCAGCGTGCGGATATCCAGAAGACAGTTTCCGCGGATTTAGAGATTATCGGTTGGTTTGCCCGGCAATTGCATAGCCGGGTAGAGGAACTAAGGCCCTATAATTTACCGGTTTTATTGCAGGAGGCGGAGAAACGGCTGTCGGAGGAAATGGACTATCGCAACGAGGCGAATAACGCAGAAATCTTCAGTGCATTGCATGCCGGTCAGTCGAGAATTTTTGCTCCTTTTGTTCACCCGAGGTTCAGCACTCGTCGTCTCCTCGTCACCGATTGGGTGGATGGGTGCGCCCCGGATGCCGTCGACTTACCGGCAGAGGCAGCCCGTGAACTGGCTTTACTGGGCGGGCAAGCGGTCTTTCGTCAGATCGTTGGAACCGGTTTTTTTCATGCAGATCCGCACACCGGAAATCTATTAATCACTGAGGATCGCCGGATTTGCTTTCTCGATTGGGGTCAGGCCGGCCAGACGACCGAGGCAATGCGCTTCCAATTAGCGGATCTTTTTGCCGGAATAACGGCTCGGGATGCTGGCAAGGTCATCCGTGTAGCCCGCTCCATGGCAGTCAATTCGCGTCGTATTGATTCTGTACGACTGGAGAAACAAGTTGCTTATCTACTGCATAAACATCGTGAATTTGGCCCATCCGGGGCCAAGATCGGTTCCGTTGGGCTGGAGATGCTCTATATCTTCGGGATGAATGGAATCGATGTGCCGCCGGATTATGCCTTGTTGGCAAAGGCCGTATTCTGTGTGGAGGAGACGGCCCGTGCGCTTGACCCGGATTTTGATATTCATGCGGTCGCCCGTCCATTTATCGAACAATTGGAGAAGGAGCGATGGAGCCCTGCGAATATCGCACGCCAAACAATTTTTCCGCTCTTTTCGGCTCTTCAGCCGATACAGCAGGTTCCGGAGATACTGCAACGCATTCTGCAACGTGTGGAGGATGAGGATTTGCGGATCAATATGCATCATGACGGAACGGAGCGAATGGAGGAGACCTTTAACGCTTCGATGAATCGCCTGACGACCGGAATAATCGTCGGTTCATTGATTATCGGTTCGTCTCTGGTCATTACAACCGGCGTAGGTCCACTGCTCTGGGGTTATCCAGTAATTGGGATTTTGGGCTTTCTTGTTTCCGCGATCCTTGGGCTCTACATTATTATTTCTTCGCTCCGTCAGCACCGTTAATCGTCTTATTTTGACTAGGGCCGCCGGTGGAAAAGATGGTTTTTGAGAGCCCCGATGAATAGAGGTTGCCCAAGTAGCACTCTAGCGTAGCCTGTAAAGGCTGACTTATTTTATGGCTAATCCTGCTTCAGAGGTGTCGATTGGAATCTTATTGCTGAGTAGCGATCCGCAGTTCCTTAAGCGGGTCAGTCCTCTTTTGGAGGCGTCTACCCCCGCAGTTGATTTATTAGCAGCGAGCTCTCTGGACGAGGCTTTGAGTATGCTCAAGGAAGCGACCTGCGATGTGGTTTTGCTCGACGCATCGATTGGTGCCCGTGATGTTCGCCAAGCACTTTCTTCAGCGTGTTCGCGGGCAGTGGTTTTGCTCTTGTCCAGCGGTACAGCCTGCGTGCCTCTGCCTCAAGGAGTTGAGGATTGTTTGGAGGTGTCATCTCTAGATAGTACTGATTGGATGCGCCGCATTCGCTATGCCTTAGACCGTGCGGAATGGAAACGGCGGGAACGATCCAGTCGTCAGACCCTCAGTCCGTTTGGGAGTGGCTTTTTCCGCCAAGTCTTTGATCTATCGCTGCAACCGCTTTTGGTCCTGGAAAAATCCCAGCAAATTGTTTTGTTGAACACGGCCGCATCCGAGCTCTTAGAAACGCAGGGCAATTCTCTGGTCGGAGAAGTCTTCCCCTTCGATGCCCGGGTGAAGGAGAAGTTAATTATCGACATCCCACGCCCGAATGGAGAAGTCGAGCAAATGCAACTGGAGGCCTCTGAATTCAAAGAGAACGGAGAGCTTCGTATTTTGGTGACGTTGTTTCCATTATCTCCATCGGGAAGTCTCCAAGAGGCATTGGACCAGGAGAAGTCACGCGTGCTTCAATTACAAGCGGCTTTGGATGATAGGACCGGCAAGGAGGCACATGAGGGTTCACAAGAGAATGAGGCGCTGCAGTCGGTCGGTCATTTGGTCGGCGGCATTGCCCACGACTTTAATAATATTCTAACGGCAGTTCTGGGAAATCTTTCGATCGTTCGAATGGCGATGGAGACGACTCATGAAGAGGCCGAGAGGCTGACTACAGCGGAAAAGGCGGTACATCAGGCAAAAAGTTTAACCCGCCAACTGCTGACCTACGCGAAGGTTGGGGCACTGGAAACCGAAGCAACTACGCTGGAAGAATTGGTCAGCGATTCGGCCGCTTTTATTCTTCGAGGTTCCAATGTCGCCTATGAGCTTACAGCGGAACCGGATCTTTGGATGGTCGATGCCGATAAGGGCCAAATTAATCAGGTGATCAATAACCTTTTGATTAACGCAGATCAGGCAATGCCCATGGGGGGCATGCTGACTCTCCGGTTGGAGAATCAGGAAATGAAAGAGGGTGATTCGGCGACCCTTGCTTCAGGGAGCTATGTTTGTTTGGAGGTGCGTGATAACGGAGCCGGGATACCGGCGGAAAATCTGGCGCGTATATTCGATCCTTATTTTACAACCAAAGAGTCCGGCAATGGTCTTGGTTTGGCCTCTTGCTTGGCTATTGTTCGTCGCCATGGGGGTATCTTAACGGTCGACTCAAAGTTGGGCGTCGGTTCATGCTTTCGAGTCCTCTTGCCGAGGTCGAACAGAGCGAAAGAGGAAACGCCGACTGATGAGGCCGATGAGAGTGGTCTTCCCCCGAAAGGGAGCGGCCGTATCTTAATCATGGATGACATGGAGCCGATGAAGCTGGTAGCTGGAGAAATATTGACCTTATTAGGCTACGAAGTGCACTTAACCAGCGATGGTCTGGAGGCGATTGAAGCCTATCGTGAAGCGATGAAGGCCGGTCGGCCGTTTCGTGCCGTGGTCTTTGATCTGACCGTCCCGGGCGGGATGGGCGGCGAGGAGGCGTGCCGTCAACTGCGTGCCGACGACCCGAAGTTGCGGGCTATCGCATCCAGTGGATATTCTACCTCAAACGTTATGTCAGACTGGAACGCGCACGGGTTTGATGCGGTGATAGCGAAGCCTTATCGGATCAAGGATATTGGCTGGATATTGCATCGCGTCCTCCAACCGCCTGCCGGAGAAGCGCCCGCTAGTTAAGCCATTCTTGCCACTCTCGCCGATAGGCTTCGGCATTGTCTTTGTTGATTACACGAGTGCCCAAAACTAATGTGGATGGCTCTGGGGATTGCTTGCGATAGAGTGATTGAATCAGCATTTCCATGCTACGGTAGCCCCAATCATAGTAAGGGTGTGCGACAAATGCAGAGAGGTAACCTTCGTCCAGGTAAATAAAGGTAGCGGGAGAGGACTGGATCGCTACGCAGGGAAGTTTCCCTGGAGGCCAAGGCAAGGCGGGAGCACCCCGCAGAGGCCAGTCATTTAAAAACACCCATCCCTTGATTAAGTGGCCACGGTCTTTTTCCTCTGCCAGGCGTATCGCTTCATTTGCGCTTCTATAGTTCGGCTGGCAAGTGACGATACATTCTATGCGCTTGTAGCCCAGCGCATCACGCAGGCCGTCTAAGCGTGCTAGTTCCGCTTCATTTGGTTGTTCGGAAGTGAGGATGGCTATCCGGCCCCGGGTGGGTAATTTAGATTGAATGGCTTTGCCTGCTTGTCGGCCGGCGGCTCGCTCGTTGGCGACGACTTGGGCCAGAGCGTTGGCCACGGGTTTGAGCCCTTCAAAAACAACGGCTTTTTGTCCTTCTTCTATGGCGAAACGTATGGATTCCTCCACCTCACTGTTAATTTCCGGGCTGATGATAAAACCATCAGCCCCTTCGATCAGCAGCTGTCCGAGGGCGGAAGACTGAGTCTGCCCATTGGACAATTGTGGGGTGAGCACCCGCAGCTCTACATCGATGGAGTAGGATTGGCTTAATGCCCTTGCCGCATCGCGCGCTCCGGAGTGGACGGCCTGATAAGACGGATCTGCAAGACTGCGCCCTATGACGCCGATCTTCAATTCCGCTAATATTTCGCGATTCTGCGCTTGGAGTGAGCGAAAAGAGCCGATCTGGCAAATGAGCAATACGAGCAGTAAAAAAGTCCTCATGACGAATGACTGTATTCATTTCATGCGATGGCTTGGCTATTTTGCAACCGTACTTTTTGGAACTGGCCCCGCCAAAGTTGGCGGGACCAGCTTGTGTTGTCCTATTCTGTGGGCTTACCAGGCTTTTTGCCAGCCGATGGTAAACTTGTAATCGGTCTCTAACTGGTAGCCGTTCAGATCGCGATAGAGTGGTAAGCGTAGGTCAAGTGCCAGCCGATGGCCTTTCCAGGGGCCCCTCGGAGCAAAGCAAGTGGGCCTGCCAAAAGCCATGACCCCAAAGCAAAGAGCAGGCATTCGCCGAAGCGGCGTATGCTACTCGATGATCGCACAGAAGCTCTCCGACTATTCTCCGATGGCGTACTCCAGAGTAGTACCCGCATGTTCAATGCTCAAGTGGTTCGCGCCATCCTTGCGGCGGGTCTTTTCGGTTCGGCCGATCACTTTGGCTGGGATGCCAAAGGATTCTGAGAGCGCAATGATCTGTTTTGCCGCTTCGGGGAGACAGTAGATTTCCATTCGGTGCCCCATATTATAGACACGAAACATTTCCTTAATTGAGGTGCCACTGGCGCTTTCAATCGCATGAAAAATGGGTGGAATCGGGAGAAAGTCGTCCTTTATAAAGTGAACTTCGCTACCAAAGCGCAGGCACTTGGTTTGCCCCCCTCCGGAGCAGTGAACGAGGCCGCGTATGGATGGCCGCTGTTCGGCCAACAGACGCCGGATGACCGGGGCATAGGTGCGAGTCGGGCTGAGTAGTGCTTCGCCCACAGTCAGGGTCGACCCGGGAAGGGCGTCCTCCATTTTATACGGACCGCAATAGAGAAGCTCCGGATTGGTTTGGGCATCGCAGGTTTCCGGATATTGGTCGTAGTAGTGCCGGCAAAGTAGATCGTGCCGTGCGCTGGTCAGCCCGTTACTACCGATACCGGAATTTTCAAAAGTTTCGTAGTTGGCTTGCCCGGCAGAGGCGAGCCCCACGATAGCGAGTCCCGGATGGATGGTTGCGTTATCGATCACCTCTTCGCGCCGCATCACGGCAACCGCGCAAGAGTCCACCGTTACAGTGGGTGTGAGGTCGCCGACGTCAGCAGTCTCACCGCCTCCACTGTGGATGCCGACGCCCTGTTCTCGTAGTGTTGAGAGAAAGGATTCTGTGCCGCTGATGAGCTCGGCGAGTGCTTCTCCCGGCAGGTTGCGAGCATTTCGGTTGACTGTGCTGGAGAGGAGGATGCCCTCAGTCGCCCCGACGCAGAGTAAATCGTCGAGATTCATGACGATGCTATCTTGTGCGGTCTTGCGGAAGGCAGATGGGTCACCCGTTTCCCTGTAGTGTAGATAGGCCAGTGTGCTCTTAGTCCCGGAGCCGTCGGCGTGTATAATATTACACTTGTCTGGGTCTCCGGTGAGCTGGTCGATGCCGATTTTACAAAAGGCTCCGGGAAAGAGGCCGCGGTCGAGTTTGTCGACAACGGCGTGGACTTCCTCCTTGGTCGAGGATACGCCGCGTTGGGCATAGCGATCTGTTGAGTGGCTCATTTTTGTTCTGTGTAGCGGGCGGATATCGGTTTATACAATCCTTTCCTCGGGTATTTCAATAGCGGCAATCCGCTCCATAATTCGTCGGGAGGCTTCGAGGTAGCGATCCGGATGCTCTTTGCCCGGATCGATTTCATAGGGCAGCATTGGTTGCCCGTAGGCAATGTGTATACGACTGCCGAAAGATGGGTATTTGCTTTGTCTACCGTAGGCCTCAAAGGTGCCAAAGAGTCGCACCGGGACTACCGTCGCACGAGATTTACAGGCGATCATGCCAGCTCCCGGCTTCGGTTCTTGCAATTGGCCGTCGGGAGAGCGGGTGCCTTCCGGATAGATGGCGACAGTCCCTTCCTTTTTTAAGGAGCGGAAGATCGCTTTGAGGGAACCTACATCGGCATTTTCCCGGGCTACTGGTATCGTCCCGATGGCCACCAGACCTTTGCCAAAAAGTCCCCGGAAGAGGGTGTCCCGCGCGAAGTAGTGGATCTGTCGATAGACCCGACAACCGATAGCGGGGGGATCGAAGTAGCTTACGTGGTTGGCTGCGAAGATAACGCTGCCAGTCGGTGGAGCGTTTTTCAGGTCCGCGGTGGTAAAGTCATAGAGCGAGCTAAAGAACCAATCTGCGGTTAGGCGGACGGCTTCATAGAGCGGAGGAATGGAAGGGCGAGGATCAGGCATTTTCGATGATCCCGATAATCTGTTGGATGACGCCCTCGAGGTCGAGCGTTCCTGTGTCGATACGAAAAGCTCCCTCCGGGCATGTCAGCGGGGCCGCCTGTCGTTGTTTATCTTGTTTATCGCGTTGGGCGATGGAGTCGGTCTCGCCTTGTTTCGCCCGTCTGGCGGCTCGGGTCTCCTCATCTGCGTGGAGATAGAAACGGAAGTTAGCATCGGGCAGGATAACAGATCCGATATCGCGACCTTCCATAATCAGGCCCTTAAAATGGTGCATGCGAGCGACTTTCTCTTGATCCCGCTGATAGGCAAAGAGCGCCTGCCGCAGTTCGGGGAGGGCAGCAAATGCGGAAACGTTCTGGTTCACTAGAGTTGAGCGCAGTTCCTCTTGAGTGGGGCTGTGCCCGTTGATTTGAAGTTGCGCGCTTTGGCCGTCGATTCGGGTCTGTAAGACCATTTCAGAGAGTAGGCGTTGGACGGCTTCTTTATCCCCCGGGCTGGCGCCGGCCTGTAAGAGAGCATGCGTAATTGTGCGGTAATGGGAACCCGTATCGACATGCAGCAGGTTGAAGTATTTGGCCAACCGTTTAGAGGTCGATGATTTGCCCGTAGCGGCGCCTCCATCGATTGCAATAATTCGATTGGGTTGTGCGTTAGTCATGGCGTAAGGACTGCAGCACATCAAAGAATTTCGGGTAAGTTTTGCCGCAACAGGCAGGGTCTTTGATCGCCAGCCAGGGCTGGCCGTCTTCGAATAGGTCATAGGTGCCAAGGATGGCAAAGCTCATGGCAAAACGATGGTCTTCATACGTTTCGACTGCAAGCAGTTGTCCGGCCGAACGCGCTGCTTTTGCATGTGCGCGCAGGGCATCGAGGTCCGGTTTTATGTAGAGACTGTCTGCGGCCTCTTCCACCGGTTGACCTAGTTTGGACAGCTCTTTCGCTATCCCGCTGATGCGATCAGTCTCTTGTCTCCGAGTGTGACCGATTCCCGTTATACGGACTGGACCGCCGAGTAGAGGTGTGATCGCTGCGTAGGTCAGAAAGGTGTCTGAGTAAGCGTTGAAATTAATTTCACGCGCCTCGAGTTGGATTTTACGGGTGCCGTCTTTACGGACCAGCCATTGCGCTTGCTCACGCTCAATTTGCAGACCGTGATGCTCTAGGGTTTCGGCAAATGCAGCGTCTCCCTGCATTGGCTTGGGCCCGATCCCGGGTAAGGTGATGCGGCCGTTATGTATCAGCACCAGGGCTAGAAAATAGCTGGCGGCAGAAAGGTCTGGCTCCACCGGATAGAGGCCACCTTTGGGTTGGCAATACCGGATAGGCTGGAGGGAAAAGACTTCGGAGGGGTCTTCTGATATGAGGGGTGCCCCAAAACTTTCCCGCATCTTCTGGGTAATTTCAATGTATGCGGGGCGCACGCCGGGTGCAGCAAGATGTACTGGGCGATTTCCGGTAGGAGCTGCGAGGAGCAAGGCAGATAGGATTTGGCTGCTGGCAGAGGCGTCAACGGTGCAGGTACCGCCTTGGTAGCCTTGTGCTTTTACAGTAAAGGGAAAGTGGTTCGGTTCTCCGTGAAAATCAAATGCCGCTGCATGGAGCGTGCGGAGGGCTTCGATTAAGCCGGCCATGGGTCTCTGGCGCATGGCATCATCGCCGTCCAAGTGGTAGACCCCGCCTGGCTGCAGAGCAAGAAAGGCGGTGAGAAAACGCGCGGCTGTGCCGGCGTTGCCAACATCGATCTGCGCGGATTTTTCGGGGATGTGCCCCCCCTCTCCCCGTAGTGTAATTCGATGGCTTTCGGCGTCTTCCTCGCAGCGGAATCCTAATTGTCGGAGAGCCTGCACCATTATCTGCGTGTCGCGACTGAAGAGAGCGCCTTCAAGAGTCGTCTCACCCTCTGCTAAAGCCGCTAGTATGAGCGCGCGATTAGTGATGCTTTTTGACCCGGGAAGAGAAAGCGATGCATCAATCGGTTGAAGGATTGGTTGGATGGACAGGGGGTCGCTCACTTAGGCAGGCCTTCCCGGTAGGCTTTCCCCGAGGCTAGGGTGTCAAAAATGGCCGCCTCGTCTTTTTCTTCAAGCAGACGCTTAACAGTCGATAATTCCTTTTCCAAGGCTTGCAGGCTGTGCAGAATTGCATCGCGGTTTTCACTGAGGATCTGGCACCAGAGGGTTGGATCACCGGCAGCAATCCTCGTGCTGTCGCATAACCCGCCGCCGGCCAGTTGCCTCCAGGCCAGCGATTTTTTAGCCAGTGTATTGCAGATAGCGGTGGCCAGCAGATGCGGCAGGTGGCTGATATGGGCAACGATTTCATCATGCTGCTCCGGGGTCATCTCATGCGTAGTCATCCCCAAGGCTTGCCAAAATGTGTGTAGCTGCGCGCTCTTTTCCGGATCGGTGCCCGGCAGGGGTGTCAGAATGCATGCGGACGAGCGGAATAGGTCACCGGTGGCGCTATCCATCCCGGATTGTTCAGAGCCTGCCATGGGGTGCGACCCTATGAAGGTATAATCTCTCTTCGGGAGGGTTTCTGTGCCTGCGCAAATGCTTCCCTTTGTGCTTCCGACATCGGTCACGATGGAGCCTGAGTGCAGGGCAGGGCTGATTTCTCCGAGCAGAGGGAGGATTGTCTGCACGGGCGTACAGATCACAGTCAGTTGGCTGCCTTGAGCTGCTTCAGCGGGGGTTTCGGCAACATGATCACACCATTCGGCTTTGGCACATCGAGCACGTGTTTCCGGGTTACGAGTCCAGACAACAATCCTATTTGATAGATTGAGCGCGCGCGAGGCGATAGCAATGGAGGCACCTAACAATCCGGTACCGAGGATCGTGATTTGTTCGAACATCCGCTATAGTTGAAATGGGGTTTAGGTTTTGAAGTCGAGTGTGAAAATTGGCTTATGTGGAGACGGGCACCAAGCTTTTGCCTTGCCCGCATATGGTAAATCTGGCAGGTTAAAATGTTATATCGCTTACTATTCCTCGCCTGCCGGCATGGCCAAAAATCATAGAAAACGTCGAAACTCTTTTTTTAGTCGCTTGTTCAAGAAGGCACTTTTGGCGACTGCTGTGGTTGCTCTATCTGCGGCGGTCATTGTAGGGTTCTGGCTTTTGAGTGAATTGGGCCCGAAAGAGGTGGACTACTCTAATATGGAGTTGGAGCCGGGGGTACTGGAAAAGCGTGCCTATTTTGCGGAACGTTTGCAGGCGAGCGTGGAGCTGGTGGAAGCATTTGAAGAAATCTTGGTTTTGCGGAAGCCGAGCAAAGAGGATTTACTTTTATTAGAGCAAGCGGTGGCCGCTCAACGCGAGTATGTGGAAGGTAGGCCCAACGCGGAAATGGAGCAGGTCAAACGCCTCGAGTTTCTCGAAAAACAGTATCAGGATTTTGCGGTAAAAGATACACTTAGTTTGAGTCTGGAAGCCGAGGGCGAGGCGGCCAAACTGGCGGGAGCGGATAAGATTGAAGAGGCGCTGGCGCAGTACCAGCTAGCCTGGCAACTGCAGGAAAAAATTAATGAAGAGTTCCCTTTAAGTCATGCACAGGATCCGTCTCGAACCGCACGGTTGCGTCGCAGTTCTGAGTTTCTCACGGCCGAACCGATCTATCGGGAAAGCTTGGCCTATGAGCGCGAGGCAGATGTAAAGCGGGCGGTCAAGGACTGGGCAGCGGCAAAAGAAGCGCTGGAAAAGGCTATACAATTGCAGGATACGCTGAACAGCAAGCACCGGGGTACGCGCCAAGCGGATGTGTCTCGTTCCGGAAAACTTCAAACAAAACTGGTTGGGGTGCTTTCCGGAGAGGGGTTTATTCGAATTACGGAGATTGTTCAGATGGCCGATGCCCGTAGAGTCGCAGGTGATAATTTGGAGGCAGCCAGCTACTATGAAGAAGCGGCGCGTCTGCAAAAAATACTGAATCTGGAATACCCGGATAGTCCGCATGCCTCTCCGGAACGAGTGGTTGAGTACCAGCGAAAGTCTCAGACCTCACAAAGTTATGAATTAGGCTTAGAAATTGAGGCAAACCATGATGCGCTACAAGACTTCCTGGCGAGTCGTAAGATCCGTGCTGCGATCGACAAAATCGTCGATCTGCGTCGAGATATTATGCAGATGGAGGAAACTTATCCGAGGAGTTCTTTAAATGATTCAAACTTACAGGTGAAGATTCGCTACTTGAATCTCATCCAGAATGATATCGGGTTCATTCAAGAGCACTTGTATCGTCGAATGCTTAAGGTGTCTGATTCGGGTGGTTGGTCGATGTTAACGACAGAGGTAACACAGGGCCTGTATTCAATTGTTATGGGGCAGAATCCCAGCCGATTGAAGGCAGACGACCACCCGGTTGATTCCGTCAGTTGGCGGGAGGCAAAAACCTTTTGTCAGCGGCTCAGTTGGATCATGGGAAAGCCTGTGCGTTTACCAAATGAAAATGAGTTCCGCGAGGCGCTTGGCCCCCTGCGTTACCTGGCTCTGGAAGACTATACATGGAGTGCTTCAAATTCCGGCGGTGATGCGCATCCAGTGGCTAGCCAAGGAGCATTTGGCAACGGCTACTTCGACTTGTTGGGCAATGTTAGCGAGTGGCTTGAATCAATGGATCGTTTTGAGGACGAAGACGCCAAACACATTGGAGGTCACGCACAGGATAATTTGGAAGCGATCTTTACTGTGCCAGTGAGAAACTCGCCGCGGGGCGAACGCAATCGGATGACCGGATTCCGTATCGTTGCTCAGTTGTAGTCGACGATGAAAGCAGAGCGGGAAAGCGACAGCAGGTCTACGGAAGAACTTCCTGCAGCAGCAAGACGGAGTATACGAATCATTCTTTGCGTGATGTGTTTATTAATGTTGCTGCCCCTGCTGCTTGCTTGGTGGATCGGCGGAATTAATTTTTAGGGAGGTGGGTACTTTATAAACGAATGAAGGAGTTATCGCTTTGT
>CENU01038735.1_pt1 | contig 15554 bp, 11 predicted proteins | sample 361331 | NCBI WGS metagenome assembly CENU01 (sample SAMEA2619766, study PRJEB7988) | marine metagenome | isolation source: saline water (ENVO:00002010), including
TAGGAATAGTCGTATCAGACTGTTCTTCCAAAGAAGTTTCAGTATCAAATTCATCTGTCTCAATTAGTACGTCTGATATTCCATATTTCATAAGATCATCAATTTTTATTCCATCAGTATTTAATCTCATATCTCCTCTTGATAAATCTTCACTAAGTTTAAAATTTATTGATGATAGGAACTCATCATTTTGAATAAAATCTTTAATAGCCTCATAGTCTTCAGAATTTATATCTAATGAAATTTTCTTAAAATTTTCATTAATAATTTTTGAAAATTCGTTTATTCTTTCTACAAATTTTTGAGGAAATTCATCTATTATAAATCCTGCACTTTGTTGAGCAATTTCAATAATAGTTTTTTGAATTGTATCATTTAAAACGTCTAAATTGTTTTGATCAGAGCTATCAATAGTTTCAGCTGCAATTCTAAAAATAGATATAGCAGCATCTAATCCTTGTTTAGATTGTGATCTAGCTTCTGAAACTCCATTATTATGTCCCTCTATTAATCCTTCTTGTTTCCCTTTTTGGAAGGCAACTACCTCTGCATCTTTTATTCGTTGTTCAATTAAAGCATTGTTCTGTTCAATTAACTGTTTTTTGTTTTCTTCATCAAAATTATTGTCAGTTTCTCTTTCTTCAATAATTTGATGATCATGACCAGAAGCAACATCATTTTTTTCTTCGATTGTATTTTTAATTACATTATCATCATTTTTATTTGTTCCGGATGTTTCAACTGATATTTTTTCTTCTTGGCTTGATGCATTCAATGCAATATCGAGCAACGATTTTTTCTTAAATAAATTCTTTTCAGAAGAATTATTTATATCTTGAGAATTAAAAGAGGCATTCTTGACAGTATTGAGAACTCTTGTAATTTCAGATTTTCTTAATACTTGAGGCTCATAAGTTCCAAAATTTTTTATTTTTTCTGACTTTTCCATAAATGACTAATTAAGTGTAATAATTTTATTGAAAAACTTTAAACAAAATCATCTCCGCCTCTGCCAGCTAATACAATAGTTCCTTCATCAGAAAGTCTTCTAGCAACGGAAATTATTTGTTTTTGTGCTTCTTGAACTTCGGTAAGTCTCACAGGACCCATCGCTCCCATTTCATCTTGGATATTTGCAGCAGCTCTTGTAGACATACATGAGAAAATCTTTTCTCTTAATTGCTCATCAGCTCCTTTTAGAGATAAAATCAGCATTTCATTGTCTACACTCCTCAAAAGAGTTTGAAGTGATTTGTCATCTGCCATGATTAAATTATCAAACACAAACATGCTGTCTTGTATTTGTTGCATAAGATTTTTGTCAGCTCTGCTAAGAGATTTCATTATTCGTGATTCCATTTGTTGCTTTGTAAAATTCATAATTTTTGCAGCAGCCTTTACTCCGCCAACCTGAGAGGCTCTAAGCGAAGTATTATCCTTAAATTTTCTTTGCATTACTCTCTCAAGTTCAGCTAGAGCGTCAGGTTGTACCGTTTGAAGGGTAGCAATACGCTTAATGATATCAGGTTGAAGATCATATGGTAGAAGACCTAAAACATCTGCTGCTAGGCCAAACTCTAAATATGAAATTACTAAAGATATAATTTGAGGGTGTTCATCAGATATTAGTTCTGCTATAGACCTTGCATCCATCCAATCAAGTATTTCAATAGGTCTTTCACTACTTACTGGAGTAATCCTACTTAAAACTGATTGAGCTTTATCATCGCCTAAGGCTTTAGTTAATACATTTTTAATATAATTACCAGCACCCAATCCTAGACTTGTTTGAGCTTTAATAATTGCTAAAAATTCGTCTAAAACTCTATTAACTGTAACTTGATCAAGGCCTTGAACTGAATACATAGCAGATCCAAGATGCTGTACTTCTTTAGGCCCAAGATTTCTTAAAATTTCAGAAGCTTCTTCTTCTCCGAGAAGCATCATTAAAATAGCACATTTTTGAGTTCCTGTTAGTCTAGAATATTCATCTTGTTCTTCGTTATTCTCAGCTGCTTCTGCCATCTTATACTCCGTTATAAATAATATAAATTAAAATCTTTATAATTATTCTATTATAGTTAAATACCAATATCTTTCTTCATCATGGTTTTAAATACGTTTGACACTCTCCCAGCTTCATCACTAACTATCATTCTTATTACAGCGACCTTATCATCATATGTGTTCGCAGTATCAAGCATTTCGGCTGAAATAGTTTGTTTTTTAGGTTTCAGTTTTGCTTTGATGTCTTCTAAAGTTTCGCCCTCTTGAACAGTAACCTTATCTAAGTCAACTTCATCGTCATCTGTACCACTGATAGGTTCTCCTGGGCGACCTGCATCTATTGGAACTATGATTCTATTTACAAGTGGTCTAAGTACACCAAATGTCACAATACCTAGAAGAATTACCATAATAGCTTGTGTTAAACCCTTTTGAACCCAATCCATTTCATACCATGGAAGATTAACTCCCTCAAGAGTTGCAACAAAGGTACTACTTGATACCGTCAAACTATCTCCTCTATCTTCATTAAAACCAATAACATCTTTCACTAAAGAAGTAATTCTCTCTTTTGTAGAATCTGATATTGATGAAATTTCTACACCATCTTCATTCAAGCTAAGAGTTTCTCTTACTAAAACTGCTGCTTGGATTTTAGTAATACCTCCCGATGGATTCTTTTTGGTTAAAACTTTTCTACTAATTTCATAATTTCTAACATTGCTTGACGATGAACTCAAAACGTTTTCACCAGCAGTTGCAGGTTGTGGTGAATTTTTTAATTCTGCAGCCATAGGAGGTGTATTAGAAAGAGCGCCTGGAACACCTTTAGCTTTTCCATCCGTAGTTGTATCTAAGGTATTTTGTTCACTTCTTAAAACGCTTTGATCCGGATCAACTATTTCTTCAGTTTCTTCTGAAAGGGTAAAATCTAAATCTAGATTTATTTGTGCGGACACATTTCCTGCACCTACAATTGGGGTAATTATAGATATAACTCTAGAGCGATAAATATTTTCTAACCGCACCCTATGTTGCAATTGAGAATTTGATAAAATTGACTCTGGATCATCAATAGGGTTGGATAAAAGTTTTCCATATTGATCAACAATTGTTACATTTTCTTCATTTAATCCTGGGACAGATGAAGAAACTAAGTGCGTTATTGCCTTTACTTGTGATGCTCCTAATGTACGACCCTCTAAAAGTTGGACAAAAACTGATGCAGTTACTGGGGCAGTATCTCTAACGAAAACTGATTTTTCAGGTATTGCCAAATGAACTCTTGAAGCTGTTACATAATCTATCTCAGATATTGACCTTGCTAATTCAATTTCTTGGCTTTCTTTGAGACGCATACTCTCAACTGCCCTACTGGTTCCCATTTGTATTTCGCCAAGGGAATCATAACCACCCGGTACACTTGTAGGTAACCCTTGCGCTGCTAACTTCATTTTAGATTCATGGTAATCAGGAACTGGCACCATAACATCGCCAGTAGTAGGGTCTATTGTAGCATCAATACCTGAATTAGTCAGAGCGTCTAATATTTTTGATTTTTCAGACTCTGGAAGTGATGCATATAATGTTGTTCTACTTGGCTGTTGTAAAACGAGATATGCAATTAAACCAATAAAAGCTACTAATATTGCAGCAGCTGCTGGAAGTGCTCTTTGGACAGCTGGTTGATTAGCCATCCTTCTCAACTCAGATATTGCTCCGCCAGTTCGTGATATAATATTAGTACTTTGGGAGGTAGTTGTTAATTCACTAGGAATTTCATTTGCAGTAGTTTCAGCCATTTTTTTTCTCTTGTTTCTTTAAAATTACACGGGCATATTCATTATGTCTTTATATGCGTTTAACATCTTGTTTCTTACATTCAATGTCATTTGGAAAGCTAGTGAAGAGATATTCTGACTTACCATAACCTTAGTCAAATCTTGTTCTTTCCCTAACTCAAAGTTTTGAGCAAGAGTTTTAGAATTTTCTTGCGCATTAGCAACACTATCAAGGGCGTCTTTAATTTGATTACCAAAATTTTTATCAGATTTTGGTTCTAAATTATTATTTTTTGAAGCTTCTAATAATGCAGACCTTATATTCGATAATTGAGAGGATTTTATTCCGATATTTGTCATATTTTACTCCTATGCCGTAGCAACCATATTTCCAGATTGAATTCTGTCAGCAAGACTTTTTTCTGCAGTTATCAGTGAATTATCAATCATGATATCGTTTTCAGTAATAATAGCGTCATTGCAAATTACCATTGCTCTTTGTAATACATTTTCTAATTCTCTAACATTTCCAGGCCAAGTATGATTTTTTAAAACCTCTAGTGCTTTAGTAGTTAGAAGTGGAAGTGATTTATCTTTATTTGTATGCTTTTTAAGTAAAGCTGCACTTATAGGCAAAATATCATCTGATCGATCTTTAAGTGCTAGCGTCCTTAATGGAAAAACATTTAATCTATAGTATAAGTCTTCTCTGAAAGTGCCCTTTTTTATTTCAGAAATCATGTCTCTATTAGTTGTAGCAACAACTCTTACATCTACTTCAACATCTTTTGATCCGCCAATTGGAGTAACTTTTCTTTCTTGAAGAACCCTCAGAAGTTTTGATTGAAGTGAAAGAGGCATCTCAGAAATTTCATCTAATAACAAAGTTCCTCCATCTGCAGCTCGAAATATTCCTTTGTTTGCTTGAGATGCACCAGTGAAAGAGCCTTTTTCATGACCAAATAAAATCGCTTCAAGCATATTCTCTGGAATAGCTGCGCAATTAACTGCCACAAATGGTAATTCCGATCTTGAACTGTTGTTATGTATATAGTTTGAAATAACTTCCTTCCCAGTTCCGGTAGGGCCGTTGATAAAAACAGTTACGTTGGTCGCTGCTACTTTTTTTGCTAAAGCCAAAAGCTCATGGCTTCTTTTATCATTTGCCATAACTAATTCTTTTGAAGAAAGCATTTGAGCAGTAATTTCTAAAATCCAATCATGTGAATCTTCATTTTCAGGAATACATATTTTAATTAGTTTTCCGCCAAAATTAACTTCAGTTCTGTAAGCTTTAGCCTTTTCTTCAATAATCATTATTTGATTGGCTTTAGTATTCCTAGAAAATCCAATGACTGCTTGTTGGCCACCCATTTGAATCTCTTTTGCTGCACTTAATACTAAACAATTTATTTGAACTGAATTATATAGTGGTAATTCAACTACATTCATTTGCTTCATACTTAATAATTTGGTCAGCTTGTGTGCAAGATCAAAATTTTCTTTTATGATACCTACATTTATCATTATTAAGGCCTCCCCGCCTGTTATTTTACTCTTTGTGAAAGTTGTTTCACTTAGTGTGAGATATAAAAGGCAAAGGTCATTCCAAATTAGAAATTGAAAAAAAATTTATAGTTAAATAATTGAAAATAAACAATAAAATTTTTTATCTTGCATAATAAGTCAATTTTCTGACATTATATAGTAAGAATTTACATACTGACAAAATTATGACAAATGAAAATCTTAGATCTAATAATATACCAAAATCAATTAACAATTTAATTTCTGGAATTTCAGCACCTACAAATGAATTAAAGCGTTTGATGTCAGTTGTTGCTCCAACTGGAAGCTCAGCACTTATTTTAGGACCAACTGGTTCAGGAAAAGAATTGGTTGCCAAAGGTATTCACTTAGCATCTGGAAGAAAGGGACCTTTAATTTCAGTAAATTGTGCAGCAATTCCAACCGAATTATTAGAAAGTGAATTATTTGGTCATGAAAAGGGATCATTTACTGGTGCTGATAAAGCACGGACTGGAAGATTTGAGCAATCTAGTGGAGGAACTTTATTTTTAGATGAGATTGGAGATATGCCACTTTCTTTACAGAGCAAATTGTTAAGAGCTCTTGAAAATAGAACTATACAACGTGTTGGGGGTGATAAAGAAATAAAAATTGATCTTCGTTTAATTTGTGCAACTCATCAGAATATTGAAAAAAATGTTGAGGATGGAAAGTTTAGAGCAGACCTTTTTTTCAGAATAAATGTTTTTCCTATCATTGTTCCAAATCTTGCTGAAAGAATTGTTGATTTACCGGTAATTGTAAAATTCATGTTATCTGATTTAAAAAATCAGGGTGAAAATATTCCAGAATTTGATCAAAGTGCATTTCAGGAGCTTGGAAGATATAATTGGCCTGGAAATATAAGAGAACTAAGAAATGTAATTGAAAGAGCATCAGTTCTATTCCCTAATCAACAAATTACAGGCAAGCATGTCCAAGAGAATTTACTCAGGCTAAAAGTCCCTGACCCACAAATCGAAAAAGATGCAATGTGGGAGGCAACCTCAAGTTTATCATTTGAAAACAATGATCACATTGAAATTGATACAAAACCGCCACTACCTCATCCAAGTCACTACAATGATTGGTTCCTATATTTTGATACTATTGACTTAAGACGACATCTAATTGATGTTGAAGAGGTTCTAATAAAAGCAGCAATAGATAAAAATAGTGGTCACATAACAAAGGCATCTGAGAGTTTAAAGCTTAATAGAACTACCCTAATAGAAAAGATGAAAAAACTCTCTATAAATCAGTAAAATAACTTAGGCTGCGTTGTAATTGACTTTTGCTTTGTTAGATTTATTTGTGTCTGAAGAAAGTTTATTTTGTTTTGCAATTATCTCTTCTTTCAAACCATCTATTTCGTCTCTTGCATCAGAAATTAAATTGAATAAACTTTCTTTGTCTTCATCAGCACAACTATCTGTCATATCCATAACAGCCTTGCACAGTTCTTCATTATATATAACTACCTTATCATATTCTTCATCAGCAACAGCTTTTGAAATTTTTTCCATTAGCTGATCAAGTATTTTATTATATTCGTTATTCATTATTTTACCTCTTTTCCAATTTGATCCCATGCATCTGCAATTTCAGTAATAATAGGAATAGCATTTTTCACACCATTAGTACTGCCAGTTTTAAGATCATTAATAAGTTGCTGTCTTGAGTATTCATAAATTTTGAAAAGGTTGTTTGATATTTCACCGCCTTTTTCAAAATCTAAACTGGTTTGAAGGGAGTATATTATAGTTAATGATTTAGCAAAGCTAGATGATTTAGCTTCTAACATATCTTTACTATTTAAGGACAATTCAAACAAATTCATAGATTTAATAAGCTCTTTGAATAAAGTTTGAATAATTTCATGTGGATTACTTACCTCTGATAATCCAATATTTTCAGCCTGTTTATATGCTTCAGAAGCTGCGTTGTAAGTCATAATTTCAAGTACTCCTGTTAAACTTGATATTAAAAATTATTTGAGTTAATATACAATATGGACAATTCAATATTAAATACTGTATCTAATTCAAATATTAGCCGAAATGTTAATATTAAGAATAATTTGTCTCAAACTAACTCTCAACTATTCAATGTTAGTGCAAATATAATGCCAAGTGAAAGACAAACCTCTTTAGGTGTTTTTAATCCTGGTGCTGTAACTAAAGCTAATTTAGATATGCAACGATATTCAATGAAAAGAATATCCAATCCAAGTGCCGCCCCATCATCTGTTTCTTCTGAAAATTTTTTAATTGCTAAATCTCTTTCTTCGCCCATGTATGCACACAACATTGCACAAACAAAATATGCACTAATATCAAGTTGGGCTTCTGAAGAACCGAGGTTTACTAAGAAAGTTAATATTCTAGCTTGAATGAATTCAATATGTTAGCGGTCTTGTCATATATAATAACAAGACCGCCATCGGAGATTTGTTCCTAGCAATTTTGCTGACCTCTAGGAACTGATTTATTACTTGCAATCAGTGTGCCAAAATATTAAAATAAAAAAAACCCCTTGAATTTATTTTAAAATCAAGGGGTTTTTAGGTCAGCAAAATTACGTATAATTATATACGTCAATCTTAAAAAAAAAGTTAACCTGTTTTTTAAAAAAAAAGAAAATTTATTCGTTTATTTATAATAAATAGTTAGCGGTCTTGTCATATATAATAACAAGACCGCCATCGGAGATTTGTTCTTAGCAATTTTGCTGACCTCTAAGAACTATGAAGTTGGTGCAAATACTATGCCAAGTAGTTTTTATATTCCTTTTATATATATATTGTATTACTCATACGGTTGGCATCCCTCTTGCAAATACAACGTGCTAAATAAATTTAAACAAAGATATAACTATGGCAGAAACTGATGTATTTAGTGCTCTTAATGTAGGAAGTGGATTAAATACTAGTGAACTTATTAAAAATCTAGTAGACGCAGAACGAGCACCTAAAGAAGAAAAAATAAATGAGAAAATTGAAACAGCAGAAGTTTCAATTTCAGCTATTGCTGAACTTAAAAATTCAATAAGTGAATCAAACTCTGTGATCAAATCTTTGGATGGAACAGAAGTTTTTACAGGGTCAAGTACTAGTACAGCTGTATCTTTAAATGTAACCGATCCTGCAAAAGTTTCAGAAATGATGAGTACCGTTAGTGTTACACAATTAGCTAAATCTCAAACATTAGTTTATGACGGATTTACGAGTGCTACTGAGAGCATTGGTTCAGGTAGCCTTGTTTTTCAGAGAGGTACTTGGAACAATGGTGTATTTACGAACGACGCTACATATAATTCAAAAACTGTTACTATTGGAGATACGTCATATACACTGACTGATATTAAAGACGCTATTAACTCAGGAAATATAGGTGCTACTGCATCTGTAGTAAAAAAGAGTGCAACAGACTTTGCACTAGTTATTAGAGCATCATCTGGATCTTCAAATTCTTTTCAAGTTAGTGTAACAGAAGGTAATAATGCAGGATTAAAAAAATTAGAGCATAAATCTCTCACTGCTGATACTTCAAATATTTCCTCAGGTTCAGGATCTACCATAACTACCTCAAATGCTCATGGGTATAAAATTGGAGATACAGTTAAGTATCTTGCAGAGGGTACAGCACTATCCGGGTTAACTTCACTAAGTTCTTATAAAATAGCATCTGTGCCTTCGACAACCTCATTTACTCTTACAAATACAGATGGAACGTCAATTACATATGGTGGAGGACATGGTAATTCGCAAGATAAATTTTTAAGAACAAATACCGAAACAGTCTCAGGCACAGACGCAAGTTTTACAGTTGATGGAGTAAATATTACTAGATCAACAAATACTATTGATGACGTCATTGATGGAGCTTCATTGACTTTATCTACAACGACAACTAGCGATGCATTTGTATCAATTTCTACTTCTAAAGATAAAGTTTTATCAGCGCTTGAAAATTTAATAGAAGAAGTAAACAAAATCACTTCCCAGATACAAGAACTAACTGCGAGAGGTCTTAACGGAGAAGAAAAGGGTGCCTTAGCTGGTGACTCCACTATGAGAACTATATCTCAAAGATTAAAGAAAATTACAACTGAGCCTATGGATGGATTTAGTGACAAATCTATTTACTTGGCTAATTTAGGGGTTTCCACTACTCAAGATGGTATGCTAGTTCTGAATAGTAGAACTTTTGATGATGCTTTTGCTAATAGCCCTCAGGATTTAACTTCTTTATTTACTGATAGGCTACACAGCACTTCATCACTAGTTATCCCAAAATTATCAGGTGCTCAAACAAAAACATATGAGCCTGGAAGATACTATTTTGATATTGGATCCCAAGGTAAGTTAGAGGGCGGATCAATTTCTGCGGATATAACGTCAAGCTCATTAACACCCTCATCAGGAAGTGAGGACCTTCAATTGACTGTAAATGGCACTCAATCTGGAGTTATAAAACTAACAGGTGGTCCATATACAACTACAGCTTCACTTGCATCTGCATTAGAAACTCATATTAACGCAGATAATACTTTAGCTGGTGCCAGCATATCAGTAAATGTAGAATACCTAAATGATAAGTATATAATATCCTCAAAAAAGTATGGTTCTGAAAGCTCAGTAGTAATAAACAGTATAGATAGTGGTTTGGATAATTATTTAGGACTTAACTCAGGAACATCCACTTTAGGATTAGGTGATACAGTAGGTGCATCTTTAACCAGTTCAGCACTAGAGCAAACACCTCAAGGTTTTAGAACTACATCTGGTAAAGCAATGGGCCTCAGTTTAAATGTAACAGCGCCTGGAGCTAGTGCCTATATATCTATCGGTAATAGTTTTTTATCAGGTTTGTCAGATTATCTAGCTCAAATCTTAACTCCTAAGGGTGTTTTAACAACAAAAACAGACAGTCTAAACCAAGACTTATCTGGTTACAATGAAGATTTAGTAGATTTAGACGAAGAAATTGAAAAGACGAGACAACGTTACAAAGAGCAATATGGAGCAATGGAGGCGACTGTAAATAGTTTTAAATCCACTGGGGAGTATTTAACTAATTATATGGATGCACAAAACTCTGATTAAAGTATATGAATTATATTCCATCAAAAAATGAATTAATAGAATTTGAAAAAAACTTCAACGCAGCTGACTTTTTGGCGGTTGAAAAAAAAGCTTGTTACTTCATAGAAAATGGATTTCACGACTTAAGAATCATTAATTATTTGGCAATAGCTTATGCTAAACAAAAAAAATATTACTTTGCAGAACAACAATTTTTAAAACTAATCGAATATGAGCCATATGATTTTGATCATTTATTTAATTTGGCAAATCTTTACAGAGAAAATAAAAAGTATGATCAAGCAATTAATTATTTTATCAATGCTTTAAATTTAAGACCTAAAAGTAAAAAAACTCTTCTTGTAATTTCAGCACTTTATTTTAAGAAAAAGAATTTTGACAAAGCAATTTTATTTCTAGGTAAATTATTAAAAGATGATGAATTTGATAAAGAAGCGCTTTCTCAGATGGGTTCAACATTAGTAAATATGGGTAGATTTGAAGAAGCATTAAACTTTTTCAATAAAATTGGTAGAAAATATGGTTATAATAAAGGCATATATGGAGATATTTCTGTTTGTTATATCAATCTTGGACATTTGAATACAGCTCTAAAAATTAATAAATTAGCAGGTAATACAGATAATGCAATTTTTAATCGTAGTATAATAAATTTAAAAAAGGGGAGGTTTTTAGAAGGTTGGCAAGGATATGAACATGGTCTTAAGAATAAATCCAGATTACTGAAACTTGGTCACCATAAATTTGACTATTTACCAAATTGGAACCCAAAAATTCACAAAGATTCAGTTTTACTTATTGGAGAGCAAGGAATTGGCGACGAATTAATGTTTTCTATTATGATAGAAGATCTTTATTCTGTTGTAAAAAATATTTACTATTTTTGCGACGAAAGACTAAGAGATATTTTAAAAAAAAGATACCCCATGTTAAACTTTGTTGATGAAAATAGTCCTAAACTCATTGTTGAGGCAAAGATTCCCATTGGATCCCTAGGAAAGTTTTTCAGAAATAATGAGGAAGATTTTTTGACTAAGTATGAAAAAACAAAAATCTTTAAAAATAATAAAATTATCAAAAAAAATAATAAAAAACTCATTGGATTATCGTGGCATACCAACAATAAGCAATTTGGTACTGAAAGAAATATTAATTTAAAAGAATTCTCAAATATTTTTAAAAATAAAGATTTAAATTTTATAAATTTACAATATGGCTATCACTCTGATGAAATTTTTGATTTAAAGAAAAAATTAGAGAAAGAAATTTTTATTGAAAATAAAAATGACAATAAAAATGATTTACAAGGGTTATCAAATAACATATCAAACTGTGACTATGTAATAACTATAGATAACTCAACAGCTCACCTAGCAGGATTTTTAAATATTAAAACATATTTATTGCTTTCAAAAGTAAATAATTGGCGTTGGATTGAAAATAGAAGAGATACACCTTGGTATCCAAATACCAAATTGATAATACAAGAAAAAAAGAATTGTTGGGTTTCAGTTATTAATCAACTTGAAGAAGAGTTAGAGATTTAAATCATTTTAATATATTTATATATTTTGAGTATTTTTCCCATTTGTTAACAGAAGTGTTATATATCTTTTTTCTTACTTGTGATGCACTTGAAGTATAAATTGCTCTTTTATTCTTATGAAAATTATTATAACTATTATTCCACTCAAAACCCAGAAAATCCAATAGTTTCTTAATTTCAAACTCAGGTTTTAAGATTAAATTGTTATATTTTATTTTATACACATAATTCAATTCATCACACCGCCAATACTTCAAATACTCTTTATAAAGTTTAAAATAAGAAAAAATGTTCCCTAAGCTATATGCGTAGGAATGAGTATTATTTGAGAAATAATTTTTGTAAATTGAGAAGCAATTGTCCATTTCACTTCTATATACATTTATAAAAACTGAATTTGGGAAGATATGTCTCAAAATACCTAAATATTGAAAATTATAAGGCATTTTATCTATAACCATTTTTTTGTTAGTGATATTACTCATTGAATTGAAATATAGTTCCTTTAAATTATAAAGGTTTTCTAGTAGATCTAAATTATTGATATTATTTATATTTTTTAATAAATTATCCATATGACTAGGAATAAGACTGATTTCACCAGCAGGGTATAAGTCTGAATTGCTAGCTAGTATTTGTTCAACTAATGTAGTACCAGATCTTGGCATTCCGATAATAAAAATAATTTTTACATCACTATAATTAGAATACGTATTCTCTTTCTTAATTTTATTAAAATAATCCTTTATCTTTAAGAAATTTTCTTGATCTTTCTTTATATCATAACTGACAATTTTAGATATTTTTAAGTTCGCTTTTTGATAGTAATGCCAACTTTTTTTGAAATTCTCAATTTTTTCATAATATTCACCTAACATAAAAAAAATATGTTTTTGATGATCTTTATCAAATTTGTTTTGCTTTAAAGATTGTTCTACTTCAGTAATGACTTTCTGATCAAGAAGTTCCAATTTTCCTAATAATCTATATATTTCACCTTCAAACGGACTTAGCTGTAATATCCGTTTGAAAAACTTAATCGATTTTTTAAAATTACCATTGTCAAAATATATTAGCGCTGTGGTTTTCAAACTAATCAATAAATTGGGGTTAATTTTAATTGATTTTTTTATATATTTCAGGGCTTCAGAATTATTTTTTAGTTGTCGAAATACTAATGATAAATTGAGGTATACTATATCTAGAATATTTTTATCATTTTCTGCAATCTTGTAATGATAAATCGCTTGGTATGGTTTACTTTTTTGGATGACGTTACCAAGATTATTATGAGCCTCATAAAACTCAGGAAAAATATTAATAGCAATGCGAAATGATACTTCAGCTTCACTAAAATTATTCAGTGCCTTATATATTACTCCCATATTATTAAAATACTTATAATTATCAGGTGAGGATTTGCATGCTAATCTACAGTATTTTAAAGCACCTTTATATTTTTTTTGTTGTAATAAACATTTACTCAAATCAGCATTAATTGAAGAAATATCTTTTTTTAGTTTACTTGCCTTTTTCAAATAAAACTCTGCTTCTACAAAGTTCTTCTGCTCTACTAATAACTCACCTAAAAACTTATTTGCATCAAAATTGTTCTTATTGTGGACTAATGATTTTCTTAAAAAAAGTTCAGTATGGACTTTAAATCCCGATTTTGCTTGTGCAATAGCCATTTGAAATAAAAGTTCACTATTGTTGGGATTAAACTTAAGTGCATTTTCAAAAGTTTTGATTGCTTGAATTTGTTTGCCTAACATAATTTGAGATTTACCAAAAAATTTTTGAAACTTAATATCTTTTGGAAATATTAACAAAAGTTGTTTTGATCTGATTTCAGTTTGCTTGAAATTTCCATCTGAAAAGGTTTTATTTAAAATCTGGTATTGTTGCTCTTTGAAATCTTGATCTGATTTTTTTAGATTTTTATAGATATCATCAAAGAATAAAAAGCTATCTTCCTGAACATCAATCTGTAACTTTTTTTCAACATTCTTTTGTGTTGCTATGTAAATCCATTCTGATTGAGCAATTTTTGCTTTAGTAATATTTGATAGAATTATGTCGGCTTTGAGATCGTTTCCATCTTTAGAATACTGTTGTGCTTTTTTTAAAGATGACTTAACTTTTTTCTGAAAAAGATTGTGTATTTTGTTAGCTGTGTCTATATTTCCATTGGAAAATTCTCTGAGTGAATATAAAATTATACTATCAAGAGGATAGTCTTCGATGTTTCGCATGGTTTTTACTGATCAAGTGCGGACACTATATTTTGAATTGCTTCAGACCAGTCATCTTTTACATTTTGTCTCAACAAAAGAGCATTTTTATACCAAATACTTTCTTCACTTTTTTCCATCCACCTAAAATCATTATAGTATGGCAATAATATCCAAACCGGTTTTCCCAAACATGCAGCAAGGTGTGCTGTACTGTTATCAATTGATATTACTAAATCACAGTTCATAATAATTGAAGATAAACTCTCTATGTTATTTGTTAAGTCAATGCCTGGTACCTCAATAAACTTATTATTTGATTTTTCATTAATTTCTTGAATGTTTTTTAGTGCATTTCCGTATTGTAAGCTTATAAAATCATTGTCACTTGAATCAATTATTTTTGAAACCTCATCGTTTGATAAGCTCCTTCGTTTTGCATTTTTCTTTGCAAAAGATAACCATGAAATACCAATCCTAAGTTTATTATGCTTTGGTAATAGTGTATTTATTTGATTATTTTTTTCTTCAGATGTTTTATAATTTTTTATTTCACCATTTTTAAATTTATTTTTTTCATCCCTAAAAAAGTTACACAACCCAGCCATTGAAATATGCTTTGTAAAAGTGTAACTGTCCAATTCATCAATGCTAAGAACTTTTATCTCAGGGTAGGTTCTTTTAAAAAGATTAATAAGTCTCTTATCTACAACAACTGCAATATCTTGATGAAACTTTATGACATCCTCAATAACCGTTCCAAACATAAATTGATCACCTATTCCTTGCTCGCCATAAATTACCAAAGTACCTTCAAATGATTTACCATCCCATAAAGGAGTTTTTTCGTTAAAATAAGGAGTAAAAACCTCCCTAATGTTGTCCTCTAACCCATTTTTATATAATTCCCAGCCTAATTTAAAATTACCTAAACGCAAATGAATCAAAGATTGATTAAATTTTGTATCATAAGCTTCTTTGTCCAGGGATATTGATTTATCGAGATTAATCAATGCTTCATCAAACTTTTTTTGATTTGCAAGGCATACTCCAAGGTAATTATATAAATAGGAAGAATTTGGTTTTTTTAATAAAAGTTTGTTAGCTCTTTTTGCACCTACATCAAATTTTTCTTCAACCAAATATTTTTTTAAAACAGTATCTACATTTTTTTTATTTACATTAAAAGAATTGTCCTTTTTAGACTTTTTATCTAAATTTGATGTCTTTAACTCTTCGTTATGACTCTTTTGTTGCTCTCTACCAAACTCCAAAAGCAAATTCTTAGCAATTTCATTTATTTCCATTTC
>CENU01080654.1_pt1 | contig 15527 bp, 11 predicted proteins | sample 361331 | NCBI WGS metagenome assembly CENU01 (sample SAMEA2619766, study PRJEB7988) | marine metagenome | isolation source: saline water (ENVO:00002010), including
ACCAAGGCCTTTCAAAATGAGTTGCACGAAGAATGTTGTTTCTTCTTTTACATCGCGGTCCTCTGTATATTCTCGCTTAGCTGACAAATTAAGTTGCAGACACTCATTTTGGATTTTCATGAAATAATTGGCTTCCCGGTTCTCGTAATTGGTCATATCGCGCCGCAAATTGGCATCAAAAGAAATATTGTTCGTTAGGTCGATGCCACCAGATAACACCATTTCACTGGTTTCATTGCTTTCTTGGTAATTTTTGACGTCAAGGCTTGCACCAAGCCGAACCCCAGAATTGTTGATTCCCGTGCGTATAAGGAAAGATGAATATTCCATCTCTTGATGATCAATCACAAATTTGTGCTCAGCAAACAGCCCCAGATCAAGGTCCATGCGCGCAGAGCCGACAAAGTTGCCTTTATCTGGTTGCCGGGTTTGCCTGAAGGTGCCGCTTAGGGTGCCTGCATCGGGAACATCCAGGCTGTAATCTATGCCATATTGCCAGGTGTAGCCCTTTGCTGGGCTGTCACGGCGAAGACGATTTTGCTCAGTGATGGACGTGTCATAGACGGATTTGCTGGTTTCAGAATCTTCATTTGGTTGGTCGGCATCTTGAAAATTTCTGGGTCTTAAACGCGCCTCAACCACTGGGGTGATAATGTTGCTGACATTGCCCATGGTGCCAATGAAGGGCCATTTCCAGGTTCCTGTCAGGGTTGGGAAAAACCGATCAATTTCATCCGATTGGGTGTAACAGCTTGAACCACGATCATTGCTGTTCCGGCAATTTTTGTAATTGGTTTCGTTCAGGTCTTTTTTGTAGCCTTCGTGAACAAAATAGGCATCGCCGGATAATGTACCGGTGACGGACACCAATTGCCCCAAAGGCAATGTCATGGATTTGCTTGCTTCTATGTCGGTGGAAAATCTTGTGGTGTCGGTGCCGTTTGATCTTTGGACATGAAGTGCCGAACCCCAGACCAATGCCCTAATGTCCGCAGCATCAAGCGCAAAATTTTTGGATGCTGTGACCAGTGGGGCAACATGACCGGTAAGTTCGCGTGGCCGATCAGACCTTAGGTCTTGGGTGTATATGCCAAGCGCAGAATAAGAGATGCCCCCGATGTTATTTTCATAGCCGAGGGCGCTGTCCAATTTGTCGGTTGTTGGGAAGTTGTGGCTATCATCATAAAATTGAAGAAAAGTATCGTCACTTACCAACCGGACATTGGCATTCAACCCACCGCCAGCCACATCGGCTACCTTGCCATCAACTGCCAAATAGCCTCGAAAATCACCTGGTTTGTAATCTTCCGTGCCGCCATCGCCTGTGTCAGCTGTTGTTTCATTATTGTCTCTTGTGGCCGTCATGAGCGTGGTCACGTTGAGATCACCCCAGGTCTCCAGTGATCGGTAATCCAATTGGAGCAAAGGATTTTCCCGGGCATAGACCGTCGGCGTGATGGTGAGGTCACGATTGTCTGAAAGAACCACGTAATAAGGCGCAATGACGCTAAAGCCTTTTTCAGAACTTAAGCCGTAGGTGGGGGTTAAAAAACCGGTTTTTCTTTTTACCGTGGGGTCTGGGTGCGAATAATAAGGGGTGTAGAAAACAGGGATGCCGAAGAGGTTGATGAACACATCCTCATAATAAACCATCTTTTCTTCCCGGTCCCAGTGAACCTCAGAAGCATCAATCTCCCAAGTTAATGCACCACCAAAAAGTTCATCACAAGGCAGGCAAGGGGTGAATTTGGCTTGGTCCATATAGACATTATTGGTGTCGACACGTCGGGCTTTTGCCCCAGCCATGCGGGCAAGGGAATCTTTGAAATACAGCACAGGGTCGTTGGCATATCCGGCTTCACCTTGTTCCACGCTGAAGACCTCGGTGGCCTCCATGACATTTCCATCCTCATCAAACATGACGATGTCATACTGGGCCAGGAGCGTTTTGTTCTGTTTGTTGTAATAGGCCTTCTGAGCCTCATAAATTTTGTTGTCCCGCAACACACGCACATCACCAATGGCTTCAATGTCGCCATTTTCTAAATTGATGAGTTCGTTGGCAATGAGCGTGGCGGGGGCATCATTTTTTTCTTGGGAAACGGCATGTCCGCCCAACGCCAATGGCGCCAGGATAAAGGGTATTGCATGTTTCCACCCCTTTAACATTCCCCGGTTTTCCTCAACAAAATAATTCCCACAATCATGGATAGGACGGCAGGGGCCCATGCCGCAATGATAACGGGAACCTGACCAGACTTTCCTAAGGCAAAGCTTATGTCATTGGCGATGAATGTGACAAACCCAACGCCAACAGTCATGGCGATTAATCTGCCAATATTGCCACCACGCCGGTAGCCGATGGGTAGGCTGGCGCCAATCACGGCCAAACCAATGGCAAGCAACACCCCGGCCAAGTCGCGGTTTAGCCGCAAAATTTGTTCCTTAGCGGCAAAGCCAGCATTTTTAAGTGAATTGATATGCTCAGGTAGGTTCCAAACAGGCATCCATGACGGTCCCTCAATGCGTCGGGCAATGTCGTCAAAGCCAAGGCCGATGCTGATCTTTTGGGCGGGGTCAAAGCTTTTGCCTTTGGCTAGCCAATTCTGGCCATCAAAACTTAGTTCGTCTGCTTCCCGATGGTTGAGCAAATTGCCATGATCCATGACGAAAAGGTCCACACCGCGCATTGTTTTTTCTTCTGGAGCTATTTTGTTGGCGCGCACAAAAAGGCTTTGTCCCTGTTCGTTCATGGTCCGGAACCATAAGTCTTCGGCACCTATTTTGGATGTAAAATCATCCTTGCCGAAATATTTTTCGCTCATGCGCTCAAACATGTCGTTTATTAATGCGCCACTGGGGGTGATGATCAAGGTGATCGCCATGCCAAGCCCAAAGCCTCCAGCAACAATGGGCTTGATGATTGTCCAGGCGGAACCTCCGCCGGCAAAAATAGCCACAAGTTCCGATTTTCTTGCCAGGGTTGAAATGGCCCAGCCTCCGCTAATGAGAACCGCAAAAGGGATCATCAACACCAGTGTTTTGGGTGTCTTAAGCAAGGCCAACAGCAACACATTATTCATGCTGATATCAATATTTTGAACCTTGCGGTTCATGTCGATGGTCTCGCCCAAAAAGACCATGACGAACAAAACGAGCATGGCCAAAACAAATCGCAACAGCATTTTGCCGAGGATGTATCGGAATAAACGACCCATTATGTCAGTGCCCTTTTTAACCGTTGGTTGGGGCTATCGAACATGATGAAGGGGGCCAAGGCCAACATCATCAAGATGGGCCAAGCATAGGTACCGATGATGAATAATTTATTATCATTGGCCTCATTTTGAATGAAAATACCAAGCAACCGGACCCCAACCGCCAATAAGATGGTGACGGTGAGTGGTTTAAATGTGTTGCTTCGGTGATGGATGGTGCTGGCCATGATACCAACCACGCAAAAGGCAAAAAATGGCAAAAATAGTGTTTGGCTTATCTGTTCATGGGCGCGCGCCAAATACCTTACAGACTCAGCAGGTTTTGAGGCAGCTAATTTCTCTGATTCTTCCAGCAATTCAACAAAGGTGAATTCTGATCGCTTTATGTTTCTGTTTCCAACCCCACCGCCATTAAGCGCAATCACATATTGATAATTGTCAAAGGCAAGAACTTCGTCTTCGCTTGAACCTTCACGCTGCTTGCGCAACACACCGTCGGCAAGAATGAGGATGAGGTTGTCTCCATCGGCAGTCATGTTCGCATCAGCACTGGTGAGGGTGACAATGTTTGTGTTGTCACGGCGGTCATGGATGAACAAATTTTCCAGTGAGCCATCTGCCCGTTCACGCCCGATAAAGAGGGTGACACCTGGAATGCGGTTGTCGAAATTTCCTGGTTCGATGAGGTTTGTGGATACTTGATCGCGAAGATCAAAAACACGATCCCGAAGCTTCTCTGTGGCATTTGGAACAAGGATGGTGTTGAGCAGTATGGTGATGATCATCAGCAACATGCTGAAGATCAAAAAGGGGATGGTTATCTGTCTTATGGAAAGGCCAACGGCACTCATCACGGCCAATTCACTGTCACCCCCCAACCGCAGCATTGTCAAAACGCATGTGACCAAAAATGCCACAGGCAAAGCATAAGCAAGGGTTTGGGGAATAAGAAAAAGGCATAATTCCAACAACACCATGACGGCGTCGGGCTTGCCGATGATAACGTCGATCAGCCGAAGCAATTGGCTGAGCCAGATCACCAAGCCAAGACCAGCTGAGATCATGAAAAATGTCGCTAATGATTGCTGAACAAGATATCGCTGGAGCAAAGGCGTTGTCCGTATGGTTTTGACAGATTACATGATGCTTAGTGACCAGGCCTAAAAAACTCAACCAGCCTTCAACAAACATTGACCGTAAGGCATTAACAACCAGGATGAAAAATCAATGAATGTGACCAGTTTGCCGATGCTTCCCGATTGGAATCACGACCACATGTTGGTGGTGTTCACAGGCCTAGAACGACCAGATTTGGCCAATATCCTTGGCGGTCGGCATGAGCATGTTGAGAGGCTGGCTGCGCGGGCCAAATTCGATGGAAAATCCGGCACCATGAAATCCATTCCTTTGTTGGATGATGGCTTTCCAGGTGAAGTGGTGTTTGTTGGTGTGGGTAACGATGCAGACCACAAATCCATTGAAAAAGCCGCGGTCAAATCAACTGCTGGGGATATGTTGAAAAAAGCAGGCAACGTTGTTGTGGTGCTGGCCAATGATTTGTCAGACAAACCCAACGCACATGGCGCACTTGCCCTAGGATTGATGCTTGGTGGGTATCGTTTTGATATCTATCGCAAAGAGGCTGACCGCTTCACGCCGCCCAAATCGCTCAGTGTTCTGGGCTTAACAACAGCTGACTTACAAAAGGCCGAAGCGCTCTATGCAGGCATCAAACTGGCCCGTGATTTGGTGAACGAACCAGCCAATATTCTGACCCCACCGGAATTTGCCAAACGCGCCAGCAAATTGGCTGACCTAGGAATTGATATTGAGGTTCTTGGCGAAAAACAAATGGCCGATCTGGGCATGGGTGCTTTGCTTGGGGTTGGGCAGGGTAGCGAGTTAGAAAGCCAGCTTGTGGTCATGAAGTGGCTGAAGGGCGGTGAGGAAGCACCTTTGGCTTTTGTTGGCAAAGGTGTTTGTTTCGACACGGGTGGCATTTCCATTAAGCCAGCCTCTGGCATGGAGGAAATGACCATGGATATGGGTGGGGCGGCAGCGGTCACCGGAGCCATGCATGCGATCGCAACATCGGATCTTGCGTGTAATGTTATTGGCGTTATTGGCTTGGTGGAGAACATGCCTGATGGGCGTGCCCAGCGCCCCGGTGATGTTGTCACCAGCATGTCTGGACAAACCATTGAGGTGCTGAACACCGATGCCGAGGGCCGTTTGGTTCTTTGCGACGCCATCACCTTCACCAAAGATCGCTTCCAACCATCCGCCATTATTGATCTTGCCACCCTGACCGGTGCCATCTTGGTTTCATTGGGTCATGAATATGCAGGTCTGTTTTCTAATAATGATGATCTGGTGGCACGTTTGAATACTGCCTCGGAGCAATCCGGTGACCGTGTCTGGCGTTTTCCACTTACAGAAAAATTTGATTCCATGCTGCGTTCACGTGTGGCGGACATGGCCAATATTGGTGGTCGTTGGGCAGGATCCATCACCGCAGCACAGTTTTTGCAACGTTTTGTTGGTGATACACCCTGGGCACATTTGGATATTGCCGGCACTGCTTATGTCAAAGAACCTCATGATCAGGGTCCCAAAGGCGCCACAGGTTATGGGGTGCGTCTGTTGGTTGACCTTGCCGCTGGCAAAAAATGAATATTTGCCGAGGCGTCACGGTTTATCATGGGGCAGGGAAGATTGCGCCGACAATTCTGGAGTTGCTGACCAGGCGTTATCAAGATGGACAGCGCACCCATTTGTTTGAGCCTGATGAAGGGCGATTGCAGGCACTTGACGATTATTTGTGGAAGGCGCCCAAGGAGGGCTTTTTGCCCCATAATCTTGCACCCGGTGATGAGGCAGACCCCATTATTCTTAGCGCCAATGAACAGCATCTCCTGGATCATTGCCGGGATGCTTTGTTGCTGCTTGGCCCCATCGAAAATCTTTTGGAGCGTCTCCAAGGTGAGGCTATCTTGGTTTTTACCCAAGATGACCAGTCAAACCGGCAATATGCCCGTGAATTATGGCGTGCCTGCGAGCAATCACGCTTGCCCAAGCAATATCATCAACAAGATTCCCAAGGATCTTGGATCAAGGCGGGATGAATTGGGGTTGGCATTGATGCGGTGATCGTCTAATCGGCCCACTGAAACAATTTTGTTCATTTTTTGCTTATGAGGTTACCCATGGCCACCGAACGCACCCTTTCTATCATCAAACCAGACGCCGTACGCCGGAATATTACCGGGAAAATTATTGATCGTTTCGAAAGTGCTGGTTTGCGTGTTGTTGCCCAAAAGCGCATGCACATGACCGAGGCCCAGGCACAGGATTTTTATGCGGTGCATAAGGAACGCCCATTTTACGGTGAGCTTGTTTCTTTCATGATCTCCGGGCCTGTTGTTGTCCAGGTTTTGGAAGGCGATAATGCCATTGCCAAAAACCGTGATGTGATGGGTGCCACAAACCCCTCAGAGGCGGCACCTGGAACCATTCGTGCTGACTTTGCAGAATCTATTGAAGCAAATTCCGTTCATGGATCCGATGCCCCAGAAACTGCTGCCAACGAAATTGCATTTTTCTTCACACAAGATGAGATTGTTGGCTAACAACCCATGGTTGTTTCACATGTGGACAAGCCGGAGGTTATCCCAAACCTCCGGTTTTATTTTTGCCTGCATGCCATCGAGCTTCACCTGACCCGTTGAAAGTGCGCGCAATGCTTTGGGGTAAAGTTCATGCTCCATTGGCAGCAATTTTGCTGCGAGGCTTGCACTTGTCTCATGAGCGGAAATCTTGGTGATGCCTTGGGCAATAATGGGGCCGGCATCCAATTCATCCACCACATAATGAACAGTGCAGCCAGCAAAATGAACGCCGTCATTTATGGTCCGTTCATGAACATTCAAACCGCGGTAAGCCGGCAAAAGGGAAGGGTGGATGTTAATAAGGCGGCCATGCCAATGCTGAACAAATTTTGTCCCCAACACCCGCATATATCCTGCCAAGGCAATCATATTGATGTCATGGCGTTCCAATTCTTGGGTGATGTCGCGCTCAACTTCATCTTTGTTTCTCTCGCCAAACGAAAAATCAAAGCTGTTGATTTGTTGTTCTTTGGCCCATCTGAGGCCATCGGCATGTTGTCGGTTGCTGCCTATAAGTGCCACTTCATAGGGGCAGTTTGCCTGTCGTGAATCCGCCACAATGCGTTGCATGTTGGAGCCCCGACCAGAAATAAAAATAGCAACCCGCATCTATGGACGGCCTTAGCCAAGATCCATCTGCAAAGCTTGGTCATCTTTGCGCGATGTTACGTCACCGATGGGGTAGCATTCATGCCCATGGGCTGCATAGGCCGCCGCGATGGCACCCATTTGATCCGGGTGGCAAATCACGCAAAATCCAATGCCCATGTTAAATGTTCGGTAGGCCTCTTCCAAATTCAAAGGGCAGGCATCCAGAAAATGCGCCACAACATCTGGTTGCTTAATAAGATTTCTGTCGATGGATGCTGCAAGATGTGATGGCAAAATCCTGGGAAGGTTTTCTATGATGCCCCCACCGGTGATATGGGCGAAACCCTTTGCGAGTTTTCGGTCCAAACAATCCATGGTTGGCTGCACATAAATGGTCGTTGGCCGCATAAGTGCCTCCGCCAAACTTTCGGTGCTGTTAATTTTTTCATCAATATCGATGTTTTTTTCAGCGATTGCGTGGCGGATCAGTGAATAACCGTTTGAATGGAAGCCGCTTGAAGAAACACCAAGAATAACATCACCAGGTTTGATGTTGGCGGGCATCTGTTCTGAGCGTTCAACAGCCCCCACGCAAAAGCCTGCCAAATCAAATTTGTCATCGTCATACACCCCAGGCATTTCTGCAGTTTCGCCCCCAATGAGCGCGCAACCAGCTTCCCGACAACCTCCGACCATGGATTCAACAATAGCCAGGTGGTTGTGGCGGTCCAATTTGCCCGAAGCCAAATAATCTAAGAAAAATAGTGGTTGCCCACCGTGGACAATAAGATCGTTGACGCACATTGCCACCAAATCCATGCCAAGGCCGCCATAAATATTTGTGCTGCGGGCAAGTTCAATCTTGGTGCCAACACCATCGGTTGCGGAGAGCAAAATGGGGTCTTTAAACCCACATGCCTTGAGATCAAAGAAGCCAGCAAACCCACCAAGATCATTCATAACACCAGTTCGCCAACTGCGTTTGATGATTTGGCCTATATCTTTTACGAATTCATTTCCCTCAGCGATATTCACGCCAGCCTGTTCATAAGATAGGTCTTTTTCTGTCATGGCGTGGTGTCCTTAGGTTTAAATATTTGTTGCTGACCTAGGGTCTACATGATGCGCCGCTTTTTTGGAAAGTATGAAGAATGGTGATGAAGGCCAAACAAGCATTTATGGATTTCTCGCATCGCCTGCCAATGGATTTTTCAAGCTTTGCAACGGACATAACCACTTTGGCCTTGGTGCGCCAACTTCGTGCGCAGCCAACGAAACCCTTTGGCCTCATCCATCTTGAAGGATGCCATGGTTGTGGCAAGACCCATTTGGCAACAGCTTGGCTTCGAGAAAATAACGTGCCCCTTGAGGACTGGGGCAACATGGTTTTTGACGCAGGCCAAGGTGGGGGGCCTGAGCAATTGTTTCATGCCATCAACAGAGCCTGGCAAGCGGAACATCGCATGGTGGTTTTATCAACCCCAGCCCAATCAGAAATTTTGTCAAAGCTACCCGATGTGCGTTCCAGGCTTGCCGCAGGCATATTTCTGTCTATTCCCGATCCCGGTGATGAGGTGCTGACCACCATTTTGGAACGGCATCTTCTTGTTCATGGGATCAAGTTAACAAGAGAGGATTTGCAATTTTTCATTCATCGTTTGCCCAGAAGCCCGCAAGACGTCATTCATGCGGCGGAGTTAATGAAAAATATCATGTTTGAACAAAAAATGACTGCAAGCAAAAAGCTTTTTCATCTGGTGTTGGAAGAAATTGTTTCCTAACTGTCACAAAGCTTCTTTAAGTACAGTGTGAATTTTTGAATTATTAGAATTATTAGGATGTCTCATGGCCCATGAATTGATTGGTTCACCACAACGTTTTTTTAACCGGGAATTGAGTTGGCTCGAATTCAACCGCCGTGTGTTGGAGGAAAGTGAAAACGTAAACCATCCATTCTTAGAGCGCGTGCGGTTCCTATCTATCTCTGGCTCCAATGTGGATGAGTTTTTTAGTGTTCGTGTCGCTGGCCTCTATGGAATGGTCCGTGCGGATATTGAGGCAGTCAGCCAAGATGGTTTGACGCCAGCACAGCAATTGGAAAAAATTCATGCATTGGCCGATGAGCTTGTGGATCATCAGCAAAGACGTTGGGCGGAATTTCACAATGAACTTCGTAGCAACGGCATTGCCGTGCTCACAGAAGCGGAGGTTGGTGAGGATGACAACGGATTTATCCATGAATTGTTCATGGCCAAATTTTTTCCCGTGCTCACGCCATTGGCTATTGATCCAGCTCATCCATTTCCCTTTATTCCCAATTTGGGCATCGCACTTGCATTGAAGTTACGCCGTAAGATGGATGGGGAGATGCTTTCGGCTTTGGTCCCTGTGCCATCGTCTCTCCCACGTTTTGTTCGTTTGGCTGACAAGGATGGTATGATCCGTTTCTTAAAGCTTGAAACGGTCATGAGAATGCAACTGGATTATCTTTTTCCTGGGCATGAAGTTGCCGATAGTGGTTGCTTCCGGGTGTTGCGTGACAGCGATATCGAGATTGAAGAAGAAGCTGAAGATCTTGTGCGCATGTTTGAATCAGCCCTTAAGCGTCGGCGAAAAGGTGACGTGATCCGTTTGGAAGTTGAAAGCAAAATGCCCGAAGATTTGCGAGATTTGGTGCGCATGGAATTGGCTATTCCCGACGAGGAAGTTCGGGTGATGCCAGGAATCACTGGGGTGGTAGATATCAAAGCGCTTATTGTCGATGACAAGCCGGAATTAAAGTTCCCCCCGTATAATCCCCGTTTTCCTGAGCGGATCAGGGACCACGGGGGTGATTGTTTCGCTGCCATCCGCGCCAAAGATATTGTGGTCCATCACCCCTATGAATCGTTTGATGTTGTCGTCCAATTCTTACGCCAGGCAGCGCAGGATCCTGATGTTGTGGCCATCAAGCAAACGCTCTACCGCACGTCATCCAACTCATCGATTGTGAAGGCATTGGCCGAGGCTGCTGAGGCTGGCAAGGCTGTCACGGCACTTGTGGAATTGAAGGCACGTTTTGATGAGGAAGCCAATATTCGTTGGGCAAGGGATCTGGAACGTGCAGGTGTTCAGGTGGTCTATGGATTTGTTGATCTTAAGACCCATGCCAAGATCTCTGTTGTGGTGCGCAAGGAAGATGGTGATTTGCGTACCTATGTGCATTTTGGCACAGGCAACTACCACCCCATCACGGCCAAAATTTATACCGATTTGTCGCTATTCACCTGCGATCCGGTTTTGGGCATGGATGCGACGAGAATGTTTAACTTCATCACGGGTTATGCTGAACCGCGTGACCTGAAGAAGGCAAAGGTTTCACCCGTAACCCTCAAGCCAACGATCATCGAAGATATTGAAGAAGAAATTCGTAATGCCAAGGCAGGCAAGCCAAGTGGTATTTGGGCAAAGATGAATTCTTTGGTCGATCCTGATGTCATTGATGCACTATATCGGGCCTCCCAGGCTGGTGTGAAATCAAAGCTTATCATCCGTGGCATTTGTTGCCTGCGCCCAGGGATTGAAGGTTTGTCAGAGAATATTGAAGTTCGTTCAGTGGTTGGGCGTTTTCTTGAGCATCCCCGCATCTGCTGCTTTGCAAATGGTGAGGAGCTGCCTTCACGCAAGGCAAAAGTTTATATTTCCTCAGCCGATTGGATGCCACGGAACTTAAATCGCCGTGTGGAAACACTCATTCCCATTGAGAATGAGACGGTGCATCAACAGATCTTAGACCAAATCATGGTGGCCAATTTGGAAGACGTGCAGCAATCTTGGATTTTGCAGCCCGATGGCCGTTATATTCGTGTTCAAGATGAATCGCGTAGTGGTTTTAACCTGCATCATTTCTTCATGACCAACCCGAGTTTGTCTGGGCGTGGATCTGCACGACCATAATGGTTATACCCTGCCGCAATTTCGAACATTGGTCGGGGTGTGACCTTGGATATTACTGAAGAAGAAACGCGGTCGCCTCATCTGACGCGACCTGAACGCTTTGCTGTTATTGATATTGGTTCAAACACAGTACGGTTGGTGCTTTTTGAAAAAGCGCCAGGTAGGCTTGTTTCTGTTCTTAATGAAAAAGTATCTGTTGGTCTTGGTCAATTTGGCGAAGGTGGCCATGTTCCCAAAGAACGTATTGAGGGTCTCTTAGCAGCCTTAAGCCGCTTCATGAGCCTATGCAAAGGCCATCAGGTAAGTCATGTCCGCGCCTTTGCCACAGCCGCTTTGCGTGATGCCCTAAATGGGCCATCCATCCGCAAAGATGTCGAAACAAAGTTTGACCTCAATATAAAACTTCTTTCGGGCGATGAAGAGGCCATGTTCGCCGGACGCGGTGTGTTGTCATCATTCCCCCATGCGGAAGGCGTTGTCGGTGACCTTGGCGGTGGCAGCTTGGAATTGGTTGTTGTGCGCGCAGGATCCTGTCACGAGGCCGTTTCGCTTCCATTTGGCATCCTTCGTTCAGCATCGGCACATCTGTCTGGGCAACTCCCAGAAATTTTGGGTGCTCAATTGCGTCGAGTGGGTTTTATTGGGGACGTTGTTGGCCAACCTTTTTACCTGGTGGGTGGAAGTTGGCGTTCTTTGGTCAAGGCCTATGCAGAAACAAAAGGTGATCGGCTTGAAATGTTGCAAGCTTTCGAGCCTGGAGAAGATTTTTTGACCTTTTGTAAGGATATTGCCAAGCAAAACAGCTCGGATTTGAATTTTCGTAAGGTTTCTTCCAGCCGACGTCAGCATCTTCCTGTGGCGGCAAATTTGCTGGGCATTGTTGCCGATGTGGTTAAGCCGTCAACATTTATCACGTCAGCATCGGGGGTTCGCGAAGGGGTTGCCCATGAAGAGCGTGGCTGGTTGTTCCCCAATGACCTAAAAATGATACTTACCGATATATCCACCAACCGCTCTCGTTTGCGCCCGGCAACATCGTTGCATGAACAATGGTTGGGTTATCTTGATATTGCCGATCACTGCCGCGTGGCTGTTCAATTGGCCATGGCATATTCCGATGCTGGATGGCGTAAACATCCAGACTTAAGGGGCACGCATACAGGTCAAGAAATATTGCATGCCGAGTTGCCTGGGCTGACTCGTTTTGACCGATATTTTGCAGCCAATGCCATGTATTGTCGCTATGAAGGGCTTAACAACGACAACCCCTTTGCTCATGCTGATGTTTTGCATTCCGATGACCAGGAACTGTCCGTTGCGGTCGGATTGTCGCTGCGCTTGGCTTGGTATCTTGCCGGTGGCGCAGGGCATATGATTGTCCATGCCAAACTTGAGACAAATGCTGGTAGGCTCTTGCTTGTGATGGCCGAAGGACAGGGGCATTTGGTCAATGAGGGCGTGGTCAAAAGGCTTGCGCAATTGGCACGTCACCTCAATCTTGAGCCAGATGTTGTTTCAAATTAGGGCTAAATATTCTGACGTCATTTTTTTTGCTGTCCCAACTGAGGCCAAGCTCACCTGACCGAAACCCCTCGGCCATGCCCCAAAATAATTCATAGCGCCAGTCGTCGGGTTCTGGACCAGGTCGACCCCTGGCAAATTCATCTATCTCTTCTGAAGTGGCCAGCAGACGTGCAGCCACACCATGTTGTTCGGAAGCAATTTTTAGCAATAGCTTCAGCATGGAAATCATTGTTTCAGGTTTTTTGCCCTTTGGGGATTTCTTTAATACTGGGCCCTGACGGCTATCGAGATCAGAATCCAAAATGCCAATGAGTTCCTCAATGAGGCGACCATCGAGGCCTTGTTGTTTGATCGATCTTAGGCTGTAAAGCTCTTCTTTTGACCGAGGCCGAGCCATGGCAATTTGCAGCAATGCCTCATCTTTAAAAACCCGGTTTCTTGGGACATTGCGTTCTTGGGCTTTTTTCTCACGAAATTCTGCCAATGCCATGATTGCCGGCAAATGCTTCTCATTACTGTCGCGCAATCGTAAGCGTTGCCAAGCATTGCTTGGTTCATGGCGGTAATTGGCAAGATCAATCAATTTTTCATGTTCGCGCAGGAGCCAGTCCCAGCGTTTTTGATGCGAGAGCTCTTCATGCAATTTGGCGTAGATTTCGCGCAGATGGGTCACATCAGCCAGAGCATAACGGCGTTGTGCGTCATTAAGGGGACGGCGTGCCCAATCTGTAAAACGCTGAGATTTGTCAATTTTTTTGTCACACAGATGTTCAACAAGCCGCTCATAACCGACCTGATCACCATGTCCACAAACCATGGCCATGATTTGTGTGTCCGCCACATGGCGCGGTAGGGAATGAAAAAGATTGTGAAAGATTTCCAAATCTTGCCGACCTGCATGAAACACACAAGTTATTTCTGACTGGAAAAGATCATTCAGGGGTTTTAGGTCGATGCCCGGGGCCAGAGGATCGACCAAGACAGCTTCATTGCTCCCGGCCAGCTGGACGAGGCAGAGATGGGGCCAATAAGTGGTCTCCCTAATGAACTCGGTATCAATGGTCACAAATTCTTCGCCCGACAGGCCGTCAATAAAGGCCTGAAGGTCGGGGTTGCTGGTGATGGTGCGAATGGCTGGCAATGGTTCAAAGGCCTACTGGTAAGGGGCGGGTGGTCAAAACTATATCCTGATGGTTATACGACGAGCGTGGAACTCGTCCATGCCCTGTATTTGTTGAGGTTTATTCATGCACGCATATCGCACCCATCATTGTGGCGCTCTTTCTCTTGAGCATGTCGACCAACAGGTTCGCCTTTCTGGGTGGATTCATCGTCGGCGTGACCATGGTGGTCTTATCTTTATCGATCTTCGGGACCATTACGGCATGACCCAATTGGTATTAGATCCTGATTCTGCCGCTTTTGCTTCCTTGGAGCGGTTGCGTGCGGAGAGTGTTATTCGTGTTGACGGTATTGTTGTGGCCCGAACAAGCGAGACCATCAATCCAGATCTTCCAACCGGTGCAATTGAAGTGCGCGTTGCAGAGACAGAAGTTCTTTCCTCTGCCGAAGAATTGCCCATGCCGGTTTTTGGCGATTTGGATTATCCTGAGGAAACGCGATTAACATACCGTTATCTTGATTTGCGCCGGGAGCGGTTGCACCGCAACATCATGCTGCGCAACAGCGTCGTGGCATCTTTGCGCCGCCGCATGACAGAACAAAATTTTCAAGAATTTCAAACCCCAATTTTGACGGCGTCATCACCGGAAGGGGCTCGGGACTTTTTGGTTCCCTCCCGTCAGCATCCAGGACAATTTTACGCGCTGCCCCAGGCACCCCAACAATTCAAACAGCTGATCATGATGGCGGGCTTTGATCGTTATTTTCAAATTGCCCCATGTTTCCGCGATGAAGATGCGCGGGCAGACCGATCACCAGGGGAATTTTACCAGCTCGATATTGAAATGAGCTTTGTGACCCAGGAAGACGTGTTTGCAGCGGTGGAACCAGTGATCCATGGAATATTTGAAGAATTTGCCGAAGGCCGAAAGGTAACGCCTGCGCCATTTCCAAGGATTCCTTATGCCCAAGCAATGCTGGAATATGGGAGCGACAAACCAGATCTTCGTATCCCACTGAAAATTTCCGATGTGGGCGACCTATTCATGCGTGAAGATGTTACCTTTAAGGCCTTCCAATCGGTGGTGTCGTCTGGTGGCGTTGTGCGTGCTATCCCAGCACCAGGGGCGGCATCACTTCCGAGATCGTTCTTTGACAAGTTGAATGACTGGGCACGCAAAGAGATGCGTGCCCCCGGCCTTGGTTATGTCACGTTGCAAGAGGAAAATGGCCAAATTCTTGGCAAAGGGCCTATCGCAAAATTTCTCTCTGACGACATGATTCAGTTATTGGCACAACGTTGTGGGTTGGGTGCTGGTGACGCTGTGTTCTTCTCTGCTGGAAACGAATCCGCGGCGGCGTCCTTGGCTGGTGCTGCCAGGGCACGTATTGGCCAAGAATTGGGTATGGTCGCTGAAAACGAATTTCGTTTCTGCTGGATTGTTGATTTCCCGATGTATGAAAAAGA
>CENU01204815.1_pt1 | contig 15495 bp, 13 predicted proteins | sample 361331 | NCBI WGS metagenome assembly CENU01 (sample SAMEA2619766, study PRJEB7988) | marine metagenome | isolation source: saline water (ENVO:00002010), including
TCACAATAATGTTGGTCGTCTTATGACAGAAGCAGGGGGTTGTCGAGTTGATGGAGGTTTAGCTGTAGGCACAACTAGTGTTGGTTCAACTACCGGCGAGATACGAGCAATAAATGAAATTACAGCTTATTATTCTTCTGATGAAAGATTAAAAGAAAACATAACAACAATAGAAAATGCATTAGATAAAGTTAACGCTATCCGTGGTGTTAAATTTGATTGGAAAGACGACCACATAAAAAATCGTGGTGGTGAAGATGGGTATTTTGTTAGAAAGCATGATGTAGGAATTGTAGCACAAGACGTAGAAAAAGTTTTGCCAGAAGTTGTAGCTAAAAGAGAAGATGGTACTCTTGGTGTAAAGTATGAAAAATTAATTGGACTGCTCGTGCAAGCAATTAATGAGTTGTCCGCCAAGGTAAAAAAATGACAGTTACAGCATCCGGCGCAATAACTTTTTCTAATCTTATGAATGAGTTTAATTCTAGCGGGGGTCAGTCTAATATTAAACTTGGCGACTACATAGCAAGATATCCAGATAATTTTGGTGGTATACAAGAAGACATTATTTATGTAGCTTGGACAGGCCAACATTTTACAATTCAAGGAGTTAGTGGAGCTTTTTTTCCATATACTTATTTTTCTTTTCCAGGGAAATTAAGAATAAGATTTTTATTGCAATCAACTGTTAACGTTCCTTTTTATGTGTCTACTACAGACAATACATCAGGAAGTAATTTAGCTTCAGGGGTTTCTAATAATGGGGCTGTTTACGATGCTAGCAGCTCTTACCATGGAGGTGGCTATACTCATGTTGTATGTGATTTATCCACTGCAGCTGGAGGCACAAGTGAAAGCATAGGTACAAACATAGTTTATCTAAATACCAATACACAACAAACAGTGAGTGGAACTAATTATACTCCTGTAATAAGTTCTTTTCCTGATACTAATAGATTAGTTACAATGAACAGACCTTATTGTGATGTTACTTTAAATTCTAGTTATTCAGGTGGTTCTGAATCAGGTAAAGTATCAGGTGGATCTTTATTTACAACAAGTGTAAGTCCACAACGTGTACCTGGTATGATTCCTCCGGGACAAAGCATAACAAGTCAAATGACTGTTTCTGCTTACCCTAGTGTAACCGCAGGAGGAATGGCACCTAGTGTATATGTTGGTTATTTTTACGCGGTAACTTGGGGTGGTACTGCAGGTCAATTAGGCGGAGGTTGGAATACTACTGGTTCAGCAGGTTATTTTAGAGTGTATCCATACACAGGTTCAGGTAATGGATACATAAACGGTGGTCCTACTAGTGGAGGTAATATACCTAATACTGCGTCTGGAGTTGGCCAGTATTTACGTAGCGGTAATAGCGGAACAATAGCTAATGTCTATAACGGTATCCCTTCTACTGGTACTTTTAGTGTTAGTTGGGGAGGTAGTGGATCTACTGTAAGTTGTACAGTGACTAATAACTCTTCTGATTGGTATTATTTTACTCCTTTTTATCAAGGAAATGGTGGAGCTAGATACCAAACTTTTTATACAAATTATTTTGACTCGGGTAGTAATAATCAATTTACTCTCCAGACTAACTGGGGAGGTACAGCGTCAACTCAAAGATTTGGACAAAATACAAGACCAAGTATTAGGTTTGCAAGAGACCTTACTTCCGGATCAGCTACTAGTGATTATAGTTTTACAATTTACATGCCTGCTAGTGCGAATAGATCTACAGTTACGTCAACTTATTCTAATCTAATTAATACTGCTGGAAATCCTGGTTTTAGTTCTCAAACCCCACCAGGAGGCAGTGCAGGAAGTGGCACAGGATCTTTATATGCATCCAATACAGTCTTTCCTTATATATATAATAATTATCCAAGTACAGGGACCATGAGGTTTAGATCTAGAGCTTCTATAGGAGGCACCTACAAAGCAACAAGTAATGCTTTAGGGGTTTTTAGTGTTAGTGATATTACACCTGGTTGGGATTCTGCTTTAGGCGGTTCAAATGAAACGGCTACTGCTTCATATAGTTCAGGAACATCGAATTTAGAAGATAACGCCTTTGTTAAAATTAATAAACAAAACATGAAATTATCTCATTATTATGGTACAAAGAATTTAGGTACAGACGGAGGATAACATGGCAGATATTACAAATGAAAGTACAGCAGAAGAACTTGTTGAAAAAGCAAAATTAGCTTTTCTTTTATCAAAAGACGAAACAACAGCTGAATGTATAGAAGAACATAAAAAATTTCAGGAGATAGTAGATGCTGAGTAAAGTTAATATAGCACCAGGTATTGATAAAGAAACTACAAACTACGGAGCAGAAGGTAGATGGATAGATTGTGTCAATGTTAGATTTAGAGCAAAACTACCTGAAAAAATTGGAGGGTGGACTAAACTAGTTGCTCCTAAAATATGTGGTGTGGTTCGTGCACAAAAAACTTGGTACTCAACGGCCGGTGTTAGATTCATGGCAATTGGTACAGATAGAAAACTGTATGTGTATTCAGAAGGTGTTGTAAGTAATATTACACCTGAAAGATTAAGCGCAACTTTATCTGGTCCTTTTACTGCAAACGGTACAGCTACGATAACAGTAGCGCATACAAACCACGGAGCAACAGAAGGAAGTTTTGTAACCTACAGTGGAGCTTCTACTTTAAACGGAGCTGACTTTAACGCAGAGTATGAAATTACAAGTATTGTAGATGCTAACTCTTACACTATTACACATACAGGAAACGTAAGTGCAGGTACAGGTGGAGGTACAGTAACAGCTAAGTATCAAATAAACGTAGGATCAGCTACTAGTAGTTTTGGTTTTGGTTGGGGTACTGCTACATGGAACGCCGGATCGTGGAACACGCCTAGAACTTCTTCTGCTATTTTTGTAGAAGCTACGTCTTGGTCTTTTGATATTTTAGGAGAAGATTTATTTGCAATAAGGAACAACGGCGCTTTATACAGATGGGATTTATCAGGTGGTGTTGCAACTCCAGCACAAGTAATAACACAAGCTCCAAGTACAAGTAGATTTTTATTAGTTACAAATGGTCAGTTTGTTTTATGTTTAGGAACAGAAGAAACAATAGGAACCCCAGGAACACAGAACAACATGTTGATTCGTTGGTCAGCACAACGAGACTACACATCTTGGACATTTACTAGTTTAAGAGAAAACGCATCAGGTTCTGATCAGGTTCAAGAAGGTTCTAAAATAATGGCTGCTACTAGATCTCGTGGTAGTGTTTTAGTATGGACAGATTCTTCTTTAAACATTCTTACACTTATTGGTGGGGATGCTGTTTTTAGTTTACAACAAGTTGGATCAAGTTGTGGGGCTATCTCTCCTTTTTGTTGGGCAGAAGTTAACGGTGTAAGTTATTGGATGTCACAAACAGCTTTTTACATTTTTGATGGTTCTGTTAAAAAATTAGATTGTACTGTTCAAAGTTATGTTTTTGATGATCTTGATACGACAGCACAAGTTCAAGTATACGCAGGTATTAACGTAGACTTTAACGAAGTAACTTGGTTTTATCCTTCAAAAGGTTCTAGTGCTATTAATAGAAGTGTAACTTATAATTACTTAGAAGATGTTTGGTATACTAACACAGGTTTTGCAAGAACTGCATGGTCTGATAGAGGTGTTTATTCTAACCCGTTTGCTTCTAGGTATTATCCAAACGATTTACCTACAAATGAAACAATAAGAGGTGTGACAGCTGGGTCATCACAAATTTACAGACACGAAGACGGATTAAATGATGATGGCGGGGCTATGACGTGTTCTTTAACTTCTGGTGATATTGATATTGAAGATGGGGATCAAGTTTATCACATTAGCAGAGTTATACCTGATTTTAAAAATTTGTCTGGCACTGTTAATGTAGCTTTAAATTTTTTAAACTACCCTACATCGACTACACCACGTAATTTTAATTCTAACATAACCCCTACCACTAAACATTTTTCTGTTAGGGGTCGTGGAAGACAATCTAATATTGTATTAAGTAGTAGTGCTACAGATTCTAACTGGCGTTTTGGTACTTTTAGATATGATATAACTCCGGATGGAGCAAGATAATGGCAAGAATAAAAGTAACTAGGTTTCCTTTACCTAAAGATGAGTTTACAAGAGAACAACAAGACCTTTTAATTAGAGAGCTAGAAGCTGTGATTAATCAATTAAATTTTAGTTATCAAACAGATTTAAAAGATTCAGTTTTAGCAAGAACATGGTTTGGATTATAATGGCTGACCAATATATAAATAAAAGTTTAGATTTAACGAATACAAATGAACAGACAATTTACACTGTGCCTACAGCACAGATTACTCAACCTGCTCAAGACCCTGTAACCTCTCTTATAAAAAATATTTTAGTTTGTAATGATTCTGGTGGTGCTGTAACAATTACAATATCAGTATTAGATAAAAGCTTAGGACCAGCAACCATTAAATTATTTGAGGCAAAGTCTATAGCTGCGAACACAACCACAGAGTTAATTACCCAACCTTTAGTTTTAGAAGATGGAGATCAATTAAAAGTACAAGCATCTTCAGGCAATGCCTTACACGTAGTTTTATCAATATTGCAGATAACTTAATGAAAAAAGTTCAAGATTCTAAGGTGATTGGCACAACATGGGTAGAAGGGGTAGAGGTTCCAGTTGTACAGCCTGAAGTTTATGAGAGAATATATTGTAAAAATTGCGATAATGAGGTAGATTCTGATGAACAAGCCACAGGTGTTTGTAGCAACTGCGGTCAGCCTTGGGCAGTACACAAGGCTAAAGATATACAGGTTAAAGTAGTTCAGTTGCCAATGGGCGCTGGATCAGGCGAATAACAAGACTAACCATCTTGCGGTAAATTATGGATGAGCTTTTAGACACCCTTGAATTATATAAGTTTCATTACCCTTTATGGTTTGAAAACAGTCTAAAAGAAATTTTCTATCACATTTATCCATCACTAACTTTGGGACAATATAAAGTACACGCAGACGATAATGGGCTTTATGGGTTTCGAAACTGGGCTTTTTTAAGTAAAGAAGCTGAAACAAAATATTTAGAAACTAGGGAGCTAAATTTTGAGGATTGGAATAGTGGAGATAGAACTTGGGTCATTGATACAATCTTTAAAAGAAAACATAACGACGCTATGATTTTTTATAAAACTTTTTTCACACACTTATTGGGACCGGGGAAACCTGTACAATGGTTGAGGCTTGCACCAAATGGTTTGATAAGAAGTCGTATGTCTATAACAACTAAGGAGCATATGCTGTAATGGGATCGGTCAAGAAAAAAGTCGATAAGGTCATGAATAAAGTGGCTGACAAGATCATGCCAAAAGAATTAGCGAAAGTCATGCCTTATATAGCTATGGCTGCTCCTTTCTTGGGACCTGTTGGAATGTTAGCAACCTTACCAGCACAAGCATTAGCCGATGCAAAAAACTACGGAAAATTAAATTATAAAAAATTAGCATTACAAGCTGCTATGACAGGTATGGCAAAGGGAGCTCAAGCAGGTAAAGGTACAGCTGCTGAAAAAGCGTTTATGAGTGACTCTGTAGCGAATGCTGCTAACCCTAATCTTTTACCAGGAGCAGGAGGAACAGCCGGTAATGCAATGCAATTCGCAGCCGATAACCCAGATGCTTTTAAAACTTTTGCTGAAGGTTTTAAATACGAACCGGGGATCGCGGGTATAGGACAACGTTTCTCTGATGCTATTACAAGTACAGGTAGATCAATGTACAACCCAATTGACTTTAGTGAAGACATTGCACCACAACTTTTAAATAAAGGAAGATTTAGTCAAGCGATGAAACTATCAGCACCTATGGGTATCATGGCTGGAATGAATGCTATGGATGATTTTGAACAACAAAGAGCAGCTGGTGGAGCAGGAACAGATGGAGCACTTAGTCAAGATGCGTTAGCTCAAAAAAATTATGATCTAATGAATCTATATGGTCAAAACGCTGGATATACACAAGATGAAATAAATACAATCTATGGTCCTTATGGAGCTATGTATGGCGGAAACTATAACGAGACTGTAAACCCAATGCAATTTACTAAAAGACAATTTGCAGGAACAAACTATCCTATCTTTAGCACTTTTGCTGATGGTGGCCGTGCAGGTTATGCAGATGGAGGAATAGATTTGTCTGGATCAGCAGTTGATCCATTGTCTGACAACGAGCCAGACAGGGAAACTTTGCAAGGTATAAGAGACTACATAGAATATATTAGCGAGATGGAAAAAGCTAAAGCAATGCAATTAGAAAAAGTTCCTAATCCTGTAGGCAGAGCAAACGGAGGCATCATGCAAGCTCCTGGTGTACCAGGCGGCATGGAACTAGATTATAGAAACTCAGGAGGTTTTATACCTATGGGTGGACCAGAAAGGGCTGACGATGTGCCAGCGATGCTTTCTAAAAATGAATTTGTAATGACTGCTGATGCTGTACGTGGTATGGGTGGTGGAGATGTTAATGTAGGCGCACAAAAAATGTATGACCTAATGAATAATATGGAGGCAAAAGTATAATGGCGTCACAATACGATACTAGACATACACAAACAGAATTATCATCACCGGCAGTTGAAACATTACTAGGTACTTTTGGTCCCAAGCTTGCTGGTATATTAGGCGGTAGTATAAATACATCTGCTTTTGCTCCAGCTATTGCAGCGCAAAACCAAGCACAACAACAAGCAATGCAAACAGCACTTGGTCAACAAGGATTTACATATGACCCAGCATCAGGCGCGGTCGGTGGATCGGGGATCGGGGCTTTTCAACCATTTATAGATCAGGCTACAACAGCCGCAAATCAAATTCAAGGTGCCGGAACCGCTGCGTTACAAAATGCAGCAGGAGCAACAAATCAAATGCAAGGATTAGCAGCAGGAAGAGCTATCTCGGGGGCTGCAACCCCGTTCCAGCAACAAGCTGCTACTGACCTTGCAGGCGCAAGAGGACTACAGGGTCCTGGAGCGGGAACCGGGGCTGGTTCAATTGCTTCTTACATGTCTCCTTATCAACAACAAGTTATTGATGCTGCAATGGCTGACTTTGATTTAGATACATCAAGACAACAACAACAATTAGGTATGCAACAAGCTATGAGCGGAACTATGACAGGTAGTAGATCTGCAGCAGCGGCTCAAGAACTTGGTTCTAGTAGAGGTATGGATAGAGCAATGTTGCAAGCTAATATGTTAAACCAAGGATTCCAACAAGCACAAGGCGCTAGACAGCAAGACGTTGCAAACAGAATGGGTATTAGTTCACAGACAGCAGCTCTTGGTGAAAGTGCAGCAGGTTTAGCTGGTCAAGATATTTCAGCATTAGGACAAGCTGGTCAAACACAAGGTCAACTAGCACAGTCACAGACGTCACCATTTACACAAGCATTAGCAGCACAAACACAAATGGCACAATTAGTGCCTCAGTTAGGTGCTCAACAGTTTGGTGTGCTTCAAGCGTTTGGTGATCAAAACCAGAAATATGCACAAGCAGGATTAGACGCTCTTGCACAAACTAATAAACTACAGCAGTACGCTCCTTACGAACAACTTGGTTTTGTTGGTCAACAAATTTCAGGATTGATGGGTGGTTATGGAACAGGAACTAGTATTGGTACAACAGCAGGACCTCAAGCAAGTCCTGGTGAAAGTGCTTTTGGTAACTTTATGCAAGGTGCAGGTATCTTATCTAACCTTGGTGGTATGTTTGGATTAGGAGGATAACTTGGTACACACTCTTAGAAGAAAAATGTTTAGTATGGGTGGTGATGTAGATAAATCACACGGTGTTGGTATTACGTCTGGACTATCTGGAGGCAGAGCAGGTTATTCCAAAGGAGGTAAAATTATAGAAGGTATTATGAATTTTATAAATCCTATGAATATAACTAAAGGATCAAAAGTAACAAAACAAGTTTTAGACGAAGACGCTATGGATATGAGAAAACTAGCCGGTGGTAGTGGTGATGATATTATGAAAACTATATCAGAAATAAAAGACCCTACTAAAAAAATGATGGCCCTTAGAGCTTTAAGTTCTGTTGGAGGTGGTGCTGGTGTTGTATCTTCTATGTTTGACGCACCAGACCCAAGTGCATCTGACACTCCATTGGGATCAGCTTTTCAAATGGGAAGACAAGGATTAGAACTAGCTACAGCCATTAATCCTTTATTACAAACAGGTAACATAGCAAAAAATATATACGAAGCTAGCAAACCTTATGGAGAAGGTGACTTCTCACTTACTCCTGCTGGAGCAATTAGAAGCGCTATGGGTAAAACAGGTTCTGATATTGTAGAAGAAACTGACAACGAAACTCAAGGCGACGTTATGGATCAAGTAGAAGAAATGACACAAGAGGATAGAATTAGAGAAGAGTATTTTGAAAAATTAAATTTATATAAAGAACTGTTAGGAGAAGGAGAACAGAACAATAATTTAACAACTATTGGTGACGCACTAGTCGCTGGTGGTAGCGCATTAAGTTCTGGAGAAGGCGTTGGAGGTGCATTAACTGCATTCAACGCTCCTTTATCAGCAGAAATGGCAACAAGAAGACAAAGAACATCTGATATAAATACAGCAGCTGCTACACAAGCTATGACAGAAATGTTTAGTAACGATCAACTTATGCAAGCAGCAGATATAGAAAACATAACAGCTGGTAACTATACAGCTCCTGGTCAAATTAGAAAAATGCAAGAAGCAATTGACGCAGGAGTTACTTCTACACTGCCTGTAGATAGAAAAGGCGAGTTTAACGAAGACACAGCACGAGCATCTACAAACTCTGTATTCTTAAATCCTGATCCTGGAACTTCTGGTAGACAAGGTTTTTACTGTGCGGTTAACAGTGAAGGCGGTTTGAAATTTACTGACGACTTAGCAGAGGCACAGGAATGGGCCTCTAGTTAGGAGGTAGTATGCCAGCAACTAAAATAGCTAGATTTATATTTAAAAGCCGCGGTGATAAATTTAGATATAAACGTGAGTCAGCATCCTTAAATGTTGATAAAGTTTTTGACACTTTAGAAGAAGCAAAAAAATTTAAAACTGAAATAGAACCAAAATTTGCAAAAGCAAAAGAAGATGCTTTTAAAAAAAGAGGTGCAAAAGCAAAAGAAACTAAATTAAAAAAATATGGAACGACTAATGTTTTTGTTTCAGACAAACCTGTTTCTTATAATTTTAATAGAGGTGAGGAAGGAGCACGTGTTGTTTTTAAAAGTGATCAAATAGAAGATGACTTTAAAAAACTAGTAAAACAGTTTCAAGAAAACGTTCCTTATCAAAATTTTCCTGACAGAGAAAAAGTAAAAGCCATGGATGATCTATTTATGAGTCCTTACTTTGGTTTTAAAACTTTAGAGGAAATGCAAAAAGCTAGAAAAGATGTGTCTGCTGGTATGTTAAACATGCTTGGTAGAAACCATTACAATGGTTATCCACAAACAGCCAATGTAGTTGTTGGTACAAAAAAACAACAAAGAACATTAAGAGAAAAAGCAGCAGGTAGCACTTCTATTCTTGCGGCGTTGTCAGGCGATACAGCAAAACATTTGCACCATGCAGCAGGGTTAAAAACAAAATACAGAGCAAAAGATCTTGCGTACTTAGACGCAGAACTAAATGTAGATAAGGCTTTAACAGGCGGTGCTTCTAGAATAGATGATGCTGTTGAACAACAAAGAGACGCTAATAATATATTGTTAGAAAAACTTTTTGCAAAATACAAAAAAACAACAGACCCCGTTGACCAAAATCGTTTAATGAACGAAATGGAAGAAATAAACAAACTACAAGATAAAATTTATTCTGAGTTTGGTGATGTTCTTGTTGTTAAAAAATTTGATGCTAACAAAAATAAAATTGATTTTTTAGGTGAGCCTAAAGGAAGTCTTGATCCAGGAGGAACTTTATTTGGAGACAAGTTTCTTCAAGATTTTACTTTAGAAGACACTGTTTTATTAGATGTATCAAGAAACATGAGAAAATTTGGACCTGATGGTGAAATTTTGTACAAAGCAAAAAGAGACATAGATGCCCCTTTAACAGCAGACATGGTAACACCTAACTTACTTGATGATTATATAGAACAATCTATGAATAAGTTTGTTAATAGTCCAAAGACAGGAAGAAATTATTATTTTAAAGCTCAACAAGACAGATTAGGTGAGTTAGATCCAGCAGAGCTTCTTTATAATACAACTAACAATTGGGAAGCTGTTAGACAAGACATAAAACAAAAAGTTACAAACAGGTTTATGGACTCTTTGATATCAGATGATGCCCCTGGAATAACTAGGCCTGGTTTTGGTTTAAAAGATGGTGGTCGAGTTAAACTAGCTGATGGTAGTTTACCTCCAGTACAAAACCCCACAACAGATTTTGATACACAAGTTAAAAACATGATGAATGCAACAGGATTAGACCTAGGTGATTCTGTACTAGAAGTTATGAAAGACAATGCAGCTGGTGGTACAAGAGAAAATTATAAGATAGGTGGTATTGTTGGAGATCCTAGAGATGCTCCTGGCACAGCTAGTATGTTAGATGCTACAAATAAAATAGGTGGCATGGAAAGTTTACTAGCAGGTATAGGTGCTGGTTTATTAGATATACCAAAAGGTGCTTTTACACTTGGCGCGTCTCTTATGGATTTAGGTGTTGGTACAAACAATGCAGCTAAAGTAGAAGACTGGTTTGATAATTTAAATGATTGGGACGACAAAGCAGAACAACATTGGCTTGGAACGTTCTCTAGAATAGCTGTAAATTTAGGTGTGCCTGGTGCATATGGTTGGAGAGCAGGAGAAAAATTAGCAAGACGTGCTTTATTAAATAAAAGAAATGGTAACTATTTTAAATTAAGTGATCCTGAACTACCTGGTAAGTTTCAAGAAGCACTAAATGCAAAAGGTAGGTTGCTAGCTACGCTAGGTGCTGCAGGCGGTGCTGGAGTAAGTGATGCTATTTTTGTAGGTGATCCAGAAGGTGTTGGTACGTTTGGAGATATGATAGGCATGGGACCAACGGAGCTCGATCCAAACGATGAGAACCAAGCGTCTAAAGAAATTGTAAATAGAATGAAGTTTGGTTTAGATGGATCATTAATGGTTGGTTTAGTCGGTGGTGCAGGGTCAGCTATAAAATCATTGGTAAAAAGAAGAAACGATCTATCAGCAAACAACGATAAATTAGATAAGTTCTTTGGAGCCTTTAGACCTAGAGGACAGAAGTCTCAACTATACTTTGATATAGAACGAAGAAATATAGGAGCGCGGGCCGGGGATGTTAACTATGCCGGTGAACAAGCACGTAAACTAGATAAACACATTGATGCTATCTTTCCTTTTGTTTTAAACCCTTTTAAAAAAATGGATAACAAAGGAAGACAAAGTTTCATGAGAGAATTAAATGACACTCTTTTATCCGGTGACGTGTCTATGGATTCTATAGGTAAAGTAACTTTTGGTGATATGGACAAAGGTTTAATATCTAAAGTTACAAAAACTATGAGAGATCGTGGTGCCAAAGAAGAAGATATCGCAGGTGTTTTTGATTCTTTTGGAAAAATGCGTTTAGGTTGGGGTCATATATTTAGTCGTCTTGGTTATTCTATGGACGATGAAGTTAGAAATGCTTTCTCTCCTATATTTGGAGAAAAGTTTAGAAGTTATCTTGGTTCAACTTATGAGATGTTCCAAAACAAAAGCGTTATACCTTTGTTTAATTACAAGCCTACGGAAGAAACTGTAGAAAAAACAATTAAAATGTTTATGGATTCTGCTGAGGATGCAGGTAAACCTATAACAAGAGGAGAAGCAGAAGTTTTTGTTGATAGGTTATTGGAAACAGCTAGACCACCTAGAGATTTAGCAACAACAAGAGAAAAAACATCTGGTATATATTTTGATGTTCCTGACTTCTTTGTAAACAGAACTACTCTTAGTGAAATAGAATCAGCTAGAGGCACGTTAGCATTAGAAGATGTTGTAGGTGATCAAAGAAAAATTATTGAAGAGTTGTTTGGTAAAGTTGAAGACCCTATGCAAACTATGCTTACTGGAACAAATAGATTGTCTTTAGTTGGAAGACGTAATCAGTTTTACAATACACTATTGAGTAAAGATAAAGAACTAGCTTTAGAAAGAGCTGATTTTATAAAAGACAATCCAGGCAGTCTTACGCCAGCTACAATGAAAGGTTTGTTTAGAGAAACAGAAAAAGAAGCTGTGTCTGACTTTGGTAGAAATATTAAACAGATTGAGATTGACCCTAGTAGGACGATAGAAGCAGGAAGTACAAATCCTTTACATGGTAAGTATGCAGAGAAAGGTGTTGCAGAAGCAATTGAAGAATCAGCTATGGTAGCTAGAGATAAATCAACTCTTACGCAACTGTACGAAAGTTTTTTATTGTATCCAAAAGCAACCTCACAACTTGCAAAAACAGTTTTAAGTCCTGTCACACATGCCCGTAACTTTATATCTGCAGGTGCTTTTGCTTCAGCAAATGGTTTGATACCAGGTTTAACTGTTAGTGTTGGTGATAGTGCCGCTGCATTCAAAGAAGCGTTTCAAGCACTACAGGTTCCAGGGGCTCGTATGGCTAACGATAGGTATAGGGATTTATTAAGACTTGGTGTTGTTAACAGTAACGTAAGACTAGGAGACTTACAAAGATTGTTAAAAGATACAAACTTTGGTGAGTCTGTAAATTCTAGAAAAGCTTTACGAGAAATGTTTAGACCTTTATCAAAATTAAAAAAGACCACAGAAGATTTTTATACAGCAGAAGATGACTTTTGGAAGATAACTTCGTTTGCACTAGAAAGACAAAGACTAGGCAAGGCGTATGAGAAATATAAAATAACAAGAACAGCTGATGAACTAGATGAAGAAGCTGCTGATATAATTAGAAACAATATACCTAACTACGATATGGTTAACGATTTTATTAAAGCTACAAGAAGATTGCCTCTTGGTAACTTTGTATCTTTCCCTGCAGAAATATATAGAACTTCGGGAAATATTATTTCTAGAGCGATGAAAGAAATAAATTATAAACACACTTTAGATGATGGTCGTATTGTTTATCCTCTTAGAGCTATAGGTTTAAAAAGAGCTTTTGGTATGGGTACAACTACTTTAGCTATACCATATGGAACTGTAGAAGCTTTCAAAGCGTTACACGATGTAACAGAAGATGAGATGGCAGCGATGAGAAGGTTTGTTCCTGACTGGTCAAAAAACTCTACTTTAATTCCAATGAGAGATGACGATGGTGGATTAAAATATATAGATTTTTCTCACGCTAATGCATACGACACTATGATTAGACCTCTTACTGCTTTGTATACAGGTATACAAAGAGGAGCCAATGAAGGAGACATGGGCCAAGAAGTATTAAAATCGATGATAGAAGGTACTAAGGAAGCTTTATCTCCGTTTGTTAGTGAATCAATTTGGACAACAGGTATTTCTGATATTGTTATGAGAGGTGGTCGTACTCGTGAAGGTAATAGACTATATACAGACCAAACTCCTATAGGAGAAAAATTTAGTAGAGCCCTAGCTCATGTTATTAAAACACAAATGCCTGGATCTATAGAACAATTTAAAAGACTAGACCGTGCTTTTGAACCTATAGATGTTATTACAAAAGGAAAGTTCGATAAGTACGGACAAGATTTTGAAATAGGAAATGAGTTACAAGGTTTCTTGGGTTTTAGAGCCGTTGAAATAGATCCTGTAAGAGCAATGAAATTTAAAATTGCAGACTTTAGAACAGGTATTAACAATGCTAGACGTGAATTTACATCACCGTTATTAAGAGGTGGTCCTGTATCTCCAGAAGAAATTGTAGATAGATATAGAGTAGCAAGTGATGCATTATATAAAGTACAAGAAAAAATGTTTAGTGATTACTATGCGGCTAGAACTTTAGGGACACCTATAAGCAATTTAGACTCTGAGTTTGCAGACAGGGTATCTAAGACACAGTTAGATGCTATAAAAAGAGGTGAGTTTAAACCTTTTGTTCCATCAGAGAACATAGAAAAAGCTTTTGCTGATAACGCCAGGGCAATAGGAGATCCTAATCCATACATGAGAGCTAGAAGTTTAATTAAAAGATTAATTAGATTATATGACGGTATTCCTCTTGGAGCTAAACTACCTGAAACACCTAATCCTTTTAGAACATCTAGTATTTCTCAACTGCCTATACTACAATCTCAAGCCTTACAGGGTTTAAGCAATATACCAACGTCTGCAGCTGCGTTGCCTACAACTACACCGGCTACTGGTCAACAAACAGCGTTGAAAGGTCAACAAGTTTTTGGTACAAATGACACAATATTTGGAGTAGGTTAATGAACGATACAGTTAAAGGCATAACCCCAGAAGACGATAGAGAACATATTATATCTTTGTATGGTCATGTAAAAGGCGTTGAACGTGAAATAGAGTTAATAAAAACTAATCACCTAAAACACCTGGACGATAAAATTACGCATGTACATCAGGATGTAGAAGCTTTGGGTGGTAAGATAGATAAGATCTATTGGGTAGTTCTATCTACAGTGGGGGCTGTAGCATTAATATTTTTAGAAATGGTTATGGGTATAATGTAATGACTTTTGGAGAAGCATTTGCTAAAGCTAGAAAAGAACAAGGTGCTGGGGGAACGTTTACCTACAAAGGTAAAAAGTATTCTACTAATCGAGCTGATGATAAAGCTAAAGTTACAAAGAATAATGTAGAAAAGAAAACAGACGTTAAGCCAAAGAAAAAACCTAAAATAGAAGAAAAAAAGAAGAAAAAGAAACGTGATCTTGTACCTGATAATATAGAACTATTTGTGAAAGATTTAATTGGAATTGAAGATGACTACACCGAAGAAGATTTTGGTGACACAACTTTAGATTCTTTAAGAACAGCCGCACAAAATGCTATTGATGCTGATAGAGATTATATAGGATATGGCGACTATGATGATATACAAGGAAGTTCTTACACAGATTCAATATTTAAAACAATATCGGATCCTAATAAAATTGCTAAAACAACCATTGGCGCTGCGAATCTTGGTGTAGAAGATGGAAATTTATATTTAACAGATATGTATGATTTTAATGATGCAGCTGATGTTTCAGGAATGGGCGTTATCGACAAACTTAGAGGAGTTTATGATGAAACAACTAATCCATACACAGGGCTAAGAGCTTTAGGAAAATATTTTGGATCAGGAGAAGGCGGAGGTTCTTCTGTAAAACTCAACCTTGGCCCAGCATCTGATTTTTATGATGAAGATAGATTAGCCGGTATCATGTCAACAGATGCAGCAAAGGATATAATATAATGAAACTATCGGCAAACTTTTCACTAGCAGAGATGACTAAATCTCAAACTGCAACGCGCA
>CENU01026568.1_pt1 | contig 15487 bp, 11 predicted proteins | sample 361331 | NCBI WGS metagenome assembly CENU01 (sample SAMEA2619766, study PRJEB7988) | marine metagenome | isolation source: saline water (ENVO:00002010), including
TATTTTTTATAAGGCATTGTTATTTAGTTTAGATTTAATTTTTTTATGATCTTCCCTTCCCAGTGAATGAGTAAACAAAAGATATGATGCTATAGAATAGCTAATTATTGGAACAAATGTATAAATATAATAGATCGCCATCTTTGATGATTCAGTATTGGATACACCGAGACTAATATCAAAACCCCAATAAAGCTCTAAGATTAAATAAGGAACTACAGCAGCCAATGCAAAACCAATTTTTGTCAGTGTTGTAAGGAATGAAAAAACTGTTCCAGAAATATTCTCTCCAGCTTCAAAACTTAATTTATCTGAAATATCTGCAGTCATGGCATTAATCAATGGAAGTGGCCCTGAAAAAGAAAATCCATATAAAACTATAAATGTTCCCACTCCTATTAACTTTTGAAAAGTAGTTAGGTCTTTTATATACCAATAACCAATGAAGCCTATAGATAATATAATTATTGCGTATATGCATGAAATTCCAGCTGCAAAATGTTTAGATGTTTTTAAGCTTAAATGTCTCCATATCAGCAATCCAAACACACTTACAACATAGTAAATTAACATTAATCTAGAAGAATATTCAGGCAGCTCAATTACTACTTCCATCCAAATTAAATATAAGGCTCCATTCAAACTCATACAAAACGCAATTAAAACTGCTGCTGTGACAATTCTAATTAATATCTTATTAGAAAATAAGGCGATAAAATTTTTAAATGAGTTTTCAGACTTTTCCTGATCTGGAGCTGAAAATGAATCAGGTGTACTCCATAAAGAATTCATTGTAATTAATGGAATACAAAATAAGACAAAAATTCCAATTGCATTCACTTTTGCTTGCAAGGATGGGTCATTGATTTCAACAATGGCGGGGATTGCAATCACTGAGAACATACCAAGCAGAGCCATAAACTCTCTTAAAGTCAGAAGCCTCGTTCGATCATCATAATCAGGCGCTAAAAATGTTGCCCACGAAAGCTGGGTGATGGTAGATAATGTAAATGCTAAGTAAAGTAAAAATAATCCTATAAAAAAATAAATCCATGATGGTGAGGATGTTTGAGGTAAAAAAATTAAAAAAGTTGCAAACATGAAAATTGGTGCAGAAAGAAAAATCCAGTGTTTGTGCTTACCCCAGCTTGATGGAAATTTATCAATCAATAATCCCATAACAGGATCAGTTAGAATATCGGTAAATCTTCCTAAAAAAAAAATAACCCCAACCAGAGATAGGCCCAACCCAAGATCATCTGCATAAAAAGGTAAAACAAATATAAAAATAGGCATCCCAGCCGCTGAGGTAGGAAAATTCAATGCTGTATAAGACAGCCGTTGATATAAATTCATATTTGTATGTTAACTTTTAGACTTTAAAAACATCTCTCATAGAGATAATTCCAACAAGTTGTTCGCCTGAAAAAACAGGTAAATGTCTTATCTGATTATCAAGCATAAGTTTTTTAGCTTCGGAATTAGATGTTTCAGGACAGGTAGAAATTAGTTTTCTTGTCATAATATCTTTAACAGTCTTTGAGCCAAGATTTTTTGCACCTCCCGATAAAGCATACACAAGATCTCGTTCAGTCAATATACCTAGAACAGAAGACTTACATAGATTATCTTCTGATCCGTTTTTAGAAATCATCAAAGCACCTATTTTATTTTTATTCATTAGAGATGCAGCGTTAAATAAATCAGAATTTTCTGGAATAGTGAAGATATCCCAATATCTTTGTGCGTTCAAATGATCTTTAACTTTTTTCATATTAGGTTTTAACTTTACGTTAACATTATGATAAATATATAAAAGATATTAACACCCTATCTAATTTCTTGGTATCATAAGCATTAACAAAAAGTATGTATGATTACTACTTAAATTTTTAACGTAAACATTTAATTGATATGAAATCGTTTTTTACCCCCATTTTGTTTGTTTTTGCATTATTAATTTCTATACCATCGTTTGCGGGTGATATAGGTTATGTTGGAGAAGAAGGAACTGAAATTGAAGTTTTTCGAGTATCAAGTCCTGCTGCCGAATATCCTAGAAGAGCTATAAGACTAGGTATTGAAGGGAGTGTAAAACTTGAGTTTGATGTTGATACAGATGGTTCTGTTTTAGATCCATATGTTGTTGAAAGTAGTCCTGCTGGTGTTTTTGATAGAGCATCTATCAAAGCTGTAAGAAAATTTTTATATCAACCTCCTACATATAATGGAACATCTGTGAAAGTTAACAATGTTCAAATTAGTCTCACATTTAAACTCGCTGAATAATTTAAAATCTTAATATAGTTAGAGAATATCCATGCCAATAAGACTCCAGTTGCTGCTATTTGGAGTTATAGGCAATGTGCTTGTTGCAGCCATATTTATATTTTCCTTTGGCTATAGAGAAAATATCCAAGAAAATTCATCGAACGAGTCATTGCTAACCTTGTATGAGTCTGCATGGTATCAAACCTATAACAAATCTTTTGATGTCATGTCTAAGTGGTTACCAGTTACAGGAGAGAATGCTTCTTTTTGGGAGCCTGATTCAGAAATTTTTTTAGATGAAGTTGCTTCAAGCAATATATTCATCAATCCACTCCTTGATACTATTAGCGCTGATAGAATTGGAGACGCCCAATATTTAATTGAACTTTTTTTTGAAGAAGAATTAGATTATGGAAATTTAAGTTATGTTATGGCTTATTTTCCGTCAGGAGAAAGAATATATTGTGGTAGCGCACTTGATTTATTAGGAGTTGATCCATGCTCTCCTGCAGCTCGTCCTGATTTTTTTAGTTATCTTGATTCCTTTCTTACAGATGCATCGACAAGACCAAGACAATCAATAGTTAAAATTAAAGATAAAAATGAGGATCAAGCATCTACTTTAAATCAGGCATTAAGTTTTCCTATTAAAGTTGAAGGAGAAACTTTGGCTGTTATAGCTCTTGGTGTTGATATTAGAAAAGGATTAGAAGTATTTGAAGATGAGTTTGAAGTCAGAACAGCTATTAGTACTGATTCGAATCTAATCTCACTTAATGATTATTATCAGCAATTTGGAGATACTGAGGATGATCTTTTTGATATTGAAAATTTTAATAAGTTAACCGACAAAGCGTCAGCATTCAAAGCAATTCATGGATCGCGTCATTCTGAAAAAGATACAGAATTAGGAACCTCAGTGACCCTTCTGCCCCTTAGCACATTCTTGTCAGCGGATGAGGCACAACTTTTTGTCTTTAAGGACGAAAGAGAAAATATACTTAGAGCAGCGAACGTATTAAATCTCACATATATTGCTGCAATATCATTTGTGATATTCATAATTTCATTAATAGCTTTCATTACTACAAGAACATTTGGTGGTATAACAAAGGCCATTGAAGTGCTTGAAGGTCTAACCAAGGGCGATCACACACAAGAGATGCCTGTGAGGAAAGGGATTCTTGCTTCTGAGACTGATGAGGTTGGACAATTGTCTGCTGCATTGGGAACCTATAAGTCTCATTTAATTGAAATGGAATCAATCAGAGAAGAACAAGCCAAAAGAAGACATGAGCGAGATGAAGTTATTATCGAAAAAATGACAGCTCTTGCCGATCAACTCGATGGAAGTGCAAGAACACTTATTTTAAATGACATCAAAAAAATGAATGAGCTTGCAGATAGTTCAGATAGAAATTCGAGCGAAGAAGCATCCGTTGAATTAATGCTGGTTGCTTTTTCAAGGATGTCAGATGAAGTTAATGGTTTGATTGATGCAAGAACGAGCGAAATGGAGTCAGCAAGAGATGAAGCTAGAGACGCAAGTGATCAAAAAACAAAATTCTTTGCAAACATGAGTCATGAATTAAGGACTCCCCTAAATGCTATTCTTGGATATGGGGAAATGCTTTACGAGGATTGTGAAGATTTAGGCTACGATGATTTGTTGCCTGATTTAAAAAAAATTACATCCTCGGGAACACATCTTTTATCTTTAATTAATAATATTTTAGATCTTTCAAAAATTGAAGCTGGAAAAATGGAGTTATTTGTTACCAGTTTTGAAGTAGAGAATATGATCCAAACCATTAAAGATGTTTCTGAACCCCTTGCAGCTAAAAATGATAATGGATTTGTAATTAATCTTGATGGTGCTATGGGATCTATGTCTCAAGATGAAACAAAACTAAGACAATGTATAACAAATTTTTTGAGTAATGGATTTAAATTTACAAAAAATGGAACTGTAACTCTAGATGTAAAATCCAGAATGATTGATGATGTAGAGTTTATTGATTTTGCTGTAATTGATACAGGTGCAGGGATGAGTCCTGAAGGAGTTGCTAAAGTCTTTGAGGAATATACTCAGGCAGAGCGTTCTACATCTGCAAATTATGGCGGAACTGGATTAGGTCTTCCAATCTCAAAGAAATTTGCAGAGATGATGGGTGGTGACGTTGTTGTGACTAGTGAAGAAGGAGTTGGATCTACTTTTACGATGTCAGTTCCAAGAGAATGTCCTGAATACAGTGAGGATGAGGTTGATGCAAATGTTATAAATCTAGATGATCAAGATAATCTTGTTGTATTGGTAGATGATGATGTTGCAATGCATGATTTAATTAAACGAACAATTTCAAAGCTCAATCTTACTTTACTTGGTGCTACAAATAGTGAAAAAGGAATGGAGTTAATTCGTGAAATTAAACCAAAATTAATTTTGCTTGATGTTTTGATGCCAGGAAGAGATGGATGGTCTTTACTTAAGGAATGCAAAACAGATCAAGATTTAAAAAGTATTCCAGTAATTATGATAAGCCAATTAAATCAATCAAATCTTGCTTCTTCACTTGGTGCAAATGATTATCTAACAAAACCCATTGATAGGGCTCACTTTATTAATACCGTAAAAAGAGTACTTGGGAACGAAACTCAAGATCATAAGGTTCTAGTAATCGATGATGATAAAGATGTGAGAGAATTACTTTCAAGACTTCTAAAGGATGCTGGATACAGGGCCATTGATGCAAGAGATGGTAAAGAAGGTCTTGAAAGGACTAAAGATGAGCCGTCATTAATTATTCTTGATTTAGAAATGCCTAGAATGGATGGATTTGAATTTCTGGATAATTATATTAAAGATGTTCCTAAAGACAAAAGAGCGCCAGTCTTAGTATTTTCAGGAAAAGATTTAACCGAAGTTCAGGAAGATCTTTTGAAAGAAAGAGTTGTTGGATTAGTTAAAAAAGATGATGTCTCAATGGAAAACCTTTCAAAGATGATTCAAGGTATTGTGGCAAAATAATTAACCAATCAAAGACTCAATTTTTCCAAGTAACCTTTTAAAATCTACAGGCTTTGTATCAAAATCATCCGCTCCACATTCTAAAGCTTTCTGTTTATCTGATTCTAGTGCATGTGCAGTTAAAGCAATAATTGGGATTGAACTAATTGAATCATCAGCTTTAGCTTGAATTGTTGCTTCCCATCCATCTAGTACAGGCAATCCCATGTCCATTAGAACAAGATCGGGAGATTCACTCCTCATCATATCGAGACCAGCTTGACCATCAAAAGCCATAATAATTTCGTAACCCCGCCTAGAAAGTCGCCTAGACAACATATCACGATTCATTTCGTTGTCTTCAATGTAGAGTAATTTAGCCATTATTTTATTCTCCTACTAGCTCGCTATCATGTAAAGTAAATCTGTTTCTACCATTTTTCTTTGCTTCATAAAGCCTTTCATCAGCTTTATTAGTCAGATCTGCTGAAGTTTCTGTTTCTGTCGAAAAAGCAACTCCTCCACTTGAACTAATTTTTATTTCAGTGCCTTCAAAATCAACAAGGTTATTGTTAATTTTATGTATTAATTTAACACAAAATTCTTTAGCTTCATCAGGACTAAGGTAAAGAATTGCTAGAAACTCTTCTCCACCGATTCTACCAACAATATTAGGAGAAGAAATCTCAGTTTGAAGCAATTGAGCAAACGATACTAAAACTGCATCGCCTCCAGCATGCCCATAATTGTCATTAACCTGTTTAAAAAAATCTATATCAAACATTATGGTAGCAAATTGACGATCCTTTGATTGCTTTGAGTTTTCCATAGCCTCGTCTAATGCTTCAAAGATTACTCTCCTGTTATATATGCCTGTAAGTTGATCTGTTGTTGCTTGGATGTGTAATTTGTTAACGAGTTCCTTTTCTCTCTCTCGCCAAAATTTTCTTTCCAAAGCCGCTACAACTTTAGCCAATAGGATGGTTCCATTTATTGGTTTTGGCAAATAATCTTGTGCTCCCAATTGAATACATTTGGAAATACTATCTACATCATTAAAAGCTGAAACCATTATCACAGGTAATGATTCTGCATTATGTTCCTTTCTAAAGGTTTTTAATAATTCCAAACCATTGATATCTGGCAAAATTACATCAAGCAAAATAAGATCTGGAGTTTTGTTAAATACTTCAGCAATTGCGGAGTTTCCGTCATATGCTGTTCTGCATGATAATCCTTGCATTGATAAACGTCTCTGAAGAACCTCACAGTTAGTTATATTATCATCAACTATTAATATATCTGATTCTTTGATTTCGTCGTCAAGTGAAATGGAATACTCTATATCACCGAGTGATTTGAAAAGAGCCTCTGCAGATTCAAGCTGGTTTGAGTTGTTATCATCTTTTATATCAACAGCCTCGCCTCGAATGTAATCTACAAAATTTTCTATAGCGGTTTCAGTTTCGCGAGCAAGGTTAATTATTTGCTGAAAATCTTGAAGAGTTCCTTCATCTAGATCATCTTCATAATCCTCCATTAGAATTTCACTGTATCCAATAATTGCATTTAAAGGAGTTCTTAGGTTGTGGCGTAACTCAGAATATTCTTCTGGAGATTTTTTAGACGAATCCGCATTAGCCCCAGTGTTTTGAACGAAAGCGACATCGTATTGATCAATTAATTTTGAGCAAGAGGATTTAATTTGCTCTATTTCATCGGTGGATTCTAATTCTGCATCATTGAGAACTTTTTCAACCATATCGATATAGTCAAAGATTGCATTAGCAGGAGTTATAAAATCTTGTTTTATTTGAGTTAAAACAATTTCTTCTGCGCCTTTTGATGTTTCCTTTGGGGTAAGCTTATCCATTTTTATGTTTTCTCAGATATAAATGATTTTAAGAAATCTGGTCGATGCATTAAATACCCCTGTCCTGTTTCACAGCCTAAGTCAATCATCATATTTTTTTCTTCTTCAGTTTCAATGCCTTCTCCAATCATTTCTAAATTAAGATCATCACAGACCTCTGAGACAAAACTAATTAATCTAGCGGTTGTCGGATCAGAGACATTAAAAGTGAAGTGCTTATCAAGCTTAACTACATCTATTGGCAGCTCCCTTACATATTTTAATGAAGCATAACCGGCTCCAAAATCATCCAAAGCTATTTTGATACCTTTGGCTTTTAAAGATTTTAATGAGTTAGAAGCAATTTTTATGTCTGACAGTTCTGCTGTTTCGGTAACTTCAAGTCCAAATTGATTATCTTTTAGATTATGCTTATCAACAAAATCTGTAAAGATTGAACAAAACTCTGGATGCATGATTGTATGCGCTGAAACATTTAAATATAAAGTTGCATCCTTAAAGCCGATTTCATCTTTAACTGCAAAGAATTTCTCTAGTTGAGCTAGTGACTCTAGAACCACTAATGAAAAAAGGCTTTCTCCCTCTATTTGGGGAATAATTTGATCATTGGGAAGATATCCTCCCTCTCCATCTTGAAGCCTTAACAAGGCTTCAACTCCAGTTACCTCATTAGTTTTTAGATTAACTTGTTTTTGATAGGCTAGCTCAATTCTATGATTCTCAATGCAATCAATGGTTTTCCTTAAGGCATCTAAACCCTCTCTGGATGAGCATAAAAGTTCGATTAGCATGATGCCCTCTGATATGTCTACCGGAATCATATGAACTCTCGTACGCATTAAAAAATTTATCTCTCTTAAAGAAATTTCAATCGGAGTATCGTAATAAAGGGCAATAGATTCCAAATCACCAAAGTTATTTTTTACTTGATCATCGATTTTGACAACAGAAATCTCATCTAGGCTCGACAAATTAAAGATGTATTTAGCTGCAAGATTTGCCCATGCAATTGAACCATCAAGTTCATAAATAATGTATGGACTAGGGTGATGCAATAATGATTTCGTAAGGTAATTTAACTCTCTATCTGGTTGCATTATTTATCCGTATATTTTACTTTGCGTAATTTGATCATCTACAAGCTCAACAAAATCCTCTGCGAAAGTAATTTTTATGAATTCCCATATTTCAAGATGTTTCGGCTCTTTGAATAGAGTTTTGAATGATACAAGCATAGCGTTCCACTCTTCCTCATCAAGCATACCTATTTTAAATTGATAAAACTGATTCTCACGAGCTCTGAGCATAACACTGAAATATGTTAGATATGCGGCATTCTCTTCTTTGGTAAGCTCCTCATTATTTCTAAGCTTTAGTTTAGTGTTTACAAGAATAGGTTTCATGCCAGCAAGGGCTACTTTCTGATGAGAGTCGGCAATATTTTGTCGGGCATTTGCACGAGCTACTCTGTTTTGCTCTTTTAATTCTGTGACTAGAAAATAGACTGTAACCAAGACCGTAAAGGGGCCAACTGTTTGTAAAATTAAGATAATATTTTCAAAACTCACTTGAATACAATATGTTTGTTTCTAATGTTTTAATATAAGGTTTTTTTAAGAGTCGGTAAAGAAACTTATGGATATAGAAAAAATTTCTAAAGTATAATTAAAGTGTGCGCCCGTAGCTCAGCTGGATAGAGTACTTGGCTACGAACCAAGGGGTCGGGAGTTCGAATCTCTCCGGGTGCGCCAGCTCCTACTTATGATTATAAAACTTTAAAGTTGAATCTTTTATTGAGAATAATCGTACTAAAAAAATATCTTTAAGGTAATTTTGATAGTTTCTCCAAGGCGCCTTAGTGCCTTGTTTTGGTAATATATCCAATGCTCTTTGGACATATCCTGAAGTAAAGTCTATATATTTATCGTCTACCATTGCTTGAGAGTCTTCCTTTGGCAAGCATACCGAAACATTTTGCTTGTCCATTTCATTGAGTAATCGACAAACATACTCGCACGTTAAATCAGCCCTAAGCGTCCATGAGGCATTTACATACCCGAATGAAAAAGCAAGATTAGGGACCCCACTTAACATCATCCCTTTATAAGAAAGTTTATTATTTGGTACTACTTTTCTATCATCCACTGAAACACTAATATCGTTAAGAATATTTAACTCAATACCTGTAGCGGTAATAATAATATCTGCTTTAATTTGCTCACCTGATTCAACCAATATTCCTTCTTTCGTGAAAGATTTAATAACATCAGTTACAACCGAAGCTTTGTTATCTCTTATTGATGCAAAAAGATTGCTATCAGGCACGAGACACATTCGCTGATCCCAAGGATTATATCTTGGAGTGAAATGTTTCTCGACATTAAAATCTTGGCCTAGCTCATCTCGCACACGATCAATTAGTCGTTTTTTTATCCAGTTAGGGTATTTTCTTGCTAGATAAAATCCTAAGCTTGTTCGTAAAATATTTTTCCATCTAATCAAGAAGTAACTTAAGCGTAAAGGTAAAATTTTATTGAGAGAGTGGCTCCATGAATCTTCTCCTGGACCAGAAACAACATAACTGGGAGAACGTTGAAGCATGGTAACGTGCTCAGCTTTTTGAGCTATTGCAGGAACCAATGTAATCGCAGTGGCTCCACTGCCTATAACTACTACCTTTTTATTTGAATAATCCATGGACTCATCCCAAAATTGTGGATGGATTAATTTACCTTGAAATTCTTCTTGATTTGGAAATTTCGGCATGAAGGGTTTGTCATAACTGTAATAACCGCCACATAAAAAGAGAAAATTGCACGTCATATGTGTCTCATTTCCATTGCTTAGAACTTTTAATTCCCAAACAGATTTATCTGAAGACCAATTGGATGAAATAACTTTTTGATTAAAACTGATTTTTTCTCTCAAGTTAAATTCATCAACGGTATCGTTTAAATATTCAAGAATAGACGGTCCATCTGCAATAGACTTTTTGTGTATCCATGGTTTAAAACGAAATCCAAGCGTATGCATATCAGAGTCGGAACGAACTCCAGGATATTTAAAAAGGTCCCAGGTGCCTCCCAATGAGCTCCTGCCCTCTAATATTGCAAATGATTTGTTTGGGCAGCTTTTTTGAAGGTTATAGCCGGCAGCAATACCAGAAATACCCGCTCCAACTACAATAATATCCTTATGCATCATTAACCCTCATTCAAATTGCGTGATAGATCTCTGATTGATTTAAATTCATTATCTTCATACCAGTTTGGCCATTGTGAACTATTTGCAAGTTCATTGCTAATGTTAAAAATTACATCAATTGTTTGATTTAATCCGTCTAAATTCCATGACTTATCATATTCGTCAGCAACACCGTGATAAGCATCTATTTGATATTGATGTATGAATAAATAGCCAGCCTCTTTTCCGCCATTGGCAAGATCAAAGCCTCCACCGGAGTAAAGGACTGGAACCCCTCTTTTTGCAAAACTTATATGATCAGATCTATAAAAAAATCCCTTTTCAGGATTTGGATCTGGATTGATATACCTTCCAGTTTTATCTAACTCTTTCTCTAAAAGATCCTCTAATTCTGATGCTCCGTAACCAATTACTACCATATCTTTAGTAAGCCCTGTTGGTAAAATAGCGTCATAATTAAAACCAGCAACAATATTTGATAATTCTACTGGGGGATATTTTGCAAAATATTCAGAACCTAATAATCCAGACTCCTCAAGAGTAAGAGCTAAAAACATAATTGATCTATCTGTCTTTATCTCAGAGAACCTTTTAGCAAATTCCATAACAGCTGCCACTCCTGTTGCGTTATCGACAGCCCCATTTGCAATATTATCAGCGCCGGGTGGCAATCCATTCATAATACCAATATGATCCCAGTGGGCCATGAATAATATATATTCATCTGGTCTTTTGGAGCCTCTTTTAATTGCGGCAACATTATGAGATTGAAAATATCTAACTTTATTATGTATTTCTGAGCTTAAGGTTAGCCCTCGTAATGGAAAAGCTGAAAAAGTTTTTTCCAAAGCTATTTCTTTAAGAGATTGATAATTAAATCCAGTAAAATTTAGTACCTCATCAAGAGTAATGTCTCTTATCCAGCCCTCAAGGATTGCTCTATCAGCGCCCAAATCTTCACGCTGTAAATCTAATTGTGGTCCCTGCCAACTATTTTCAACCACTGACCAGGGATATGCAGCCGGTTCTTCCTCATGAACAATAATCGCAGCAGCAGCTCCCTGACGTGCAGCTTCTTCAAATTTATATGTCCATCTTCCGTAATAAGTCATTGATCTACCATTAAAAAGTCTTAATTTTCCAGTTGCAAAGCCAGGATCATTTACAAGTATGACAACTGTTTTACCTCTGACATCAATACCCTCATAATCATTCCAGTTATATTCAGGAGCAACGATTCCATAACCAACAAAGACAACTTCACTGTCTCTAATTTTTCTGTACTCTCTAGCCTGTTTTGTCCAAAAAACGACTTCTTGACCTGTGATCATTTTTCTATCATTGCCACGAAAAGATAATGTTAAGTATGAAGAATCTTTTAAAGTTATTTCTGAGGCAGGAACTTTATGGAGATACTCTCCATTCACAGGATCAAGACTTAAATCCTGAAAAGTTTTAGAAATAAAATTTTTAGTAAGTTTTCCGCCCTCTGTTCCTGGTGCTCTGCCTTCAAATTCGTCAGATGCAAGCGTTGAAATCCAGTACCTTAATCTTCCATCAGTGGTGTCACTCAATGAATCTGAGCAACTTGAAAAAAGAACCATATATACTGATAGCAAAAGAAATAAATGATTCTTATTAATTTTCATGTCCATGTGTATATTCAGATAAGTAAAGTATAAAATATATTTCCAAATTTATGGGATAGATACTTATGAAAAAATTAATCAAAGTCTTAACTGCTAGCTTTATATTTATTGCAAACACTCATGCTTCTTTATTGAATGACTTGCCTGAAATAAATTATGAATCATTTACCTTAGATAATGGTCTCACTGTTGTTGTTCACGAAGACCGAAAAGTGCCAATGGTTGCGGTTAATGTTTGGTATCACGTAGGGTCAAAAAACGAAAAGGTTGGAAAAACTGGATTTGCTCATCTCTTTGAACATCTTATGTTCAATGGAACTGAGAATTATAATAGTGAATACTTTGAGCCATTCGAAAAAATAGGTTCAACCGATCAAAATGGAACTACTAATTCTGATAGAACTAACTATTTTCAGAATGTTCCAACCAATGCCGTAGACTTAGCATTGTGGATGGAATCTGATCGAATGGGTCATTTGCTTGGTGTTGTTGATCAGGAAAAGCTCGATGAACAAAGAGGAGTAGTTCAAAATGAAAAGCGTCAAGGTGAAAACCAACCATATGGGAAAGCATTCACCAGAATTTCAGAAGCTGCTTTTCCAAAGGGTCATCCCTACTCATGGACAACAATAGGATCAATGGAGGATTTAGATGCTGCATCCCTAGAAGATGTCCAAGAATGGTTTAAAACCTACTATGGTCCAAATAATGCGGTGCTTGCTCTCGCTGGAGATATAGATTTAGAAACTGCAAGAGAGAAAGTGAAGAAATACTTTGGTGACATACCTGCTGGACCACCTTTGATAAAACCTGATGTCTGGATAGCAAAAAGAAGTGAAGAAAAACGTGACATTATGTATGACAATGTACCTCAAGCAAGAATATATAAAGCTTGGAATGTCCCACCTAGAGATACTGAAGCTGCAGCTCATTTTGACTTAGCATCAAGTGTATTAGTCGGTGGAAAGAATTCACCTCTTTTCAAAGAGCTAGTATATGAAAAACAAATCGCAACTAGTGTTTCCGCTTTTTATTACGACAGGGAAATTGCCGGAATGTTTATTGTTGTTGTTGATGTTGTTTCAGGCCAAGAGCCAAAAATAGTAGAGAAAGAAATGGATGCTGTTTTACAAACATTCATACAAAAAGGTCCGAACAAAAAGTTACTTGAAGCTGAAAAAACTAAAACATTGGCAAGTTTTATCAGAGGCACTCAACGAATTGGAGGTTTTGGTGGAAAATCTGATCTTCTAGCTACTTGTCAAACCTACACAGGAAATCCAGGCTGCTACATTAATAATGCAAGATATATCGATGAGAGTACTCCTGCTAAAATTAAATCAACTTTTACAAAGTGGATTGATGATACTCCCTATGTTCTTACTATATTACCTAGCGAAAAATTAGCTACTAATGAATCAACTATAGATAGATCCGAGGGCATTCCCTATCCTACTGAAAAAATTTCATTTAAATTTCCATCTTTGCAAACTGCAGAACTATCTAATGGTGCAAAGGTTGTCTTGGCTGAGCGCAAAAATATTCCATTAGTAGAAATTAACATTCAATTTGATTTTGGATATGCGCAAGAAGATGCTGATCAAATTGGATACACCAACTTTATGATGGACATGCTTAATGAGGGCACAAAGAAATACTCCTCATTAGAGTTTGATGAAGTTTTAGATTCATTGAATGCAAACATGGTATTTGGTTCGGATTTAGATACATCTTATGTATCCATCTCTTCTCTTAAATTAAATCTTAATGAGACTTTAGACCTTGCAAAAGAGGCAATAATGTTTCCTACATTTCCTGAAACTGAGATTGCAAGAATTAAAAATCAAACACTTGCTGCGCTTAAAAGAGCTGAGTTTCAGCCAAGCTCCATTGCCTTTAGAAATATAGGTAATCTTTTATATGGCGAAGATCATCCCTACGGAAAGCTAAGAATTGGATCTGGGCCGACCCAAACAATTAAGAGTATTGATAACAAAAAATTATCTGAAATTCATAAACTTGCTTTAAATCCAAATCATCTGACTTTTACTGTTGCAGGTGATATCTCCTTAAATGAAATTGTGAAATTGCTTGAATCTAAATTTGGAAAATGGAAGGCTGAATCAGATACTGAATTGAAAAATTTACCCACTGTAGCATTACCAGAAAAAAGAAAAGTATATTTGATTAATAAACCTAATGCCGAGCAATCCTATATTGTTGCAGGTCAGCTGTTACCTCCATCAGCGACACCAGAAGAATTTAAAATTGATTATATGAACTATGCAATTGGTGGAAGCTTTACTTCAAGGCTTAATATGAATCTTAGAGAGGATAAAAGTTGGTCATATGGAGTTAGAACTCGATTGGGGGACGCAAAAGGTCAAAGATCAATGCTTATTACTGCTCCTGTTCAAACTGATAAAACCTCTGAATCAATTACTGAAATAGTTAATGAGTATGACGCATATTTGTCCTCATCTCCGACCACTGAGGACGAATTAGCAAAAGGTAAAGCATCAAAAATACTCCGATTACCTGGTTTGTTTGAAACACTCGGCTCTTTAAGGGCAGGAGTTTCGAATATAGTAACTTATGATCGAGACTTGGATTATCTTAATCAGCTGCCTGCGCTTTACGATGAACCAACTTTAGAGGATGTGAAAGCTGTGGCACAGAAGTATATTAAACCTAATCAATGGACGTGGTTGATTGTTGGTGATCTAGATAAAATTGAGGAGCCTATTAGAAAGTTAAATTTAGGCGAAATGGAGATATTAGATTAATGGGTGAACCAATATCCATTAGCAAGGATCTTGCCAAGAAAACATTTAGCTCGAATGCATATCCCCCTATCTATGATATTGGATCTAGCATTAACTTTACTGATTTAGACGTTTTTACAAACGGACAACCATTTAGCCAATTTAAGGAATTACGTGAACAGGCACCTATTTTCCTCCATCCACCTTTTTTAAACGATCCAGAGCCTGTGTTTTGGTCGCTGACTAGGTATGAAGATATATTGAAGGTTTCCTCTGATCCCAAAACGTTTTCATCTCAAGCTGGGACAGGAACTCTGATAACTTTGGGAAACGAAGATCGCAGGCATCCAAAGTTGTGGCGATCTGCAATTGATCATATGCTCAATCTTGATGGTGACTTACATATTAATCTTAGACGAGAGCACATGCCCTTTTTTAAGCCTGATTATGTTGCCAATCTTCGTATCAAAGTAAAAGCAAAAGTTAGCTCCTTGTTAGATGCTATTGATACTCAAGAAGATTGCAATTTTGTAACTGCTTTTTCTCAACAGCTACCGATATTTACATTGTCTGAAATTTTAGGTATTCCTGAGTCTGATAGGCAGAAGCTAGTGACCTGGATGGAGTTCTTAGAATTAGCACAATATATTCAAGTCGAGCAATTAAAAAAAGAAATGGATGGTGAAGTTTCAAATGAACGAGTCAACACTGACATGAT
>CENU01008206.1_pt1 | contig 15452 bp, 15 predicted proteins | sample 361331 | NCBI WGS metagenome assembly CENU01 (sample SAMEA2619766, study PRJEB7988) | marine metagenome | isolation source: saline water (ENVO:00002010), including
GATAGTCATAGATAGACTTAAAAGCAAAATCATAAGTAAAAATGATCCTTCATGAGCTCCCCAGAAAGCAGAAACTTTATAATAAACCGGTAAGAATATATTTGAATTTTGGGCAACATATAAGAATGAAAAATTATTTTGTAAAAATTGATATACAAGGTAGAAAGACGCCAGCAAAAGGATGGATGAAGTGAGAAAAATAAAATTTCTTGCTATTAAATGTTGCTTTTGAAATGAAAAAATTGCACTGAGCAATGAACTAACTGTTGCAACCCATAGCAAAGAATTTCCAAGAAAATCAAGATATACACTAGTCATCATTATAAAGTTCTATGGGCATATAGTTTTCGTCATGTTTTGCAAGTATTTCAATGGCCTCAAACTCATTGTTTTCATTCAAATAGCCTGTTGCTACCACGCCACTATTTTCTTTAAATAAATTTGGTAGAACGCCTGAATAAATTACGTTAATGGAGTTTGAAAAATCCGTTACAGTGAAAGTTACTGTAGGGCTATTTGCTCCAACCTCTTGAAAACTTCCACCTTCTACCATTCCTCCAAGATTGAATTTAGTTAATGTATTGTAATCACCAGATATAATCTGTGTAGGTGTAAGATATAAATCAATATTTTTTTCTAAAGCTTTAATCACAAAATAGATAATTAAAGCAATTGAAATGAAAGAGAAAAGTATTAAGTAAATCTTATTTGCTCTATTTTGCCTAATCATTAATCTCCTCCTCTAAATCTTTTACCTTTTTAGAAAAAACTATTTGAGAAATAGAGGCTTGTGCCATTAAACAAAAGAATGATATACCGTAACAAATATAAACAAGAACTAAATTATCCATGGCTTCTCCACACCTTTTTATTTGAGGGAGCTCTCAATAAAATTTCATATTGGATGTTTCTCAAAAAAATAAAGAGAGCAAGGAAAAGAAATGCCAACAACATTAGAGGCAGCGCGTACAACATTTCACCATCAATGCTGCTTCCTGAAGCAGTAATGCTTGGTCCTTGATGAAGCGTGTTCCACCAACTAACAGAAAATTTTATTATTGGAATATTTATTGCCCCAACTATACTCAGTATTGAAATAATTTGATCAGCGGTTTGTTTTGTACTGAAAGATGTCTTCAGAGCAATTAAACAAATGTATTGGATAAAAAGGATAAAAGTTGATGTGATCCGCGCATCCCAGATCCAAAAAGTACCCCAAGTTGGTTTGCCCCAAATTGATCCAGTAACTAATACTAACCCAGTGCAAATAAGACCAATTGTAATGGCTGAATTTAAAAAAATTGCTGAAATTTTCGTTCTCCAAACTAAAAATATGAAACCATTCACAGCCAAAAACAAATAAACTAGTTCCGAAATAATTGCACTTGGTACGTGCACAAAAAGTATTCTGTAAACCTCGAGTTGAGCACCATCGGCGGGCAAAATAAATAAACAAACGTAGCTCATTATTGCAAACCCTAAGAAACCTAAGAAAAAGGATATTGGAGCAAAATAATTACAGAATCTATAGACTCTTTCTAATAAAAAATATTTAGCTATATATCTATACATATTTATTTGGCTTGAATTCTTATGACCCTAACAATTACCAAGTTTATGAACGATATTGAAAAAATAAAATAGGCCATTAAAAAATAAAAATTTGGGATCCATTGCCCATCTACAAAAAGTCCTTTAACTAAAATTATAAAGGGTATAAGAAACGGAATGGTTATAAGAGCATTCAAAGAGCTACCTTTTCTTATTGAAACAATGCTTCCGAGATTAAAAAATATGCTTAGCGTCAAAAGGCAGGCTAAATAAGAGATTGAGTATTTAAATAATGACAAATTCTCTGGAAGGCCATTAAATACAAGCCCTATGGCTAACATCGGGATAAAAATAAATAGAAACTGCACCAATAATTTAGAGAAAACATACATCGTCAGATTTTCATTTTCAATTATAAGTTTTTCAATTACACCACTTTCAAAATCTTCCTTAAAATTTGCTTCTGAGATTATAAAAACTGCAATAAAGGAAGATATAAAAATATTTGCAAACTTTAACTCACTTGAAAGATCTAAAATTATAAAAATAACGTAAATAATTGAGTAGATTGATAGAGGTAAATAAATATGTTTTGGGATATTAATAAATAAAAGAAATTCTCTTGTAAGAAATCTACCCATTCTTATCTCCTAAATCAATTTTAAGGCTTTCAGTTATCTTTTCTTGATGATTACTAGTGATGATTGTTCCCTGGTTGGATAAGTGTTGGAAAAGAATTTTTTTTACCATCTCTATTGAAGTTTCATCAAGACCTGCAAAGGGCTCATCTAATACCCAAATTTTTCTTGATGATTGAAAAACCCTTAAAAGTGCAATTTTTCTTTTTTCCCCAAAAGAGAGATTGTTTATTTTATGGTTTCTTAAGCTAAATACACCTAAGTCCTCAGACAGGCTCTTATCAATTTTTATAGAATTTAACTCAAAGTTTTCTTTAAATGTCAGCTCTTCTATCAAAGCATTTTTATGCCCTAAATAAGAAATTTCTAAATTTTTATGATTTGAACTTGTGTTGGATGCTGAGGTTATCTCTTCACAAAGCAATTTTAATAAAGTGGATTTACCTGATCCATTATTCCCTCTTACCTCCGTAATTCTGTTTAAATAAATCTTGAGACTAAGTTTCTCAAAAATAATTTTTTCATCTACCCGAAAGTTGAGATTTTTGAGTGTGATAAGAGTATCCATAATTTCTAAATAATTGCTGCTAGGGATAGGTTATTACTTGTTATTTTATTACCTTATAAATATGGCTTTTCCCTTTAAAATCAATGCTTACAAATAATTTATATAATTCATATTGCATCATATGTTATTATTTTACATTCAAATTTAAAGAGAGGTTCAATTGAGATTAATACTAATTTTTATACTTTCGTTTTCAATCAGCTCAAACGACTATTTTCCAGGAGATACCTGGGAGCAAAAAGAGGCATCATCACTTGGTTTAGATGCTCAAAAAATCGAGCAATTGTTTAAATTATCGTTTGATGACTCCTCAACGATGGGGGCTGTTTTAATTAAAGATGGTTACATCGTTAGGGAACAATATGCCGAAAATTTTGACCAGAATTCATACGGTACATCCTGGTCAACAGCCAAAAGTTACTATGCTGCACTTATAGGAATATCTCTTGATAAAGGCGAGATAAAAAGCCTGGATGAGCCTGTTGGCAATTATGTGCCAACCTATCGTGAAGGTGAAAAACAGAATATAACCATAAGACAGATTTTGAATATGACAAGTGGCTTAGAGTTTCCAAGTCATGAGCACGAAATGATGTTTTTCGAGGAAGATCATCTTGAATATGCACTCAAAGTTGGTGTAGAAAATAAACCTGGAGAAATGTTTGAATATAATAACGTTAATTCAATGCTCATCGGTGAAATTTTGAAAGGTGCCACCGGAAAAACAGCAAAACAACTACTTGATGAAAGAATATTCTCGCAAATTGGTGTAAATGATTATACAGCATGGGAAGATAGTGCTGGAAACACACTTACGTATTGCTGTCTCGATATGTCGGCAAGAGATTATTCAAAATTTGGTCTACTTTTTAACCGTGATGGAAAATGGAATGATAAACAAATCATCTCGGAAGAGTATGTTGGGGAATCTCTTCAACTATACTGGGGCAAGACTCCAAGTATGGGTTGGTCGCACAGCGATACAAGAGGATATAGTCTTCAATGGTGGATTTCAAAATACGATGACGATGCAAAAATCTACAACACCAGTGGAAAATTTGGTCAGTTCATTTTTATAGATAAGGAAAGAGATATAGTCTTTACCAGAATCACAAAATATTATCCTAGTGGAGGTGAAATCCAAAAATTTGGTCCTCTCTCTTATCTTAAATTTCTTGGAAGCGTAAATGCTGCGTTAAATGTTTCTAGACTTCTTTATTCATGGGGTCTTATAAGCTTTGACGATGGCAGCGTTCAGACTCCTTACACGCTTGAAGAGGGTGAATCCAAAGAGTTCTATGAAAATTATGTCACAATAGTTGAAAGAATTGCCGATCTAGAAAAATAATAAATGAAAAGGTTAATGCTCCTTATTCTCGCAGCCAGCTCGTTGTCTGCTGAAATAAAAGTAAATGAACAAGTTCTTGAACAGCTCATTAACCTAATAGAAAGTGACGGTGCTACACAATCTCTAATTATCTCAAATAATGAGAAAATTATTCACGAATTTTATGGTACCAACTATGATGAAGATGATCTGGCTACTTCATGGTCAATTGCAAAAACTTTTTATGCTGCCTTAATTGGAGTGGCAATTCAAAAAGATTTGATTGCATATGACGATTTAGATAAACCAATAAATCATTTTATACCCCAGTTAAAGTCAGACCCTAAAGGAGAAATAACTCTCTATAACATTTTGGCAATGAAAACTGGACTAGAAATTACCGAATATTTAAATGAGGAAATGTTTTTCTCATTAAATAATCTTGATTTTGCGATGAATGTGGAACCAAAAGCAGAACAAGGGAATGTATATGAATACAATAATGTAAACACCATGCTTTTAAATCCAATAATATCAAATATATTTGGAGACTCACCACATGAGGTTTTAGTTTCTGAAATTTTTACACCTTTAGAAATTGAAGAATATGGTCTTTGGAAGGATTCTGCAGGAAATGATATGACTTATTATGGGATTGATTTAAAACCAAAGGATTTTCTTAAGTTTGCTCACCTAATCATGAATCGAGGCAAGTTAGATAATATTCAAATTATTGATGAAAGATTCATAACTAATTCAATTAAACCTCTTTCTTCCGGCACTGGTGAGTGGTTTGGCCTACATTGGAGTATTAGAAAATATGATGAAAGCAAAACTCTTGTCGGATTAGAAGTAACAGACGGACAGACCATGTTCTTTATTCCGGAAGAAAGATTAGCAATGGTAAGATTTACAAAATATTTTCATAATTCTGAAAAGGGGCATCAAGTTAAATTTGGTCCCTTGGAGTACTTACTCTGGATGCCGTATTCTTGGATAAAATATATTACCACCTTAGTAGCCTCTGAAACTGAGCCTGATAAAGAGCCTGAGGACGACCCAAGTATAAATTTTCCAGATACCAAATCTCTTGGAGTATCTGAACTAAATTGCCCTTTTACTGCTCCAGTTGAATGCCCAGGAGTTAACAGAATGCAAAATCTTTTTTTTGGACTTGGAGATTTTAGCTCCAATTGAGAATAACTTTTCCTGCCTTTCCTGAATTCAATAATTTAAAAGCTTTTTCAAAATCTTCATAATTAAATTCATGAGTAATTATGTTTCTTATGTCCAGTCCAGACTGAAGAAGTGCTATACCTTTGTACCAAGTCTCAAAAATTTCTCTTCCATATATAGCTTTAATATTTAGGGCTTTAAATATAATTTCAGATAAATCTAAATCAATTGACTTGCTTGGCAGCCCTAACAAGGCAACTTTTCCTCCCATCATCATATTCTTAATCATATCTTTTATTGCTACTTCAGATCCTGACATTTCCAAACCAACATCAAAACCTTCTTGAAGACCCATGGATACCATTTTTTCTTTGATAGTCATCTCCATTGGATTTAGAACTTCCACATTACAGACTTTTTTTGCTAATTTTAGCCGGTCACTGTTGATGTCAGTTAAAAGGACTTTTCTAGCACCAACATGGGAAGCTATGGCAGCAGACATTATTCCTATTGGACCAGCCCCAGTTATTAGAACATCTTCACCAACTAAATCAAAGGACAAGGCAGCATGAACAGCGTTGCCAAATGGGTCAAGAATTGAACCTATAGAATCACTTATTTGATCTGGAAGCGGAACAACATTCAATTCTGGCACGCAAACAAATTCTGCAAATGCTCCATTTCGATCGACACCTAAGCTTATTGTATCAGGATCAAGATGTAGTTTTCCTGCTCTAGAATTTCTACTTCTGCTTCCTACGATGTGAGATTCTACAGATACTCGATCGCCGGCCTTAAAGTTTTTAACATTTCGCCCACATTCGTGAATTGCACCCATAAATTCATGTCCAAGCGTTAAAGGTGTCTTAATCGTCTTACTTGCCCACGAATCCCAATTCCAGATATGCATGTCGGTTCCACATATAGCAGTTGATTTAACTTTAATCAGGACGTCATTATCACCAATTTTTGGTACCTCAACGTCTTTTAACTTAAGACCAACTCCTGCTTTTTCTTTAACTAATGCTTTCATATCACTTTTAATTTTTTACCAACTTTTTCAAATACTTGAATAGCCTTATCAAGTTCGTCTTTGGTGTGTTCACTGTTTATTTGAAGTCGAATTCTTGCTTTTGCCTCTGGAACAACTGGAAATGAAAAACTAACGGCATAAATGCCATTTTCTAATAACTCCCTCGACATTTGTTGTGCAATATTAGCATCTCCAAGCATTACAGGTGTAATAGGATGCTGATCACCAATTATATTAAACCCCAGTGATTTCATTTTGGTTCTAAAATATTTTGTATTCTCATAAATTCTATGCCTTCTGTCTGGCTGGCTTTTAACTATATCTAAAGCTTTAAGACTAGCTTTAACTATGGATGGAGATAAAGCATTTGAGAATAAATATGGTCTTGATTTTTGCTTGAGCAATTCAACAACATTATTCTTAGCACAAATAAAACCTCCAGATGCACCACCTAATGCTTTCCCCAAAGTTCCAGTTAAAAAATCTATTTTCCCTTCAAGTCCAAAATGTTCTGCAGTGCCCTTGCCTGAACTACCCACAAAACCAGTGGCATGGCAATCGTCAACCATAATCAAGGCATTGTATTTTTCAGCCAGTTTCACAATTTCTGGTAAGTTTGCGTAGGAACCATCCATTGAGAAAACCCCATCAGTAACAATGACTCTATTTATTGCAGATTGAGATTTTTCTAATTGCTCTTCTAAGCTAAGCATATTGCTATGCTCATATCTGAATCGTTTTGCTTTGCAAAGCCTTATTCCATCGATTATTGAGGCATGATTTAAAGAATCACTTATAATTGCATCTTCAGAATTAAATAAGGGTTCAAAAATACCTCCGTTTGCATCAAAGCATGCTACGTAGAGAATACAATCTTCAAAGCCCAAGAAATTACTTAGCTCATGTTCAAGCTGTCTATGCACATCATTTGTTCCACAAATAAACCTTACAGATGCCATACCATAACCATCTTGGTCTAATGAACTTTTGGCTGCATTTATAACATCTTGGTTATTTGCTAAACCAAGGTAATCGTTCGCACAAAAGTTTAAAACAGATGAACCGTCCTTAAGTGTTACTTTTGTTTTTTGAGGTGATGCTATAAGTCGCTCCTCTTTAAAGAATCCACTAGACTTTATACTTTTCACCTCACTATCGATTGAGGAATAAAAACTTTTACTCACAAACAGATTATAATAAAAATCGAAAAAAAATTCGCATGCTTAAAAGAACAAAAATAATAGCAACAATAGGGCCATCAACGAAGTCAAAGAATTCAATTCTCAAGCTTTACAAAAAAGGAATGAATGTTGTTAGAGTCAACATGTCTCATGCATCACATTCTGACCTTTTAGAAATCAAGAAAAATATTGATTTAATCAATAAAACTGTTACATGTGCAATTGGCATAATGGTGGATACTCAGGGGCCTGAAATAAGAACTGCAAAAAATTCAGAGGTGCTTGATTTACAAAAAGGAGAAAGGGTCGTATTGAGCTCAAATAAACCTATTGGAAATACAAAAACAATTCAGATAGATAACCTTGAATACGTAAAAGGCATAAAAAAAGATGGAAAAATATCACTAGATAACGGAGCTATAAACATAAAGATTGTAAAAATTTCAAAAGATAGAATTCTTTGTGATGTCCTTGATAGTGGACAAATAAGTGGGAAAAAACATGTGAATTTTCCAGGGGCTACCATAAACCTGCCAACAATCACTGCAAAAGATAAGAGGGACCTTAAATATGCTGCATCCTTAGGCATTGACTACATAGCACTTTCTTTTTGTCGCTCAATAAGTGATGTTGGTTCCCTGAAAAAAATTCTTAAACCATACAAGAAAGATATTGAAATTTTTGTCAAAGTGGAAGATCAACAAGGACTCTCCAACTTAGAGGATATAGTTGTTCACTCTGACGGAGTTATGGTTGCAAGAGGTGATTTAGGAATAGAAACTGATATTACTAATCTTCCTTATACTCAACGAAAAATGATAAAACTTGCAACCAAGCACGGAAAAAAATCTATCGTCGCTACGCAGCTTCTTGAATCAATGATTCAAAACCCTCACCCTACAAGAGCAGAAGTTTCAGATGTAGCCAATGCCGTTTATGAGGGAGCTGATGCATTGATGTTGTCAGCAGAAACTAGTATTGGAGAACATCCTTTTGCTTGTGTTGGCTATTTAAATGACATTGCTTTAAATGCTGAAAGATCTGAAATATTACAATTCCCCTCAACAGCAAAACAAAAATCTGATTGGCATATCTTAGCGTCGACATCTGTAAAGCTTGCTGACAAAATAAATGCGGATGCAATAGTTGTCTTAACTAGAAGTGGGTTTACAGCAAATCTCATTTCTTTAGCGAAGCCTAAACTGCCTGTATTTGCTCTAACAAATGATTCTGACACACATTCCAGATTATCAGTGTGTTCTTCAGTTCATAATGTCTACCTAAAGTTTCAAAAGAATCATGAGAAAACAATAAAGTCAGCGTTTAAGATAATTAAAGATAAATTTAAAATGAAACAGTTTAAAAAGTTTGTTGTGATATCAGGGTTCTTTTCTGATGTCTATGCAGATGCAATACAAGTAAGGTTTCTTGATTAATGTTATTTAAAAATCTCCCCCAAAATACCCCATTCAAACTTTTTGAAGATTATTATCAAAATGCTGAGAATCATAATCAACCTATAGCTGAGGCAGGATGTATATCCTCAGTTGATAAGGATGGCAATCCACACTCAAGGTATGTTAATTTTAAGTATTTTTTTGAAGATCATCTAATTTTTTTCTCAAGCTACAGTAGCGATAAAGCTAAGGATTTTGAATCTAACCAGAATGTTGCGGTTAATTTTTGGTGGGCAAGTATAAATGTTCAAGTCAGGCTAGAAGGAAAAATTAGTAAGTGCTCAGAGAAATTTTCTGATGAGCATTTTTATGGCAGAGAGGCAGGTAAAAACATTGCTGCCATAGCATCTAACCAGTCTCAAGAAATTGAATCTTATGAAATTCTAGAAGCTAAATATGAGAAAATAAAATCAGAAATTGAAGAGGGAATAATAAAAGAAACACGACCAGAGGATTGGGGTGGTTATCAGATTTCTGTTGATTACTTTGAATTCTGGGAAGCAAATAATGATAGGTTGAACTACAGAGAATCTTATAAGCTTGAAAATAATGAATGGCAAAGATTTTTTCTTCAATCCTGAGCTACCTCAAGTTTAACTAGCAACTCTGGATTTATTTTATTTGTATTTAAGTAAACAACCCAGTGCAAGTGTGGTCCTGTAACTCTACCTGTTGAGCCAATTTCTCCAATTTTTTTAGCTTTTAAAACAGTGTCGCCTTCCTCAACAAGCCATTTATTTAAATGGCTATACGAAGTAAATAAGCCACCGCCATGATCAAGAATAATAAATTTACCACTATAAAAATGTTGATCAACAAGTATCACTGTTCCATCCATTGGAGCTATAACTGGATCTCCCTCCACCCCATCAATATCTAGTGCTAGATGTGGAGAGCGAGGCTGATCATTTATGTATCTTTTTTTCCCAAACTTGCTTGTTATGTAATTATCAACTGGAGATATAAATTTAAATGTAAAATCCAATTGAGGTGATTTTTTAGAAAGGAGTTCACGCACTAGTCTAGCTTCATTATTAGCTCTTTCAGTGTCCTCAGGACTGAGATTTACTAAAGCGTCATTTTCGATTGTTATTCTTGATTCTCCATAATCTAGAGGAAAAACTTTTATTTTCTGATTTCCAAATTTAAATACTGTCTCTTTTGTGACATATGGCAATCCAATGGCTCTATAATTGCTCCCATTCTTTTTGATAAGATATCCCTCAGCATTTTGATAGTCATCAATGTATAAAATATGTCCTGAGTACCCTTTAAATTCATCAAGGTAGTCAACTGATTGCTTTTTTTTAAGTGATTCACACCCAACAAGGGTTATAAGTATAAAAAGAGTTTTAATTTTCATTAATTTTAGCCAACATTAGCCAAGTCTCAATTACTGTATCAGGATTTAATGACATTGACCCAATATTTTGCTCTAACAACCATACAGCTAAATCACTATGATCAGATGGGCCTTGACCACAAATTCCAATATATTTATTTTTTTTATGGCAAGCATTGATTGACATTGAAAGCATAGATTTAACTGCATCATCCCTTTCATCAAATACATCAGCAACTAAGGAAGAATCTCTATCAAGACCTAAAGTTAGTTGTGTCATATCATTAGAGCCAATTGACATACCATCGAAATATTCTAAAAACTCATCTGCAAGTACCGCATTTGATGGCAATTCTGACATCATAATAATCTTTAGATCATCTTTCCCAGATTCAAGGTCATTCTGTTTTAAAAGCTCTATTACTTCCCTAGCCTCATCAATGGTCCTAATAAACGGAATCATTATTTGAACATTTCTTAAACCCATATAATTTCTGACTCTCTTAATAGCCATACATTCCAATTCAAAGCATTCTCTAAAAGATTCTGATATATACCTTGCAGCACCCCTAAAACCAAGCATTGGGTTCTCCTCTTTGGGTTCAAAAATTTTGCCCCCCAATAAATTTGCATACTCATTGGATTTGAAATCTGACATTCTGACAATAACAGGTTTAGCATGAAAAGCTGCTGCTATTGTAGCAATACCCTCAGATAGTCTTTGCACATAGAAATCTACTGGTCCTTTATATGCTGATATTCGTTTGTTAATTTCTATCCTAAGCTTATTGTCCAGATCAGATAATGATGTTAATGCTTTTGGGTGTATACCAATCATTTTATTGATGATAAATTCCAGTCGAGCTAGCCCTACTCCCTCATTAGGAATTCTTGAAAAAGTGAATGCTCTATCAGGATTACCAACGTTCATCATTAATTTTGTTGGAATCTTTGGAAGCTTTGAAATCTCTGTTTCTAAAATTTCAAAATCTAGTAATCCCTCATATACTTTTCCAACTTCTCCCTCTGAGCAACATACTGTAATGCTTTGGTCATTCTTTAAAACTTTTGTTGCATTATTTGAGCCAATAATGGCTGGTATGCCAAGTTCTCTTGCGATAATTGCTGCATGGCATGTTCTTCCTCCACGATTAGTTACTATTGCCGAAGCTTTTTTCATTACAGGCTCCCAATCAGGGTCAGTCATATCTGCTATCAAAACATCACCCTCATTAATTTGATGCATATTTCTGGGATCGTTAATAATTTTAGCTTTTCCCGAACCAATCCTTTGTCCAATACTTCTGCCAGTTATTAAAATTTTTGTTTTTTCTTTCAAAATATATTGCGAGAGCATTGTCTCCTTTTTGCTATGCACCGTCTCGGGTCTCGCCTGAAGGATATAAATTTTACCATCCACTCCATCCCTGCCCCACTCAATATCCATTGGTTTTTTGTAATGCTTTTCAATAATCATGGCAGATTTAGATAAATTAATAATTTCTTCATCTGTTAAAGAGAATCGGCCTTGATCACTTTTTAGGACTCTAATAGTTTTGACAGATGCTTCAGCTTTTCTCCCTTTTGCAAAAATCATTTTTTCTGATTTTTCTCCTAGGTTCTTTCTAATAATTGGAAATTTGCCATTTGATATAGCTTTCTTGAAGACATAAAATTCATCAGGGTTAACTGAACCTTGAACTATTGTTTCTCCTAGACCATATGATGAATTTATAAAAATTACATCTTCACATCCTGATTCAGTGTCCAATGTAAACATTACACCTGATGCACCCAGATCACTACGAACCATACGCTGAAATCCGACAGAAATAGTTACATCTAAGTTAGAGAAGCCTTGATGGACTCTATATGATATGGCTCTGTCTGTGTATAAGGATGCAAAAACTTTTTGCATTGCCTCTAATAAATTTTTAAATCCTGTAATATTAAGGTAGGTTTCTTGCTGACCTGCAAAAGAAGCAGTTGGAAGGTCTTCAGCAGTTGCAGACGACCTTACAGCAAATGATAATGCCGATCCTTTTGTTAAATTTTTATGTGCTTCAAAAATCTGCTTCTCAAGTTCTTCTGGGATCACTGCTTCAAGAATTAGCTTTCTAATAGCTCTTCCTGCACTAGCTAAGTCCTTTATAGAATCTACATCAAGTTCATTGATAATTCTCTGAATTTTCTTATCGATACTATTAGATTTAATAAATAATTTGTATGCTTCTGAAGTAGTTGCAAAGCCGTCAGGCACGTTTATACCAAGGTTAGATAGATTATTAATCATCTCACCAAGGGAGGCATTTTTTCCACCCACCTTATCAATGTCATTTATAGATATATCAGAAAATTTGGAGATGTATTTTTGTTTCATGGCCTATAAATATCTTAAACCATATTAAATTTTATTTTATATAAAAAAAGGGCAAGCCGAAGCTTGCCCAAAATAATAACTTAAATTAAAAGGATAGAACCGCTTCAACTCCAATAATTTTTCCTGGCATTAGTGGTGAAAAAGAACCCCAGCCTACTGGGCTAACATTTCCGTGCTTAACAGAATCGTTCAAGTTCTTACCATAAATACCAAAACTAAGATTTTCGGATGGCGAATAAAAATCTACACCTAAGTCTAGAATATTTTGCTCGCCAATCATTCCTAAATTATTGTCCGAGTAAGCTACTTCATCCCTATAAGAATATGCAACTCTTGCGCTTGCAGACCAATTTGCAACCATGAAATCTCTTGACAATCCAAGCGAATACGTCAAATCAGCAGCTCTAGGGAGCATAAGGTTTAGATCAACTGAATCAACAACGCCATCTTGTGAGATGTCATAAACCACTTCATCATAACCTGCATCAAGGGTTCCAATTGAAGCATTGAATACGAAATCATTTTCAAGAAGATAGACTACATCTGCTTCAAAGCCGCTTATGGTAGCGTCCCCAGTATTTTTAATGTATTGAACTGGTCCTGCAGGGCCAGCTTCATTAAGAGTTCTCTGCATATCAGTAAGCTCAGAGGAGAAAAAGGCAAGATTTAATCTTCCATTATTTAAGACTCTCTTCATTCCAACTTCTAAAGTCTGCAATTTTTCTTGGTCAAATGGTCCAGGCCCTTTATCTGGGGTTAATTGAAGAATTGCAGTATTTCTCATGTTGTAACCACCAGATCGATAACCATCCGCAACATATCCATATATTGTGGTGTTATCATCAGGGAAATAAGTTAGACCAATCCTTGGTGAAGTGCTGCTCCACGAATCATTATCTATGAAATCTCTGACACAACCTCCTGAAAATATTTGGCAGCTTGCATCAGAGGTTCTTTGAATAAGTGAAGGGTCCCTGCCTGCAAGAAAATATATATTTCTCGGAGCATCTAAAATTCCCACTGATAAAGCTGCTGCACCAGCAGATAACGAGGCAACTGATACATTTTTATCTTCCTCAGTGCTTCTAACACCTAGATCAAGAACAAAATTTTCCCCAATTGGAAATTCTGCAGTTGCAAAGAATGCTGTAGAATCAACACTTAGATCTCCACCACCATTCCACTCAGTTCCACCGAGAGTGTTTGGCAAGATACGCATCTCATGGTAGGTCAAGTCTCTTGTGTAAGTGTAATATCCAGCAAGAAGATCCATATTACCAAAACTTCCATTAAACCTTATTTCAAAAGTTGATGATTCGTCTTGTGTTTTTGCTGGAGCATGGAAAATAAATAATTGTGTGCCATCTATATCGCCCATAGCTTCACTTTCTGCAGTGTTGGAACCATATAGGAAAGTGATTTGACCATCACCAAGCATCACATCCTGAACTGCTTTTAACGTAAGAGATTCTGTATCCTGTTCAATGAAACCTTTCTCATTAATGCTTAAATCAAAAGAATCTCTATTTTGTATGAGCCCAAAACACTGAAGGTCTGTGGCCACTAAAGAAAAACACTGAGATGAAACTCCATCTCCAGATGTCTCTTGTGTGGAATATTTTAAATTAATATTCAAACCATCGGTTGGGTCAGCTACAACAGTGCCCCTAAACATAGTATTTTCATGAGCACCATGATTAGTATTGTCAAAGCTATTATTAAACCAGCCCTGATTATCGTTAATATACAGAACACCTCTAACCTTAATAATATCTGATACTGGCCCACCTGAAGCAAACTGCATCATACTATTGGTCGAACCTGGGCTACCAAATCCATCCATTGCTAATCTAACTTGTGACTCCCACTCATCTCCAGGGTTTTTAGAATTGAGAAGAACTGCTCCACCAATAGCATTCTTTCCAATAATTGTGCCTTGTGGACCTCTAAGAATTTCCACACTTCCCAAATCGAAACTATCCATCACTGATCCATTTCCTACGTATACACCGTCAACTATCATTGCAACAGGTGATTCGATAGAAGCAATTGAAGAGTTATGGCCTAAACCTCTTATTTGAAAATTTGGAACACCTCTTTGAGTTCCTATGTCGTCAAGCGACACGTTGGGAACAGAAACAAGTTCGGTAATATTCCTTACTTTTTGAACTTCAAGCTGTTCAGAAGAAAGTGCAGTCACTGCCAGAGGTACTTCCTGTTCGGATTCCTCTTTTTTACGTGCTGTTGTAATTACTTCTTCAATTAAAACTGATGCTCTCTCATCCTGTGCATAAACAACATTTTGTTCTACAAAAACGTAAAAGAGTGTAAAAGATAAAAAGATATTAGTTAAATTTTTCATATTGCCCCCTAATGAAAATTTATAGGTATTATTATTTCACATTTTTTAAAATTGCCAAAAAAATTCATCTATTTTTTAATTTTAATTTACAAAAAACGAAACATTTACGAATATAAGATATTGGAGAAATTTATGGAAAAGTATGCAAATTGTGTTCGTTTTATTGTGAAAGATGGTTGTGAAGATAAATATCTAGAAATTGTTAATAGTTGGGACATGTCAACTGGCCAAGAGAGAGGTTATACAGTCAAGACAGGTGATAGAGAATATCTGTTTTTTGGTGTTTGGGATTCGGAACAGAGTCTTGTGAACGCAAGAGCTGAAATGATAGGAAACTTAGATAGCATACGTGATTTACTTGAAGAACTTTCAGATGATTTAGGTGTAACTGAGCCAAGAAGTGGCTTTATAAAATCTTCTATAAATCCCTAGAAAAA
>CENU01048797.1_pt1 | contig 15408 bp, 12 predicted proteins | sample 361331 | NCBI WGS metagenome assembly CENU01 (sample SAMEA2619766, study PRJEB7988) | marine metagenome | isolation source: saline water (ENVO:00002010), including
GCCTCTACGCTTGCGAGTTTTGAGCAAGCAAAGGAGCGCGGTATCGATTTGCGCGCCCTGTTTTTGAAGACTCTAGAGAAGAATCAATGAAATTAGTGAGATATGGCCAACCTGGTGCTGAGAAACCCGGCTTGATTGACCAGAATGGCGCCATCCGCGATTTGAGTGCCCAAGTTCAGGATTGGGATTACAAGACTTTAGTGCCGGCGACTATGAACGCAGTTCGTGATCTCGATTGGATGGCGCTGCCAGAGGTAGATGCGTCGGTGCGCTTAGGCACACCAGTGAACCGACCCGGAAAAATTGTGGGCTGCGCGCTGACCTACGGTAAACATGCCGCTGAGGCGGGCATGGAACCTCCAGCAGAGCCGATGTTCATGTTGACTGCGGCGAGTGCACTTAATGGTCCCTTTGATGAGGTCGCCATACCGGTGGGAGGGACCCAACTCGATTGGGAGGTGGAGCTCGCCGTTGTGTTTTGTCAGGCCGGTCGAAACATCCCAGTTGAGGAGGCAATGAACTACGTTGCAGGCTTTTCATTGGGGAATGACGTGTCCGAGCGGGTATTTCAGTTGGAGCGCGGTTCGCAATGGACCAAGGGAAAGAGTGCTGACACCCTGAAACCCCTGGGGCCATGGCTTGTGACCAAGGATGAATCAGGCAATCCCAACGCGCTCGATATCGAGCTTAAGGTGAATGGGCAGGTGATGCAGTCGAGCAATACCTCCGACATGATGTATAGCATTGCCGAATTGGTATCGATTATCTCCAACTATGTGAGCTGGCAGCCAGGCGACATCATGATGACGGGAACACCGCCAGGCGTTGGCTACGGCATGACCCCGCAGCAATACTTGAAGGCCGGCGATGTCATGGAAGCAACGATCGAAAAGTTAGGCGCGCAACGCAGCGTGGTGACTGACAACCCCGCTCCATATCCCGCTCCGGTATCCTTCGCGTGAGCGATTCCCGAATCGTCGTTGTCACCGGTGCTGCTCAGAATATTGGCGCGGCGATAGCGGATCGCTTCCTCGATAACGGCGATACGGTCGTATGCGCCGACCTACGCGCACCCGACAGCACCGAGGTTGACTACATCGAAACCAATGTGGCGGAGGAGGCGAGTGTCGAGGCGTTGATGGCGGCGATGGCTGATCGTTACGGGCGATTGGATGTTTTGGTCAACAACGCGGGTATCTGCATTGAGACCGCCATTCAGGACACGTCGGAATCCGAGTGGGATCGGGTGATGTCGGTCAACGTAAAAAGCACATTTTTGACCACGAAGCACGCGCGAGAATTACTAACGAATGGATCGGAGAGAGCCACCGCCATCGTTAATATCAGCTCCATCGAGGGCTTGGGCGCGAATCCATTGCACGCGGTCTATGCGGCATCAAAAGCGGCCGTAGCGGCTTTTACTCACAATACAGCGCTCGAGTACGGCCCACTGGGTATCCGTTGCAACGCTGTTGCTCCCGGCTGGATCAACACGCCTTTTAATGAGCAGTTACTGGCGACATATCCCGATCGCCAAGCCGTCGATCAAGCGATAGAAGCGCTTCACCCCATTGGTCGACTCGGTGCGCCTGAGGATGTCGCCAACACCGTTTTCTGGTTGGCTGGTCCTGAGTCTGGATTCATTACCGGTCAAGAGTTTGTGGTCGACGGTGGTCGCTTGGCAAAGCTGCCGCTCCCCGACCTCTAAACCCATGCAGCGATTGCGCTCAGTTTTCTCGGGAGTCTGTCTATGAACAGAGAGCGAATAGCGGTTATTACCGGTGCCGGCGGCGGGGTCGGATTCGCTGCAGCAGAGCTCTTGGCGAGCGAGGGCTCATCGGTTGTGCTCGTGGGCAGAGACGCTGAAAAACTTGAGTCAGCGTCTCGAGAATTGAAAGCAGCCCATGCCATTGAGACGCTTATTTGTGCTGGCGATGTGACTGACTCTGGATTTGCCCACTTTGTATTCACTGAAGCGAGGCAAACCTTTGGGGATTTACCAGTCGATCTTATCAATAACGCAGGGGTCATAGTACGCCAAAGCGCTGAGCACACTAGCGACGACGATTGGCGTCGAGTCATGGCCACCAACGTTGACGGTGTTTTTTATTTGAGTCGAGCGATGGCAAAGGTAGCGCCTGCCGGTAGTTCGATCGTGAACGTGTCCTCCACCTGCGGCCAGGTCGGTGCTGCGGGCCTGGCGGCTTACTGCACGAGCAAAGGGGCGGTGGATCAATTAACGCGAACCATGGCGCTTGAGTTGGCGGCGCGAGATATCACGATCAATGCGGTGGCCCCGGGTGCGATCAACTCGCCTATGTTGTTTTCTGAGCATCAGGATCCGGTGGTAGCTAACTCGGCGGTAAGCCGCAATGAGGCCAGTATTCCGCTGGGAAGGATCGCGGAACCCGAAGAGGTGGCGGCTGCTATCGTGTTCTTGACGAAGCAGCGTCACATCACTGGCACCGTGCTCTCGGTAGATGGCGGCTATGTAGCCCAATAGGTAAATCATGAAGTTAGCCAAAATAACAATCTATCAGCACGATTTACCGGTAAAAGGTGGTGGCTATCGAATGGCAAACGCCATGGTAACCAGCTTGGATACTACACTGGTTCGGCTGCAGACTGACTGTGGCCAAGTAGGCTGGGGAGAAACATGTCCCGTGGGTCCTACCTACGCGCCAAGCCATGCGGCGGGCGCCCGAGCTGCGCTGATCGAGATGGCGCCCCAATTGATAGGTGCGCGACTCGATGAGCCTCTCAAGCTTCAGCGTCATATGCACGCGATTCTTAATGGACACCAATATGCAAAGGCCGCTATCGATATTGCGGCCTACGATGCTCTGGGTAAAAAGCTGAATCGCTCGGTGGCGTCGTTACTTGGCGGTGCAATGACCGACTTGGTGCCGTCTTATTATGCGAGTGCAGTGGGCTCAGCCGATGACATTGCGAGAGTGGCGAAGCAGAAATCGGGCGAGGGCTATGGTCGCATGCAGGTCAAAATTGGTGGGCGGCCGGTTGAGGAAGACATCGCCGTGGTTCGCAAGGTTTGGGAGGCCATCGGTGGACGGATGCGCTTAGCCGTCGATGGTAATCGAGGACTATCTACCGCCGATGCTTTGACCCTCAGCCGAAGTTGCCGGGAGGTACCTTTTATTCTTGAGCAGCCCTGCGACTCGCTAGAGGAGATAGCGAGTATCAGAGCGATGTTGAACCATCCGGTTTTTGTCGATGAGGGCGCCACGGACATTGCCACCGTGCTCCGAATAGTTGGTAACGGCCTCGCCGATGGTTTTGGTATGAAAGTCACCCGCATCGGTGGGCTTCAGCCGATGTCGGTATTCCGCGATATCTGCGAGGCACGCCACTTGCCACATACCGCCGATGACTCCTGGGGTGGCGACATTATCGCTGCAGCCTGCACACACATGGGTGCAAGTGTAGACCCCAAACGATTCGAAGGGGTTTGGTTAGCGCAGCCCTACATCGAAGGGCACTACGATTCATCTAATGGCATTCGCATCGAGTCCGGTCACATCAAGCTACCTGATGGCTGCGGCTTGGGTGTTGTCCCCGATGATGGGGTATTCAAGAACGAGGTGGCAGTGTTTTAACGGCATGGCTGTCAGTCATTGGGACGGCGAGCGCGGATACACAGGTCGCGGATAAAGGCGCAAAAAAAAGGAGCCTCTAGGCTCCTTTTTTATTTCATACTCAGCTCTTTGGCCGTTCGTTGGTTGGATCGAGCAATGCGCCGTAGCCCACCTTCATGACCTTTGCTTCGTAGTGCTCACCAAAGTACTCAATCAGAACGGTGTCTCCTTCTGTGGCTCTGTCAGCTGGCAGGTAACCCATGGCGATGTTGACGCCAAGGCTTGGTCCGTAGGCCATGCTCGTGGTGTATGAGCGGCGACCGTGTGAATCAACAATCACCTCTTTGCTGTCCTTGTCGAGGATAGGCCAGGTACCAATGGGGTAGCGGACAACGCCGTTACTGTCGGTGGTGTCTTGTAGGACGAAGGTGCACAGATAAGCTGCCTGTTGCTCGAGCTCACGCTGCTGCACGTAGGCTTCCTTACCATGGAAGTCAGCCGCCTTCACCTTGGGTCGCGCTAGACCCGCCTCGTAAAGGTTGTAGTCGATTTCGAGGTCGGCGTTCTGCAAACGCAGACTCTTCTCGAGACGTCGACTATTGGCATAGGTCTCTATACCGACAGGCGTGACGCCGAGATCGAACAGCGCATCCCAAAGCGTTAGACCATCAGCGAACGGGAAGTACAGCTCCCAACCCTGCTCACCTACGTAGCTGATTCGGAAAGCCCAAACCTTCACACCACAAACGGTGATTTCTTTAGTGGTCGCGAAGGGGAATGACTCGTTAGAAATGCTGTCGGGATCATCCATTAACTTTGCGAGCGTGCTTCGAGCCTCTGGACCCCACAAACCGAGAGTCGCAAGTTGTTCGCTGCGATCATGGAATGTGACACCCGAAAAGCCCTTCTTGTGCGCCATATCGCGCATCCAGATGTAATCCCGATGACCGGTGTCACCGCCACAAACCACGCGGAAGCAATCATCTGCCAGACGGATAATAGTCAGGTCAGATCGAATACCACCCGCATGATCGAGGAAGTGTGTATAGACACCTTTACCAATTGCGGTATCAGCACCGACTTTGGCTACCGACAGGTACTCCATCAACGCCTCGGCATCGCTGCTTTCAACATCGAAGATCGCGAAGTGAGAGAGGTTGATCATGCCGACACCATCGCTCATCGCGAGTTGTTCGGCGTTCGACACCTCCCAGAAGTGACGGTTATCCCATTCTGCTTCGCGGGTCGGAACCTGATCGCGGTACTTGGCAAGCAAAGAAGCTTCGTTGGCGGCATAGCCATGGGCACGCTCCCAACCAGCCACTTCCATAAAGTAGCCACCCAGTGCCACTTCGCGCTCATAGAATGGGCTGGTGCGCATGCCGCGAGAGGACAAGAATGGCTCGCGCGGGTGCACGGCAGGTGTGTAGATTTTTTGCGCTGACTCGTAGCAACGCCCTCGGACGTAATCGTCCCCTTTTTGGATTGGGTAGTGACGCGCGGGGTCGATGCTGTGCGGATCCATTGCGGTTATACCGTGAGTCATCCACTCAGCCAGTATCTTGCCGGCACCCGGTCCTTCCTTCACCCAAACTGCTTCGCAAAGCCATAGGTTACGGACTTCGGTCGACTCACCAATGATCGAGCTACTATCGGGCGTGATCGATAGCAAACCGTTGAAGGAGCGTCGTTCCTCCCAACCCAGCTCACCCAGGACAGGTGTAAGTTCGATCGCGCGTTCAAACGCCTCCATGACCTGATCAAGCGTCATATCGCGCATAGAGGGCGATAGCCGCGCTTCTCCCGGCTCGGCAATGTCGGTAGGTTCTACCAGCCGAGGATCAAAGGGCTCGTAATAGCCCCATTCCAGAAGCCCACCTTCGGGGGTGGTTGGGTCGCCGGTATCACGAACGTAAGCTGAATTGCCTTGATCGCGCAGTAGCGGATAAACAATGTCTTTGCCCGTACCGTTTAAGTGCTCCCATGGTCCAAAGAAAAGCAGTGGGTGCTCTAACGGCATGAGCGGCAACTTTACGCCGCCAGTTTCGGACATAAGATTGCCCCAAATACCAACGCACAGCACCACGTAATCGGCAAGTATCGTACCCTTCGTGGTCTCAACGCCCTTGATTTCACCATCTTGAACGATCAGCTTAGTCGCGGGGGTATAAGCAAATGCTTTGAGCTTTCCGGAGGCGACCGCCTCGTCAACAAGATCACCTGCAACTTTTTGCGACCTTGGTGTCACAAGACCTGCATCGGGATCCCACATCGCGCCCTGGATTTCATCCTCTTCGAGCAGCGGAAATTTCGCTTTCGCCTCTGCGGCTGAAATCATGTAGGCGTTCGTACCGAATGCCTTACCCGAGCCAACTTTTCTAATGAGCTCAAGCATGCGTTCGTCATCGCCTTTCCGCGCCACTTCCAGACCGCCAGTCTGGATATAGTTTCCGCGTTTCGCGTAGAACTCTCGGCTGTAATTGGTGATCTCACAGTTAAGCTTGTCGTGCGAGGTCATGTAGCAGAAGTCGGAGGCGTGCGATGTCGATCCGATATCGGTTGGGATGGCGGACTTTTCGAGTCCGACGATATCGTCCCACCCCTCTTCAATAAGGTGATGTACAACCGACGCCCCGGCAATACCACCCTGTCCGACAACGACGACTTTTGCGTGCTTAGGAAGCTCTGCCATCACTGTCTCCTACGGCATTATTATTTTCACTGATAGCGCCGGAGTGTATGCCCTCGAACGCCCCAACGAAATAGCTTTCGGAGACAAATTAATAGCTAATTTTTACATCTTGAACTAGATCGTCTCAGCGATCCTCTCGAGCTGCATTTTGAGGTCTTTTTTCAGGCCGGTGTCCTCTTTGATTTGGCGCGATAGTGAGCGCAGTTTTCGCCGGATTTTTCGATCGGTTTCACCTTCTGCAACGGCCCTGTCAGCGGCCTCAAGGGCCGATCTCAGCTCTTCGTGATCACCCATGGCATCACCTGATCGCGCAAGCTGATCGAGGTAGGCGAGGGCGACTTTGGGGTTCATTGGCCAGCTTACCGGCAATTGCTGCTGTGGGTTAAAAATTGCACCTTGGTCAGCTAGGTTGGTTGCAGCGATTTCATTAGCGGAGAGATGATCGCTCTCCAGCAATTCAAGAACGTCGAGACCCCGTGTGATCTCAGTGCCGTAAATGAGTCCGTCGTACCAGTACGTCGACCAGAAACCGCCAGTAATCAGCTCCTCAGCATCGATTGGCCCTCTGTCAAAATAGGCAATTTCGATGGGGTTGGCTGAGTCAGTGAAATCGATCACCGAGAGGCCGCCTTGATACCAGGCTTGAACGAATATGTCGCGTCCCGGAACGGGCACGATCGAGCCGTTGTGAGCGACACAGTTCTCCTGCTCCAATTGTGGCGCTGGAATCTTGAAATAGCTTTTGAATTCGAGCTTGCCGTCGACAATGTCATAGATCGCATCGGCTCCCCAATCCATGGGATCAAAGGCCCGACATCGAGGACGACTGCCGCCACCCCATTCATCGGTGAAGAGTACTTTGGTCCCGTCGTTGTTGAACGTTGCTGAGTGCCAATAGGCAAAACCATCATCCGATACCACGTCGATTCGAGTGGGTTTCATCGGATCACTGATATCGAACAAGATACCATTACCCGAACAGGCCCCCGCCGCGATATTTAGTGAAGGGAATACCGTGATGTCGTGGCACTCGTCCGTAGGGCGGGTGTCCTGGGTGTCGCCACCGTGATCACCACCGCGCCAAAGGCCTGCTAGCGCGCCGGTTTCCTCATCGGCAAACACCGCGGGGCTATCGATAATACGTGATGCTGCCGGATTATCGACAGGAATCTCGATGACATCGATGCGGAACAGTGCGGTTCGGCTATCACCAGGTGTGTCATCGAAACAGCTTTCCATTTCCTCGCGATCCCGGATACTGGAAGTGCCTGAGTTGTAGACAATGATCTTGCCGTCCTCATCGGGACCCGATACTACCGAATGCGTATGCGAGCCTCTGCAGGTTTGGACAGCGCCTACTTGTTTGGGTGCGCCTAGGTCACTGATGTCAAAGATGCGGATACCCCGAAAACGTTCGTCAGAAACATCCTCGGCAACACCTTGCAGGCCGCAGTCGAGTCGCCCGCGAGTTTGCTCTACCGACATGATCAGTAAATCACCGACGATAGAGACATCGCCTTGACCGCCTGGACAGACAACCGAGCTGATGAGCTCCGGATCGCCCTGATTCGCGATGTCGTAGATGTTGAAACCGTGATAGCTACCGGCAACTAGCGTATCGTCGGCAAAGGCCATGTCGGTATTGGAGAAGCTCAGCAGCGGTGAGCGCGTGCGAGGCCCGCCTTCGACAGGAGTTTTCTTCGGTTCTTCCCCGTCTTCACTGGGCTCTTCCTCTTTGCGCTTGGGGAGTTCAGCTGGGTTTTCAGGGTTAACGAAGCCTGCTGGCTTTTTCAATGAACTCACCAGTTTCATGTTCTTGATAGCGACACCTGCGTCGTAGAGACCCGGTGCCAAATTGGCCCTTGGATCCTCAAAGAGGGTTACGAGTAGCGCGTGCATCCGCTCAATCTCAACCCGCTGGTCATTTTTGATGTCACCGACAAACTCATAAAGGACGGGGTCATGGGCCGACCCCGGCTGGTCGAGAAGATCGTCGACCATATCAATCGCACCCTCGTGGTGCGCGATCATAAGCTCCAAAAAGAGCGTGTCGAAAGCAGTTGCCTCGGATGCGGCTAGATCAGCCATCTGCTCGGGCGATGCCATACCCATCATGCCCTCATGTGGATTCGACGCCGCCTTCTTTCGATCCATGTCATGGTACATATGATGACCCATGGCGGCGTGATCCATACTGTCATCAGCCATGCTATGACCCATGGCCGAGTGGTCCATACCATCATGGCTCATTGCCATCTCGGCGCTTTCATCGCGTTCGTTTAACCAGCCCTGCATGAAAGCGACTTCATCGCTCTGTGACGCTTTGATCTTGCCTGCAATATCGAGCAACTCGGGCATATTGGTGCGCGTCTCGGCGAGGATCGACATCTCGAGCGCCTGCTCGTGGTGAGGGATCATGGCTTGCATGAAGTAGACATCATCAGCCGAGTAGCTGGTATCGGTAATCGCGACCGCTTCGTCCGCTGACAGCGCGCGACTTGCCTCACCGGGTGGTCCCGGCTGAATAATCGGTGCGGCAGTCAATGGCGCTGAAATTAGCAGGACAGCACTTAGTGCGCCGATGAGTAGTCGATTGGGTAGAGCGATGGCTTGAAATAAGCGTGGCATGGTCAAACTTTGTTCGTATCGTGAAAACGATCGTGAAATATACACCACATGACGCCGCCGTCGAAACTGACATCGCATTGGCTCCGGATTACTGATCACAGGCTGGGGTTTTCTGCAGCACTGGGTTCATCGGCGCCAATGTTCGATTACTCATCAGTGAAAAAATCTTACGAGGGGCATCCATCGTGACCTGTCCTTCGTAGGTCAGTTAGCACGCAGTTTTAAAGTGGAGATCCCTATGTATCAAGACGGCGATTTTGCCCGTTGGCGGCGACATCCATGGCACGGTCTTGAGGCCGTCCCAGAGGGTGCCGACGAAGGCATTGTTCAGGCCTATATCGAAATGCTTCCCAGCGATACCGTGAAGTACGAGCTGGATAAGAACAGCGGTTTTCTAATGGTTGACCGCCCGCAGAGAACATCGGCGACGCCGCCCGCACTCTACGGCTTCGTGCCAAAGACCTACTGCGCTGAGGAAGTCGCTAAACGCTGTGACCAGGCGACTGTAGCCGACGGTGATCCGCTTGATATCTGTGTCTACTCCGAGCGTTTGATCAACCGTGCCGACATTATTCTGAATGCCCGTGTGGTCGGTGGTATCCAGATGATCGACGGTGGAGAGGCCGACGACAAGATCATCGCCGTGTTGGATGGCGATAACATCTGGGGCGGTGTGACTGATATTGCTGACTTGCCCGCGATTAAGACTGAGCGTCTACAGCACTATTTTTCAACCTATAAGCTGATTCCAGGCAAGACGGTCGATGTGCGTGTTGATTGCGTTTATGGTCGCGAAGAGGCGTTGAAGGTGATTGCCGCCGCGCGAGCCGATTACAACAACCACTTCGGCCATCTGTTTGCTGAGGAGTCATCAGCGGCATAGCCCTATTTAATTGGTTTTAAGGTCCGAGTAGATCTCGCTCGGGTCACATCTGGATTTAGCTTATGAATAGTCAATGGCGATTGATTGGCCTGGGAGCAATTTTGTTGTTGATCGGGGTGGGTGCGCGCGCCATCGAAGAGCCCGCGTATACCGTTGTTGACCAATGGCAAGACGGTGATATCGAGGTTCGATCCTACGAGCCCAGGGTTTGGGCGGTAACCGAGATGAATCAGAGCCAGAATCAGGGATTTCGAGTCTTAGCCGGCTATATTTTTGGTGGCAATAAGCAGGGTGAAGAGATCGCGATGACTGCGCCTGTCAAAAGTTCGATGTCTGGCGCCGCCGTCACCGAGATGGCTTTTATGATGCCGGCCGCCTTTGACGCGGCCGATCTGCCAGATCCACTTGATGAGCGTGTTGAATTCCGGCAGACCGATGCCTATCTCGCGGCGGTGATTCGCTTTTCGGGCTGGGCGACCAGCGGTAAGAATGAGAAAAAGTGGCGCGATCTAAGCGAGTTTATTGCCGATACTGATTACGTGATTACCGGTGAACCCACGATCAATCAGTACAACCCACCGTGGACGCCCCCGTTCATGCGGCGCAATGAAATCATCGTCGAGGTAGCGCTCAAGGGCAGTCCCTAGGTCGGCTCCCGCACCGTTGAGTTAGAGTGTGACCATGATGTTGGATAAAGATCGACGCTTGTTTGTCTACGGGACCTCGGCGCCGGGTGAAGAAAACGCCCATGTTTTGGCTCATTGTCGCGGTGATTGGAGGCGCGCGTCGGTCACTGGCCGTCTAGTCGATACCGGCTGGGGTGCAGCTATGGGCTTTCCAGCCCTGCAGATCGACCCAGAAGGTGAGACCGTAGCGGGCTGGCTGCTCCAATCCGAGGATCTGCCAGAAAGCTGGCCGGCACTGGATGAATTCGAGGGTGAGGCCTATCGGCGCTCACTGGTGATGGTGGAGTTAGAGTCGGGTGAGAGCCTAGCTGCATCGGCCTATCTGTCCACTCCGACACTTAAGTTTAGAAAGGCTGAAGATGCTGACGCTGACATCGTTGCGGACTTAAACGAGGCGGTGGTGTCAGTGACTAGCCCGATGGCAGCAGCGCAATTCCTCGAATTGAAGGCACTGAGTCGTTACTGCCTGGTCGTCGAAACTGCGAGTGGCAAAGTTGATGGCTTTATCATTGTCATGACCAAAGGTGAGCCGTATGACAATGGCAACTATCAATGGTTTTCAGAGCGCTATAGCGACTTCGCCTACATCGACCGAATCGTTCTAGCGCCTTCACTTAGAAACCTCGGTGTCGCGCAACAGCTATACAATCTGATCGGCGATATGGCTGCCGACGATGGCTGCACCTTGCTGGCAGCAGAGATGGATATTGATCCGCCGAACCCGCATTCACTGCACTTTCACAGTCGCTACGGATTTGAGGAAGTGGGCGTCCGCGACCTGGAGCGAGGCAAAACCGTGTCGATGCAGATCGCCCCAATCAAACGCGATTAATAACCTTTTGTCGCGTCCACGGTATCGAACGGCTGCTCGGCGAGAAAAAGTCTTAAGTTTCTGGCAAATACGGTTACCACGGCGCTGGACGGAGTCGGCGCTGCTGTGTGTGACGTAATGAACACACGGTCGTGCCCCCAGTACCAGTGATCTTTTGGCAACGGCTCAATATCAAACACATCCAGCACCGCGGCTTTCAGCTTGCTGCTATCGAATCCTTGCCTCAAGGCTGTTTCGTCTACGGCATTGCCGCGCCCAACATTGATGACTGTTGAGTTGGGCGCGAGCTGTTCAATCAGTGCCTTCGAGATGATACTGTCGGTCTGAGGAGTCTTCGGCAATATGGACACTAGGTAATCGACACCCTTCGCGAACTCTAGGCGCTCTTCATTCGAAAAGGTCTGGTCAAAGCCTGGTGCATCGGCCCCCGAGCTGTTAAGCCCCCTTACCGTCATATTGAAAGTCTTGGCCGCAGCGGCAACTGATTTGCCGATGGTGCCGGTGCCCATAATGCCGATCGTTTTCTCATTGAGCCCCGATTCGAGCTCCGGTTGCCATTGTTGAGCAGTGGCGCGAGTCAGAATATTGCGCTGGATGCTGAGAATCCAACCCATGGTGAATTCGCTCATAGCCTGTCCGTAAACGCCACGAAGTGGGGATATTTTGACGCCGGTATCAAGATAGGGTGCTAAGGCATCAACACCAGCCCATGTGCTCTGAATCCACTGCAACGAGGGGCAGCGCGGAACCCAATGAGCGAGATCCGGAGGACCTCCGACCAGTACTCTAACGGCGCTGGTATCGATGCTAGATGCATCGGGGTGTGCGATCGCAGTGGTCAGTGACTCGCTTGCGTCTGCGAGTACCGGACCAGTCCAGTCATCATCGTCTCTTGCGATTAGAAGGCACTGAGGTGAGGGCATAGTGGTCTTGTTCCGATCAAAGTGACGAGGGTGAGTAAGCAAAGCGTCATAGTACCGCTAGTCTTTCCGCGCGTCAGTGTTCGCTTCTCGTCCTTCTGTCTTGAACGCTTGGCGGATCCGCAGTTGGCTAGACAGCGTAGGACTTCCATTGCATTGATCAGCTCGGGGTTCGCAATGGCATCGCTTAAGCAAGCGTGGTTTTCCAATACTAAAAATGATCTGCTCGCGGGGCTGGTCGTAGCGCTCGCATTGATACCGGAAGCCATTGCCTTTTCGATTATCGCTGGTGTCGATCCTAAGGTTGGTTTGTACGCCTCGTTCTCGATCGCGGTGATTATCGCCTTCACCGGTGGTCGCCCTGGCATGATTTCGGCCGCGACGGGAGCTATGGCGCTACTCATGGTGACTTTGGTGAAGGAGCACGGTCTTGAGTACTTATTCGCCGCCACTATCCTGACGGGGCTACTGCAGATAATCGCGGGCTGGATCAGACTCGGGGAGTTGATGCGTTTCGTCTCGCGGTCGGTTGTCACGGGCTTTGTTAACGCCCTCGCGATTCTGATTTTTATGGCGCAACTGCCAGAGCTAACTGGGGTCACCTGGCATGTTTACGCCATGACGGCGGCAGGCTTGGGTATCATTTACGGCCTTCCTTACCTCACGACAGCGGTGCCATCGCCACTGGTCGCCATCGTGGTGTTAACGGCTGTTGCTATTGCCTTTGGTATCGATATCAGGACGGTGGGTGATATGGGCGAACTGCCATCGACATTGCCCCAGTTCTTGATCCCTGATGTGCCGTTCACGTTCGAGACACTGCAGATTATTTTTCCCTATTCGATGACCTTGATGGTCGTGGGACTGCTTGAATCTCTGATGACCGCTACCATTGTCGATGACTTGACCGACACCACGAGTAACAAAAACCGCGAATGCGTGGGGCAGGGCGTTGCCAATGTCGCTACAGGGTTTATCGGTGGCATGGCGGGCTGCGCAATGATTGGTCAGTCGGTCATCAACGTGAAGTCAGGTGGACGCGGAAGATTGTCGACCTTGGTCGCCGGCTTGCTGCTCTTGATTATGGTGGTTTTTCTCGGCGATTGGGTCAGCCAAATACCCATGGCAGCCTTGGTTGCGGTCATGATAATGGTGTCGATTGGGACCTTTAACTGGGATTCGATTAGAAACCTGCGTGAGCACCCCAAAAGCTCGAGTGTCGTTATGATTGCGACGGTCATAGTGACCGTGGCTACCCATGACCTTGCCCGAGGTGTGCTGACGGGCGTTCTACTCTCCGGCTTTTTCTTTGCGCACAAGGTCGGACGGATTATGCGTGTGGGGTCGCGCGCCTGTGAGGATGGCCGAGCCCGTACCTACACTATTTACGGCCAGGTATTCTTCGCCAGCGCCGATCGCTTTGTGCAGGTTTTCGATTTTCAGGAGGTGATCGACAAGGTTTATATCGATGTCAGTAAGGCTCACTTCTGGGATATCACTGCAGTTAGCGCGCTGGACAAAGTCATTATCAAATTTCGACGCGAAGGCACTGACATCGAAGTCATCGGACTCAATGAGGCGAGCGCCACTATGGTTGATCGCTTCGCGGTTCATGACAAAAACGATGTCGACGATTTGCTGCTGAATCATTGAGGGTCTTAAGCGATGCCAAAGAAGATACTCGCCTGCGTTGATCAATCACCCTACGCGACTCAGGTTGCTGATTATGCGGCTTGGGTGGCCAGTCGTTTGGCTGCGCCGATGGAATTGCTGCATGTGATCGATCGTCATCAGGAGACTGCAGCCGATGCCGATCGCAGCGGTGCCTTGGGTATGGATGCTCAGGAGAATTTGCTCGATAAGCTATCAAAGCAGGAGGGTGAGCGAAGCAAAGAAGCGCGAGAGCAGGGACGGATCTTGCTGACAGAACTGAGAGATCGGAGTCGATTGCAGGGCGTCGATGATCTCGATATTCGCCAACGCTACGGACAACTGTTATCGACCCTCGAGGAGCAGCAGGACGAGGTGTCTTTGTACGTGCTGGGTCGTCGCGGCCAGTCGGCGACACAGTCGGGTAGAGATTTGGGTCGGCATGTTGAGACCATCTGTCGTCAATTAAAGCGCCCGATCATGACGGTGACTGATAGTTTCAAAGACCCCAAACGAATTATGGTGGCCTTTGATGGAGGTCGTATGACTCGACGCGGCATTGAGCTGTTGGCAGCAACGCCGCGGTTAAAGGATCTGCCAATCGATGTAGTCATGTCGGGTAAGCAGCAAGCGGATGCTGAGAAGCAGCTGGCGTGGGCTGATGGATTACTGACATCCAATGGCTTCACAGTCGATGCGAGCTTTATTCAGGGCGATCCAGAGCGTGTGATTACGGCTGAAATCGCCGAGCGGGGCTGTGATCTTCTAATTATGGGTGCCTATAGCCATTCACCGCTTCGAAGCTTATTTCTTGGAAGTCGCACAAATGATCTGTTGAGAGCATCGCAGGTTCCCACCATTACGCTACATCTCTGAGGCTGAGCCGAAACCCGCGCCTTCACTAACTTACTACTTACCGACCTAGACTGGTCGCCATCGCCTTGCATGGCCTATTATCCAATGAGTAATTGTCTTGGATTTCTGTCATGCAAAAAGTCATCACGACCCTGGTTACCCTTTGTTGCTTGCTGAGCTTCTCTCCATCGTCATTGTCGAATGAGCAATCGGTAGCCGATATCACTGAGTCATCCGAAGTTCTCGAAGGATTTATCCCGCTCTTTTGGCAATCGCAAACGGGGCGCATTTTTGCCGACATAGCCTCGGTGACAGAGCCCTTTATCTATTACACGGGCCTAGCTCGCGGTGTGGGCTCTAACGACCTCGGGCTCGATCGAGGTCGCCTTGGCGATACCCAACTCGTGTATTTTGATCGCATCGGTAGCAAGGTCCTATTAAAAGCCGAGAATACGCGCTATATCGCGCGCTCCGACAACGCAGCCGAGCGTCTCGCGGTTACCGAAGCCTTCGCGCAGTCAGTACTCTGGGGATTCGCTGTGGCGGCAGAGGGAGACGGCAAAGTGCTAATCGATATCACTGATTTTGCGCTACGTGATCACTTAGGCTTAGGCAATTTGTTAAAGCGCAGAGGCGAGGGCAGCTATTCGCTCGATCAGGGCCGATCAG
>CENU01025498.1_pt1 | contig 15393 bp, 14 predicted proteins | sample 361331 | NCBI WGS metagenome assembly CENU01 (sample SAMEA2619766, study PRJEB7988) | marine metagenome | isolation source: saline water (ENVO:00002010), including
ATAGCGCGCAGATGGTTACTGAAACAGGCTGACTTTAAAAATCCACGAGCCACCCGGCAGGAGGCTCTGGTTCAGTGGCTTGGAACAGCGGTCACCGAAGCCACGGATGGGGTGCCCGAGGAGGCTATTTTAAAGGCCGGATTCACTCGGGACGTCATTTCTCGACTGGTCGATCTTGGCGTGCTTGAAGCCGCTCCGGAAATAGAGCCCGCGCCGCTGCAGCAACCGCTGGACCCAACGCCAGCCCAGGCTGACGCCATCAAAGCCGTTCGTGACTCTGACGGTTTCTCGATATTCTTACTTGAAGGCGTCACCGGCTCTGGCAAAACCGAGGTCTACCTGCAGGCCATGGCCCCAGCCCTGAATGCAGGGGGCCAAATACTGGTCTTGGTGCCGGAAATTGCACTCACGCCTCAGACGCTGGCTCGATTTGAGGATCGTTTTGGTCGCACGGGGATGATCCACTCGGGCCTAACGGACCAGCAGCGCCTACAAACCTGGCTGCGTTGTAAGAGCGGAGAGCTGACTATTCTGATCGGCACCCGTTCGGCTATTTTCACACCCTTCGCCAAACTTGGCCTGATCATCGTCGACGAGGAACACGATAGCTCGTATAAGCAGCAGGAGGGGCTACGTTACTCCGCCCGAGACTTAGCGGCGAAAAGAGCCCAGCAAGAAGATATCCCCTTACTGCTCGGGTCTGCCACACCCTCTCTGGAATCAATCTTTAACGTGCAGCGCGGGCGCTACAGGCACTTGCTGTTGGCTGATCGAGCGGGCGGCGCGAGCATGCCTAGCTATCACATTATTGATCTGCGAGGGCAAACGTTACATGGCGGCCTCGCCTCAAGCTTGATCCAGACCATTCGCGAACATTTGGCCGCCTCTGGGCAAGTGCTCCTCTATCTCAACCGCAGGGGCTATGCGCCAACCCTACTCTGCCAGAGCTGTGGCTGGCAGGCGGTATGCCCGGATTGCGACGCCAGGCTCACCCTCCACCGCACCCCCGCGGTAATGATATGCCATCACTGTGCGTTGCGGCTTGAGGTGCCCAACCACTGCGAGGCCTGTGGCCAGGGCGCCCTCCTGCCCCTCGGTCAGGGCACCCAGCGAACGGAAGATTCCTTGGCATCACTTTTCCCCGACGTGCCCATCCATCGGATTGACCGAGATACCACGCGCACCAATCGCCAGTTGAATGCCCAGCTCCAACAAATTCATGAAGGCCAACCCTGCATCATGGTCGGCACGCAAATGCTCGCCAAGGGTCACCACTTCCCCTCGGTTACCCTGGTGGCCGTGCTAAATGCCGATGCGGGATTACTCAGTCCTGATTTCAGGGCCCCCGAGCGGACGGCTCAACTCATTGTGCAGGTGGCGGGGCGAGCTGGACGTGCAGCAAAACCCGGGCAGGTTTGGATTCAATCCCATCAGCCAGATAACCCCCTGCTGGGGCGTTTGATTGAAGATGGCTACGCGGGTTTCGCGAAGACAGAGCTAGAAAGTCGAAGCCTGGCCGGCCTGCCCCCTATGCACCCCATGGCCCTGTTACGCGCGGAAGCCGAAAACCAAGCCCTGGCCCAGGCGTTCCTCGCCAACTGCAAGGCTCACCTGGAGCAGGTTCAGGTGGCTCAGGAAGGTGGACCCGAAGCACGGGTTAACCTGTATGGCCCGGTCCCTGCGCCCATGGCGCGACTGGCCAATCGCTATAGGTTTCAGCTCATGCTGATCGCACCATCCCGGAACACCCTGCACCGACTGCTACAGTCGTTGGGACACCCACGGGTACCCGCAGCGCTACGCTGGTCAATTGACGTAGATCCCTATGACGCGCTGTAGCGCTACCCTTGCTCGACACGCTCCCCATTCTGGGGGCGGTCGCGCTATCATCCTGTCCGACTCCACGGGTGACACCAAAGGCTACGGAGAATCTGCATGACCACTGATTTTGCCGACCGCCCGGCATCAAGGAAAAAACCGGGACGCAAAGCGCCAACCCGCAAAACAAGATCCAGGGCAACGCCCACCAAACAGCGCACGCGGTTTCATAGTCCCAGCTTCTCCTTTGGCGCCTTATTTGGGGCGACCGTTGTCCTGTTGGTGGCCTATACCCCAGAGCTGCTGGATACGCTGCAAGCCTCCCCAGAGTCATCGGAAACGGCGGCGACATCGTCATCAACGCCCTCGGTGACCTTCGAATTTCCTGATCTACTGCGAGGTTCTGAGGTTCGCGTTGATGGCAGTACCTACGGGCCGGCTACCGCGCAGACACCGGCGGGCGCCACGGCCACGCGCCTCCAGGCAGCATCCTTTCGCCAGCAAAAAGAGGCCAACGCGATGCGCGCGAAGCTCCTGTTGCTGGATTTTCCCTGCAGCATCGAGCTTGTGGAAAAAGACGGCGAAACCTGGCATCGCGTCATCGTGGGTCCCTTCGAGCGCCAAGTAGACCTCGATAGGGCCATGACCCGGCTCAGAGAGCAAAACATCTCTGCGATTCGCCTGGGCGACTAGCAGACCTTGGTGGCGAGAGATCAGCAACGGCGATCCCCTCGCTCGAAGGGGTCAAAATCAGGCCGTCCTAACCGCCGGATGTGCTTGCCGGCGCCTGAGTCTTGAAAGTGGAATCCTCACGTTAGCCCAACTCGCATTAGATCGCTAAGGCGATGACGTCTCGTCAAGGGTACGACGACGCCCACAGACCTGAGCTTGAGGGCAGGCATGACGTAAGACCAGATCGCTCGAGTTCGTATGTCATCCCCTTGGAAAATGGGATCGACAGCTCTGTCCGACGGAGCGTGAGAGGGGGACGAGGAAGCGCAACGATTGAATTCTGCAGCCATCAGACCCACTATCACTCCGCAGCCAATCAGATTCTAGTTATGGAAACGTTTCACGCCACCACCATCCTTAGCGTCCGTGATACTCAGCAAGTTGCCCTAGGCGGGGACGGGCAGGTTTCCTTGGGCAATACCGTGATGAAGGGCAACGCCGTAAAGGTGCGGAAAATTTATAATGACCGCGTTATGGCTGGATTCGCCGGGAGTACGGCTGACGCTTTCACGCTGTTTGAAAAGTTCGAAGCGGCCCTTGAGCGCTATCACGGTCAGCTAGCGCGAGGGGCGGTCGAACTGGCAAAGGAGTGGCGGTCGGACAGAGCCCTCAGACGGCTGGAGGCCATGCTTATCGTTGCTAACGAGACCACTACGCTGCTAGTTAGCGGCAACGGCGACGTCATTGAGCCCGAAGCCGGGATCGTCGCCATCGGTTCAGGTGGAGACTACGCCAGAGCGGCGGCCGTCGCGCTCAGCGAGAACACCAACCTCAGTGCAGATCAGGTTGTGCATAAGGCGCTGACTATCGCTGGCAACATCTGCATTTACACCAATCATTCGCTGACTGTCGAAACCCTCGACCTGCGCTAAGCACCACACTGCTCGGGACCAATATGCTCTCTGATGACACCCCCCTACCTCTGTCACCAAAACAAATTGTCCATGAACTGGATCGTCACATCATCGGCCAACAGAATGCCAAACGAGCAGTGGCTATCGCCCTGCGAAACCGATGGCGAAGAATGCAGCTCTCTCCGGAGCTGCGGGATGAGGTCAGCCCCAAAAATATTTTGATGATCGGTCCTACCGGAGTCGGCAAAACGGAAATCGCTCGGCGCTTGGCGAAGTTAGCCAACGCGCCGCTTATTAAGGTCGAGGCCACGAAGTTTACCGAGGTGGGCTACGTGGGCAGAGACGTCGAGTCCATTGTTCGGGATTTACTGGACGTGTCGATCAATATGCTGCGTCAGGAACAAATTGAGGCCATCTCGGAAGAAGCCACGGACAAGGCCGAGGAGCGCATTCTTGATGCCTTGCTCCCAGAACCCCGCAGCCCGGGCGGTGCCGATAGCCCCCAGGAACAGGAGAGCAACACGCGCCAAATGTTCCGCAAGAAACTGCGTGAGGGCCAGCTGGATGAGAAGGAGATCGAAATCGACGTTGAGCAGGTCTCGGTTGGCGTTGAAATTATGGCGCCTCCGGGCATGGAAGAGATGACCAACCAGCTGCAAAACATGTTCAGTAACCTCAGGTCCGGGAGACGCGATACCAAGCGGCTAAAAATCGCGGACGCCAGACGCCGTATTAAAGATGAAGAAGCGGCTGCCCTTATCAACGAGGAAGACCTAAAAACCAAGGCCATTCAGGCGGTAGAACAAACGGGCATCGTCTTCCTCGATGAACTCGACAAGGTCGCCAAGCGCGGAGAACATGGCGGAGCAGACGTTTCTAGAGAGGGCGTACAGCGTGACCTGCTGCCGCTGATTGAGGGTTCAACGGTCTCCACTAAGCATGGGCCCATCAAGACAGATCACATTCTCTTTATTGCCTGTGGTGCCTTCCACCTGGCCAAGCCCTCAGATTTAATTCCCGAACTTCAGGGCCGGCTGCCCATCCGGGTAGAGCTAAAGGGCCTCAATGTGACGGACTTTGAGCAAATCTTAACCGAACCTCGAGCCAGCCTCTGTGATCAGTACACCGAGCTTCTAAAGATTGAAGGCGTGACGCTGAATTTCGATCCCAGCGGAATCAGGCGGATCGCCGAGCTGGCCTGGCAGGTGAATGAGGGCACTGAAAACATCGGTGCACGACGGCTTCATACGGTAATGGAGCGGCTGTTGGAAAGTCTCTCCTTTGACGCGTCAGACGGCGCCCAAGAAGCGGTCACCATCGACCGAGACTATGTGGACGAACAACTGGCCGACTTGGTGAGCGACACTGACGTGTCTCGCTTCATCCTCTGATACCGCGCCGACAACCATGCAAGCCCCACAACGTATTGTTTATCACAAGGCCGCTCGGGAGCTGGAGCTGGCCTGGGCGTCGATGACCTACCGGCTGTCCTCGGAGTTTTTGCGTGTCCATTCACCCTCGGCAGAGGTGAGGGGGCATTCGCCAGCGGAGCGCACCCTACAGACGGGCAAAAAACACGTTGCCATCCAAAAGGTTGAACCCATAGGCAAATATGCGATCCGCCTGTGCTTTGACGACGGTCATGACAGTGGCATCTATGCTTGGCCCTTCTTATTAAAACTATGCGAACAGCAGTCGACCCTTTGGGAGCGCTATTTGCAAGAGCTCAAGGCCGCCGGCCAGTCTCGGGACCCGGAGACCTCCGTGCTGCGCTGGGAGCCCAATCCCGTCGCAACCAACATCAAGGATGCCCCTGATCAACCCTGACCGAGGCGACGACGGGTAGCCGCCAGGCTATAGTTACGGCTTGAGGAAAAGGCACCGCATATGTCCACACCATTGGAACAAGACACACCGAGCCAGGCAGACCAAAAGGTGAGCTTCGGCTTCCAAGAGGTTTCTCCCGAGGAAAAAACCCAAAGAGTTGGAGACGTTTTTCGCGCAGTAGCAGAACGCTACGACGTCATGAACGACCTGATGTCCTTGGGTACTCATCGCGTCTTCAAGCGGCTAGTGCTGCAGATGTCGGGTGCCCGACCGGGACATCGTATTCTTGACCTCGCCGGCGGCACAGGCGATATGGCCGCCCTCTTTGCTCCCGTAGTGGGGGCCCGGGGGTCCGTGGTGCTGACTGACCTGAACGAGTCAATGATGCGCGTTGGCAGAGACCGGTTGCTGGACCGAGGTTTGACTCAGGTCCAGTTCTGCAGGGCTCCTGCGGAGAGGCTCCCCTTTGAGGACAATAGTTTCGACTGCGCCTGCATTAGTTTTGGCATCAGAAACTTCACCGATAAAGACAGGGCGCTGGAGGAGCTTTTGCGCGTGCTCAAACCGAGCGCACCCTTACTGGTCCTTGAATTCTCCAAACCCACAAGCCCGCTGCTGGAAACGGCTTACAGTACCTTCCAAAGCCTTTGGCCCCCGGTTGGCAAATTTTTGGTGGGCGACGCCCAACCCTATCGCTATCTCGTGGAGTCGATTCGCGTGCACCCAAGCCAAGGCGCGCTCAAGCAGATGTTCGAAGATGCGGGCTTTGTTGATGCCGAGTACCACAACCTAATCGGCGGTATCGCAGCGATTCATCGAGGCGTGAAGCCTGAGAGCCAAGACACCGGCGTAACTCGCTAGCTACGGCGATACCGATGCTGGCAAAAAGTCTAAATCGGATAATCCAGCAGGCCCTGGCGCTGGACCCTCAGATCGGCGAACGACTCGCCAAGCATCAGGGCCGGTCCGTGGAATTGATCTCCGAAAACCAGGGTGGCGTGCCTGATCTTAGCCTGCACCTGACTATTGAGCGGGCGAGCGTGACCGTCAACGAAGGCCCGGCCCCATCACCCAGCGCCATCATCAAGGGAAAGCCCGAAGCCTTGGCTCGCATGGCGCTTGGGGGCGAGCTTCAAGACGTAACCATTAGTGGCGACATGACCATCGTGCAGGAACTACAGGCGGTTTTTCGATCCTATCGGCCCGATCTTGTCACCCCCCTAGAACGCCTGCTTGGCGAACAGGGCGCCAACATGCTTGCCGCTACCCTTGAGCTTGGGGTCGCCTCACTCACCCAACTGCAGCGCGGCGCAACCTCCAAGGCGTTTCAGCAAGCGGAGACTCTGTTCGCCGAACAGTTTGCGACCCGGGATCACTTTGCAGTGCTGCAGCAGCGCACCGATAACGTCCGCTTAGCGCTAGACCGGTTGGCGGCACGAACCGGGCGGCTTGAGCGGCCGCTCGATGATGAAGACAGCTAGATGGGCACTAAAGCTTGGCAGCTGACGCTATCCCTTCTTGCACAGGCGCTTTGGTCCCGCCTTCACCACCTGATTAAGCCTGAGCAAATCTCCCGACGAGGCCCTAGGATTACGCTCCGCATTTTGCAAACCCTCCTGCCCCTGGGCAGGCGGGACCTCGGACACAATCTTTGTACCGCACTAGAGGCCCGAGGGCCTGTGTTTATCAAGCTGGGCCAGCTGCTGTCGACGCGACCTGACATCCTGGGTAAGGAGGTCTGCAGCGCCCTTCGAAAGCTGCAGGATGAAATCGCCCCGATGGCGACGTCCAATATGCCTGGCCATATCGCTGAACTCCTGGGGGACGATGCCCAGGCTATCGCCCACATCGAACCCCAGCCCCTGGCCAGCGCTTCCATTGCCCAAGTGCATGCCGGCACCCTGGTGGGCGGTGAGGACATCGTCATCAAGGTGGTGCGCCCGGATATCGAAGCGCGCATTCGCGCAGACATGTCTACACTGATCAACCTGGGCAGCTTCCTGGAAAAGCGCAGCCCGCTCCTGACGCGCCTACATTTGAGGCAAATCCTGACGGATCAGCGCCAGACCATGTTGTTGGAACTCGACATGTTCCAAGAGGCCCATAACCAGATACAGCTGCGGCGCAACTTTGCAGGTTCTGACCTGCTGTATGTGCCTCGGGTGTTTGGCAAGTTTTCACGACGGCGCATCTTAGTCATGGAACGGGTCTACGGCCCTCGGATAGGGGATATAGAGGCTCTTAAAAAGGCTGGCGTGGATTTTCGAGTGTTAGCGCATAAGGGTGTCGAGACGTTTTTTACCCAAGTGTTCGAACACAACTTTTTCCACGCGGATATGCATCCTGGCAACATTTTTGTGGATATACGCGACCCCGCTGACCCCCGCTATATCGCCCTCGACTGCGCCATCATCGGCAGCTTGAGCGAAAACGACAAATCCTATCTGGCGCAAAATATTATTGCCTTTTTCGCAAGGGATTATTTACACATTGCGAAACTGCACCTGCGCTCAGGCTGGGTCCCCGCAGATACCGACGTACACGCCTTCGCCGAGGTCATCAAAGGGGTATGCGAACCCATCTTTGCCCAACCGCTCAGCCAAATATCGTTCTCTGGCTTTATGACCGATTTGCTGCAAACGGCGGCCGAGTTCGACATGGAAATTCAGCCCCAGCTCGCCCTGCTGCAAAAGACGCTTCTCTACGTGGAGGGACTCGGACGCCAGCTCTACCCGGACCTGGATTTATGGGAGACGGCAGAACCGTTCATGCAGCGTTGGGCCGTGCGTCACCTGGGCCCCTTGGCCATGATTGAGCAGTTGGTCACCTATGCGCCTCAGCTCTTGCGCGAAGTCCACCGACTCAAGGAATTTCTGGACGATGACCAGCGGTCTTCGATCCAACAACAGCTGCTACAGCAACGGCGGCAGATCGCTGAGCTCTCAGCACAAATCAAGGGACATCAACGTCGTCGAGCCAAGGCGCTGATCGGGGTGACTCTGGCAGCCGCTCTCCTGGGTGCCTGGGCACTGCTATCGACCTAATACGCGATTCGTCCGAAAGAAGGTGGTTTATGGCAGACTCCAGGGGCGATAATCGCGTCTCCCAACACGGATAAACAGCATGCAAGCCAAGCCCGTTATAGAGCATCTCAGCGAGATTCTAAGAACCCGAAAGAGTGAAAACCGGGACGACTCTTATGTTGCAAGTTTGCATCGCGCTGGGCTCAACAAGATTCTGGAGAAGGTTGGCGAGGAGGCGACGGAAGTCATCGTCGCTGCCAAAGACGCCCAGCGAGACGCGGAAAACAAGGCTGCTCTGGTGCATGAAGTTGCAGACCTTTGGTTCCACTCCATGGTCATGCTCAGTGAACTCGATCTTGAGGCACAAGCGGTACTCGATGAGCTCGCCAGACGTTTTGAAATCAGCGGCTTTGAAGAGAAGGCCCAGAGAGGTCAATAATGCCGTGCTGTTATCGTTTCAGAAAGAACCCCTATAATCACCCTCTTGCAAAAGTGGAGGCTTCCATATGTTCGGATTAGGTATGACAGAACTGCTGGTCATCTTAGCCATAGTGCTATTGGTCTTAGGGCCTAGGCGTCTCAAGAGTTTTGGCTCAGATCTGGGGAGCGCCATCAAGGGCTTCAGAACGGCTGTGGCAGACGAGGAAAAGGGTCCCGAGGTAGACGCCAAAGTCATTCATGAAGACGGCGACACGAACACGACGTCCAAAACGTCAGAAACGTCGGACCAAGGCAAGGGCTAGGCGCCAGCATATTTCACCCGTGATTGCAGCAATACAGGAGCCTTGGGAACATGATTAGCGGCATTGGCGAACTAGAGCTGATGTTAATTGCCGTGGTCACGCTACTGGTAATTGGTCCCGAGCGGCTTCCTGAAACCCTCAGAACCTTGGGCCTCTGGATCGGTAGGCTCAGCCGCTCGTTCAGCTCGGTCAAGGCAGAGATTGAAAAAGAAATAGGCATGGATGAGGTGCGGCAACAACTGCATAACGAGGCCGTCATGGCAGAAATGCAGCGCATCGAAAGTGAGGTCAAAGCCGCGACCCAGCTAGACGGTTCGAAGACGGACGACGCTCCAACGCCACATGAGAGCGATTCAAACGAAACGCTTCAGGCCCCTCCACCGGATATCCAGCCGCCACCGCCCTCGGAGGCCGACGTTGAAGCCGCCTATGCGCGTCGTCAGCGCATCAAAACTCAAGCGGAAGAGGGCACCGACCCGTGAGCGACCCTCGCGATACGCCACATGATCAAGCCGTTGATGAGCATGAGCAGCCGCTGCTCGAGCACCTGCTTGAGCTTCGCAGCCGAATTCTGAGAAGCCTGCTTTTCGTCGCCCTTCTCTTCATACCGTTTTACTATTACGCCGGAGAACTCTTCAACTGGCTGTCGCGCCCCTTGGTAGAGCAGCTCCCGGAGGGTGCATCAATGATTGCCACCCAGGTCGCCTCGCCATTCATTACGCCCTTCAAGACCGCGTTATTTATGGCCTTTTTTGTTGGCGTTCCCTTTCTCCTGCACCAACTCTGGGGCTTTATCTCACCCGGGCTGTATCGGCAGGAAAAGCGTTTTGCAATTCCGCTGCTCGTCTCCAGCACCCTGCTGTTTTACTGCGGTATGGCATTTGCCTACTACGCCGTCTTTCCGCTGGCCTTCAGTTTCTTCGCCAACGTAAGCCCCGAAGGTGTGCCGATGATGACGGACATCAGCGCCTACCTGGATTTTACGCTGAAAATGTTCTTCGCCTTCGGTATCGCCTTTGAAATTCCAGTGGCTACGCTGCTGTTAGCCTGGTCTGGCCTAGCCACCGCCAAGAGCATGGCTAATGCGCGGCCCTACGTCATTATCGGCTGCTTTATCGTGGGTATGCTGATGACGCCCCCGGACGTGATTTCACAGCTCATGCTGGCTGTGCCCACTTGGTTGCTGTTTGAGATTGGCGTACAGCTCGCCCGCTTCGTTGACTCGGACAGCCGGGAACAAGCGAACTGACGTTACGCTTCGCCCTCGCCACGGGACAGCACCAACGTGAGAGGGCCATCGTTAATCAGACTTACCTGCATATCCGCGCCAAAGACCCCAGTTTTGACGGAGACATGACTAGCTAGCGCCCTCACGAAGCACCGATAGAGCGGTTCCGCATCGACGCCCGGCGCGGCGTCAGAATAAGACGGCCGGCGGCCGCGCTCGGTTTTCGCCAACAGCGTGAATTGAGAAATGACCAGCGCTTCGCCGCCGACCTCCGCCAGGCTCAGACTACCCCCACCCTTAGTTGAGCTGGGGTCGTCAAAGATACGCAGCCCAGCGACCTTTTCAGCCAACCACAAGGCCTCAGCCTCACCGTCACTGCGTGCAATACCCAGCAACAGCAGCACGCCACTACCAATCCCTGCCACCACCTCCTGCTGGACGGTGACCGACGCCTCACGCACTCGCTGGAGCACGACTCTCACTCGCTATGCCTCCGCAGCTCGCCTGCGCGGCTAGGCGCGTTTTCGCTCATGCTCCTTGAGTAGTAGCTTGCGAACACGAATGCTCTCCGGGGTCACCTCGACCAATTCATCATCGTCGATGAATTCCAGGGCTTGCTCCAGCGTGAAAAGCAGCGCCGGAGTCAGCACGATGTTTTCATCCGTTCCCGACGCTCTTACGTTGGTCTGCTTTTTTTCCTTCATTGGATTCACGGTCAAATCGTTTCCGCGCGTGTGAATGCCAACCACCATCCCCTCATAGATCACATCATTGGGGCGGACCATCATGCGCCCACGGTTCTGCAGGTTAAATAGCGCAAATCCCACCGCCTTGCCCTGGGCATTGGAGATCAGCACGCCATTCTTGCGAGTACCCACCTGCTCACCACTGCGAGGACCAAACCCATCCGATGCAAAGGACATGATGCCGGTGCCTGAGGTCTGAGAGAGGAAGATGGGGCGATATCCCATAATGCCTCGGCTAGGAATGCGGAACCGCATGCGAACCCGGCCCTTACCGTCAGGGACCATCTCCTGCAGCTCACCGCGACGATCTCCCAGAGCCTCCATGACCCGGCCTTGGTGCACCTCTTCGATATCCAGGGTTAAAATTTCAAACGGCTCGTGAATGACGCCGTCGACTTCGCGATAGATCACCTGAGGCCGAGAGACCGCCAGTTCAAAGCCCTCTCGACGCATGGTTTCAATGAGCACCGACAGGTGAAGCTCGCCTCGGCCCGAGACCTTAAAGCGATCCGGGTCAGGCGTGTCCTCGATAGAGAGCGCAACGTTATGCGACGCCTCGGTATAGAGCCGCTCGCGGATTTGGCGGCTGGTCACAAATTTCCCTTCTTTGCCAGAGAGTGGAGAGTTGTTCACACAAAACATCATGGTGAGCGTCGGTTCATCCACCGTAAGGGGCGGCAGGGCTTCGACGACGTCTGGCGAGCAGAGGGTATCGGAGATACCAATATTTTCGATGCCGGTCAGACAGATGATATCGCCAGCATCCGCGCTGGCGGCCTCTACCCGCTCCAGACCCCGGTGCCGATAAATGTTCATGACCTTGCCCTTGCGCTCTTGGCCCTTTCGGTCGATTACCATTACGGCCTGGTTGCGCTGCACTGAACCACGCGAGATGCGCCCGACGCCGATCACGCCCTCATAGGTCGAATAGTCCAAGGAGCTGATTTGCATTTGAAAGGCGCCCGTCTCGTCCACCTGGGGCGGTGGCACTTGATCAACGATCAAATCCAGCAGGGGGTGCATCGTGTCCTCGATAGCATCCAGTTCCATGCCCGCCACACCATTCAGCGCTGAAGCATAAACCACCGAAAAGTCCAGCTGCTCATCGCTCCCGCCCAAGTTATCGAAAAGCTCGAATACCTCGTCGATAACACGATAGGGCTCGCTGCCGGGGCGATCTATCTTGTTCACTACGACGATGGGCTTGAGGCCGTAGGAAAAAGCTTTTTGGGTCACGAAACGTGTCTGTGGCATGGGCCCGTCTACCGCGTCCACTAGCAGCAGCACCGCATCCACCATGGAAAGAATACGCTCTACCTCGCCACCAAAGTCCGCGTGCCCGGGGGTGTCCACGATGTTGATCTGCATTCCCCGATACTCGATGGCGGTATTTTTCGCCAGAATAGTAATGCCGCGCTCTTTCTCCAAATCATTGCTGTCCATTACGCGACTTGCTGAACTGGCATCCAGTAGCCCCGTTTGCTGTAGGAGGCAATCCACCAGGGTTGTTTTCCCGTGATCGACGTGAGCAATAATCGCGACATTACGTACAGTTTGATTTGGCACGAGCAAGGGATCCTTTTATTTCAGCCTTGAAGATTAGCAACCTCGGGGCAGTTGGCTGGGTCTGGGTTCCGGGGCCGCGAGATTATGGCGGAATGAGTTAGGCCTGTCTCGCTGATCTACCCTGCAACGGTTATTACTAGGCTAAGGGCACCACAGCTAAGCAAATAGATTTGAGTCCCGGAATAAAATGCACCATTATGAGGCGACCAATAAAGTAGCTAGCAAAAAGTCGCACAATAATAGTGCAAAAAAATCCTTTAACAGAAAAAAATTAAGTAAATTCAACAACTAACGATCACTCTACCGTGGCATACTTTTTGCTGCCTGGTCTAAACGTCAGGTTTATCCGGTGGGATTGCCCGTCGCGTTAATTCAGTGAATCAACAACGTTCAATGCAGCATGTGCTTCGCAGCGCATAATAGGAGATTTGAAAATATGAAAGCTAAACTCGAATATATTTGGCTGGACGGTTATCAGCCAACGCAGAGCCTGCGGAGCAAGACTCAAGTCCGCGAAAACTTCGGCGGAACCCTAGAAGAGTGCCCCATGTGGTCCTTTGATGGCAGTTCTACCGAGCAGGCCGACGGCAGCAGTTCCGACTGCCTCTTGAAGCCCGTCGCCATCTACCCAGATCCAGATCGCCAGAATGCCTTTCTGGTTATGACAGAGGTTCTCAACGCAGACGGGACGCCTCACGAGTCCAACGGACGCGCAACGATTGATGATGACGATGACGACTTTTGGTTTGGTTTCGAGCAGGAGTACTTCCTCTGGGATACCGATACCCAGCTACCTCCTGGCTTTCCAGCTAACGGCTACCCCGCGCCCCAAGGTCCTTATTACTGCTCGGTAGGTGCGTCTAATGCCTATGGCCGCGACTGTGTTGAAGAGCATTTCGATCTGTGCCTAGAAGCAGGCATCAACGTTGAAGGTATTAACGCAGAGGTTGCCGCCGGCCAGTGGGAATTCCAGGTCTTTGCCAAGGGCGCCAAGCAGGCCGGTGACGAAACATGGATTGCTCGCTACCTGCTCGAACGAACTGGCGAGCGATATGGCTACGCCATCAATTGGCATCCGAAGCCATTCGGAGACCTCGATTGGAATGGCTCAGGCATGCACGCTAATTTTTCCAATGAGGCCATGAGAACCTCTGGCAAGGAAGAAACCTTTACCAAGATTTGCGAGGAGTTCGGCAAGAACATCCAGCGTCATATCAGCGTTTATGGCGCAGACAATGACCAGCGCTTAACCGGTAAGCACGAAACCCAGTCCATCGACACGTTCAGCTACGGTATCTCCGATCGTGGTGCGTCTATTCGCATCCCGGTAACGACGCATACAGACGGCTGGATAGGCAGACTTGAAGATCGGCGAACCGCTTCAAACGCTGATCCCTATAAAGTTGCGGCAGCCATCGTTAAGACGACCAAGGAAGCCCTGGTATAACGGGAATCGATCACCCTGGTGGCCGACACCAGGGTGATCGGCCTTTGGCAGCATGCGCAACCCTTGAAGTCGACGCCATTGCACTAATTTGGTGCATTCGCCAACCCTTTAAGTCATGATCAGGAAATCTCGACCTCGCTTCTCTCTGAGCCCTGGCCGCCGCTACCCTTAGCTCACATCAAGGACGCGGCTCCCCAATAGCCCAGGCGAAGCACGCGCGTACCTTGGTGCTTCCGAGGAGAAGAAAGCGGCCCGATTCTTGCCTCTTCATCTGGGAAGCGAAAAAAAATTCAGCCAGCGAGTCAGAGCCGAGCGAGACACGAATTCAGATGAATCAGAGCCTCATCCAAAATCAAAATGCAGCGGGCCCCAATGGCGATCAAAGCGTCCTGGGAAGCCTCGTCACTGCCGTCATCACGCTGGACCAAGACCTGTATTTGGCTTCTCTAAACCCTGCGGCTGAGAGTTTGCTGCACGTATCGGCGAACTTCGCGCTGGGCAAACCCCTTCACCAGTTAGTCATCAAAGCAGACCCTCTGCTTAAGGCTTTGAAGGATTCCTTACGTGCAAACCAGCCCTTTACCCTGCGGGATATTCAGCTGCGTCTGCCGGATAGCCTCATCGAAAGCATCGATCTTATCGTGACGGTCTGTGACGAGCCGCGCGGGCTTCTGCTGGAAATGCACCCTACCAGCCGACTGAATCTGATAACGCAAAACAGCTCCTCTGAGGAGCAGCAGCTTACGACCCGAAGCTTGATTCGCGGGTTAGCGCACGAGGTAAAGAACCCGTTAGGGGGTATCCGAGGCGCAGCCCAGCTGCTTGAACGGGCCCTGCCAAGCGAAGCCCTGCGTGAATACACCCAGATCATTATTGCCGAGGCCGACCGACTGCGCGACCTGGTGGACCAAATGCTGGGGCCATGGCAGCCAATGCAGTTTGATAGCCTGAATATCCTGGAGGTCTTAGAACACGTCGCCCAACTTCTAGGCACAGAACATGAGTTAACTTGGATTCGGGATTACGACCCCAGTCTGCCGCCCATCCAGGGGAGTAGAGATCAGCTCGTTCAGGCTATTTTGAATATCGTCAGCAACGCCTGTGAAGCCATGATCGACGCATCGCAACCGCGCATCACGTTAAGAACAAGAGTGGTTCGACAGTACACCATTGGCGGCGTTAGACATCGGCAAATCTTGCTGATCGAAGTGCATGACAATGGTCCGGGCATCCCCAGTGATCTGATTGATCGTATTTTCTTTCCAATGATCAGCGGTAAGGAAAATGGTTCCGGCCTTGGACTAGCGATTTCTCAGAACATCATCAGCCAGCATGGTGGCACCATCCAGGTCGTAAGTGTCCCCGGGAACACGACCTTTTCTATTTTCCTGCCGTTTTCCCAGGCCCAG
>CENU01082818.1_pt1 | contig 15393 bp, 13 predicted proteins | sample 361331 | NCBI WGS metagenome assembly CENU01 (sample SAMEA2619766, study PRJEB7988) | marine metagenome | isolation source: saline water (ENVO:00002010), including
GACCACGGTCAGGCGATCACCCGCCATCGGTGTTCCGTTAAGCCCCAGAACCTCAATCGCATCGCCGGGTTTCGCCGTTTTCACGGCATGGCCGCGATCATCATACATGGCCCGAACCCGGCCGGTTTCGGCACCGACAACGAACACATCGCCGACATCAAGCGTACCGCGGGTCACCAGCAGTGAGGCGACCGAGCCACGACCGCGTTCAACCTTGGCCTCGATAACCGCGCCTTCGGCTTCGGCATCAGGGTTGGCCTTCAACTCCATGAGTTCGGCCTGGAGCATGACGGCCTCTTCCAGCCTGTCCAGCCCCATGCCGCTATGCGCGGAAACATCCACCGCCAGCACATCACCACCGAAATCCTCGGTAACAATCTCATGGCTGAGCAGCTCATTACGGACACGCTGTGGGTCAGCCTCGGGCTTGTCGCATTTGTTGATAGCGATGATAACGGGGCATGCCGCAGCACGGGCGTGATTGATCGCCTCAATCGTCTGCTGCATGACACCATCATCAGCCGCCACGACGAGGATCACGATATCGGTGATATTGGCCCCGCGCATGCGCATTTCGGTGAAGGCCTCGTGGCCCGGGGTATCAATAAAGGTGATGGTGTTCCCGGCCGCGCTGGTGACCTGATAGGCCCCGATATGCTGGGTAATCCCGCCGCTTTCACCAGCGGCAACATCAGCCTTGCGGATGGCATCAAGGATAGAGGTTTTGCCGTGATCGACATGCCCCATCACCGTGACCACAGGCGGGCGCGGCTTGAGCGCGGCAGGATCATCGGTTGGTTCGGTCGTGATGATATCAACATCAGCTTCCGATACCCGGTTCGGTTTGTGGCCGAGTTCAATGGTGATCAACTCGGCTGTTTCAGCATCAATGGTCTGGGTCACCGTGGCCATGATGCCGAGCTTCATCAGCTCCTTGATGACATCAGCGGCGCGTTCAGCCATCCGGTTGGACAGCTCCTGTACCGTGATCACTTCAGGAATGGTGACATCGCGAACCTGCTTGACCTTGGGCTGCGCCTCGGCACCGCGCATCCGTGCCTTTTCACGTTCACGGGCGCGGCGAACCGATGCCAGCGAACGCTGGCGAACACTTTCACCGCCATCAAGGGCCTCGGTAATGGTGATTTTACCACGGCGACGCTGTTCCTGTTCACCCCGGCGAGCCGGTTGCTTGCGGGGCTGTTCAGGCACTTCACGGCGTTTTGATACCGTCCGTGCAGCAGCGCCGGCATCAGGGGTGGCATCAGCCTGGGGAGCGCGTTCCTCGGTGCTGGTCCGCTTGGCGACCTGTTCGGCGTGGCGGCGGGTATCAGCCTCACGCTTGGTTACTTCCTCTTCGGCGATCTTGCGCATTTCTTCGAGTTCGCGCTCACGCCGGGATTTGGCTTCAACGGGTTTTGCCTCATCAGCCACATCAGCACCGGCAGGGGCATCGGCTTTCGGGGCTTCGGGGGTTGCTTCGGGTTTTTCGGATTGACGCTTCAGGCCTTCCTGCAAAGCGCGATTTCGGGCCGCGCGTTCAGCATCGGTCAGGTTATCGCCTGCCTTGGTCTCATCGAGATCAGCCGCTGCTGGTGCGGGGTCGGCCTTGGCCGGGGCAGGCTGCTGGGTGGCGGGCTTGCGGATACCGCCGGTCTGGCGCTTGCGAACGACTTCAACCTGTACGCCCCGTGTTTTGGTCCGGGCAGGAGGGGCGCCGCGCGGCGGCGCGGGGGCCGTGGCGGTTCCGGTATCAGTAACCCCGCCAAGCGTGAGTTTACCGCTACCAAGACTCAAGGTCTTTTTCTTGTCCGCTTCGTTACTCATCAATAACCCTTTCAAGCCACCGGTTTACCATCAGGTTCCGGTAGACATGGTTTACAATGGCCTTGCAGTGAAATGCAAGCCTTGCTGGTGCAATCCCCTATTCCTCGTCGACCCCACGCCACTGCCTGAGGCGAAAGATCTCATCCCTGATCCGGTCTGCCTGGCGAGGGATCGTATCCAGCACCGCGGCAAACGCAATAGAGGCGCGCCCGAACACGGAGCCGATCTCCTCCCCGGTCATGAGGGTTGTTGACCAGTCATGATCAACGTCCCCGGCCAGCGCCCGTGCCTCCCGGGGTGAGGCGTCTGTTGCCACCATCAACCCGGCGATGCGTCCTGCCGCCCTGATCTTGCCGCCACCCCCCAGAACCATGCCGTTGCGCCGGCCAATGGAAAGGATGTCCTGGCAACGCCGTAACAGCAGCGCATCCAGCTGGTCCACCGCCATGGCATCAGCCCTCTGAAGCCCCAGCGCACGAGCCAGCTTGCCTTTTTCAAGGGCCTGGCTGACCAGCGATGGCAGCGCCCTGACCCAGGCCCCCCGACCCGGCAGCTTGCCAGCCACATCAGGCACGATCATGCCGTCAGGGGAGGCAACAAACCGGATCAGCAGCGACGGGTCATGGTGTTCCCGCGTCACAACACAGAGCCGCTCACGGCCTGTGCCGGCTTCGTCATCCGATGCAGCGCTGTCGATATCAGTCGTCACGCCGGACCCCCCTTCCCCGCAAGGATCAGCCCTTTATTCGTCACCGGTTCCGGCTTCGGCGACATCATCGCCTGCTTCTTCACCTGTATTTTCAGCCGCCTCTTCGGCAGCCTCGTCTTCATCTTCAAACCAGTGGGCGCGGGCCGCCATGATCACGGAACCGGCATCATCAGCGCTATTGAGGCCCTGATCACCGAGGTAGCCCATCAGTTCTTCGGTATCGAGATCAGCCAGATCATCAAGGGTTTTGATCCCCGCCTCAGCCAGGGTCAGGATAGCCGCCGGGGCAAGCATATCGAAATCACGCAGATCATCGGCAACCTCAAGCTTTTCAAGCTCACCAGCGATGCGGGTGGCTTCGCGTTCAACAAATTCATTGGCACGGCGTGACAGCTCACCGGCGATATCCTCATCAAAACCCTGAATGCTCATGATTTCCTCAATGGGGGTTTCGGCAATATCCTCCACCATCACAAAACCTTCAGCGATCAGGAGGTGGGCGATAACGTCATCGATATCGAGGCTTTCCATGAAGCGGGCAGACCGGGTCCGGGTTTCTTCCTGACGGCGCTCGCTTTCCTGGGTTTCGGTCAGGATATCGATGTACCAGCCCGTCAACTGGGAGGCGAGACGGACGTTCTGGCCACGCCGGCCGATGGCAAGGCTGAGCTGGTCATCAGGAACGATGACTTCCATGCGGCCTGCATCCTCATCCATCACGACCTTGGAAACCAGCGCCGGTGCCAGTGCGTTGACCGCAAAAGTCACCGTATCATCGGACCAGGGGATAATTTCAATTTTCTCACCCTGCAATTCATTGACGACCGCCTGAACACGGCTGCCGCGCATACCGACACAGGCCCCGACAGGGTCAATGCTGCTATCATTGGAAACAACAGCAATCTTGGCGCGGCTGCCCGGTTCACGGACAACGTTCTTGATCTCAATAATACCGTCATAGATTTCCGGCACTTCCTGGGTGAAGAGCTGGGCCATGAACTGATTGTCAGCACGCGACAGGAAAATCTGCGGGCCCCGGACTTCCTCCCGGACATCCTTGATAAAGGCGCGGACACGGTCGCCCTGGCGGAGGATTTCGCGGGGGATCATTTCTTCCCGGCGGATCACGCCTTCGGCACGGCCCAGATCAACGGTGATCGAATAGCTTTCGGCACGCTTGATGGTGCCGACAACAATTTCGCCGATGCGATGCTTGTATTCATCGAACTGGCGCGCCCGTTCAGCATCACGGACCCGCTGGGAGATCACCTGCTTGGCGGTCTGGGCGGCGATACGGCCAAATTCAAGCGGCGGCAGTTCTTCACGGATAAAATCACCGATGGCGAGTTCAGGGTTGATCTGATGGGCCTGTTCCAGCGTCAGCTGGTTGACCTCATCTTCAACCTCTTCGACCACCTCGATTACCTTTTCAAGGGTAATGCTGCCGGATTTGCGATCAATCTGGGCGCGGATATCGCGATCCTGACCATAGCGGGAACGCCCCGCTTTCTGGATCGCCTGTTCCATGGCGATAATCACTTCTTCCCGTTCAATGGACTTGTCGCGGGCAACGATTTCCGCGACCTGAATAAGTTCAGCACCGGGAATTGATGAGGTATCCATGACTTCAACCTTTCTTTCTGGAAGCAAGGGGTTTCAGAAACCATTCCGACGGATCAAGCTTGGCGCTTTCAATCCCGTCATAGGGAATGGTCTGTGAGCCAAATGCCGTATCAATCAGCACATCGCCATCCCCGGTCATGCCCTGAAGCCGACCATTGAAACGACGACGGCCATCTATCAGCTCTTTGACCGTAATTTTTACCAATTCGCCTTTGAACCGCTCATAGTCTATCGGGCGCACCAGCGGCCGGGACAGGCCGGGGGATGATACCTCGAGCGTAAAGGCGGATGCTATCGGGTCTTCCACATCAAGCACAGCGGAGATACTGCGTGAAATCTTGGCGCAGTCCTCAACCGTCATTTCACGATCCACGTCCTGTGGCTCGGCCATGATCTGGAGCGTGCCATTGCCAAAGTTGACCCGCACCAGCGTGAATTCAAGCGATTCCACCACGGGTTCAATCAGTGCAGCAATTTTTTCTTCGAGTGCCATGGTTTGACCAATAAAAAAGGCGGGCTTTTGGCCCACCGTCCGAATTGACAGCATTTTCATCTTCTATAAACAAAAACCGTTCTTGTTGCAAGTCTTTAGGGGTTCTGGCGATCTTGACGGCGATAGAGAAACCACGCTGACCGGCGACCGGCTTTCTCGGCTTTGGCCATGTAGCGTGTGCCTGGCCAGCCTGGAGGCGGCTGCCGCCAATCAGCGGGGCGGCGGGCCTGCCAGGCAAAATCATCCGTGCCGAGCATTGACTGGAGCAGCCAGGTTTTCGCGGTTGCATCATCACTGGCCAGCAGCAATTCACCCCCGGGGCGAATCAGCCGCGCCAGCTGATCGATCATCACCGGTTGCAGGATACGCCGCTCCCGATGACGGAATTTGGGCCATGGGTCGGGAAAAAGGATAAAAGCGCCATCAAGGCAGGCATCCGGCAATAGAGGCAGAAACAGCCGCACGTCCTCAGGCCAGATGCGAATATTGGTCAGCCCGCGCTGGCGGATATGGCCGCACAGGCCCGCAACCCCGTTCATGAACGGCTCGGCACCGATGAAACACGCCCCGGGGCTTTCTTCGGCACGGGCCGCCAGATGCTCACCGCCGCCAAAGCCGATTTCAAGAAACACAGGCCTGTCTTCCCTGTCAGGCTCATCGTTGAACAACGCCTGTGGGGGCAGGGCGGCAGCGCATTCGACCGTATCTGCGTCAATACCGTAATGATCAAGGCCCCATTCCAGGTTTTCAGCGGGTTGCCGCCTCAGCCTCCGGCCATGGCGGCGACCATAAAAAACCGGGGTGCCCGGATCAGGTCTGTTTGATGCCGATCTTTCAGGTGTCATTACTTTCCGGCAGCCGATTTGAGCGTATCGACCAGATCAAGCGCTTCCCAGGGGAAGCTCCCCGGCCCGGCCTCACCCGCCTTGCGCCCGAAGTGACCATAGGCGGCTGTCGATGCATAAATTGGTGCATTCAGCCCCAGCGTTTCCCTGATCCCGCGAGGACGGAGGTCCATCACATCAGGAATAATCGCGGCGATCCGCGTGTCTTCAATCACCCCGGTCTGGTTGGTGTTGACGAAAACCGACAGCGGGTACGAAACACCGATCGCGTAGGACAGCTGGATGGTGCAACGTTCCGCCAGACTGGCGGCAACGATATTCTTGGCCAGATAGCGCGCTGCATAGGCCGCCGAGCGATCAACCTTTGTCGGGTCCTTGCCACTGAACGCACCGCCGCCATGGGGGGCAGCACCACCGTAAGTATCAACAATAATCTTGCGGCCGGTCAGCCCGGCATCACCGTCAGGACCGCCAATGACGAAACGCCCGGTCGGGTTGACGTAGAATTTGTCCTCGGCGCACATCCAGCCTTCCGGCAGCACCGCCATGACGTGTTCACGGACCAGATCACGGACATCCTGTTCGCTGGCATCCTCAACATGCTGGGTTGAGACCACCACACTTTCGGCCCGCACCGGCTGGCCGTTTTCATAGACGCAGGTGATCTGGGATTTGCTGTCCGGCCCGAGAATGGATGCTGTCCCCGCGTGGCGGGCATCAGCAAGCGATTTCAGAATCCGGTGTGAATAATGGATCGGCGCGGGCATGAGTTCATCGGTTTCACGGCAGGCAAAACCGAACATGATGCCCTGATCGCCAGCGCCTTCATCCTTGTTGTCGCCGCTGTCAACACCCTGGGCGATATCCGCGGACTGATCATGCAGGTGGCATTCCACCGTCATGTTGGCCCAGTGATAACCATCCTGTTCATAGCCGATTGACTTGACCGCCTGCCGTGCCGCCTCAATAATCTCATCCTGGCTGACCGGATGGGGGCAACGCACTTCACCCGCCAGAACAGTGCGGTTGGTGGTGGTGAGGGTTTCGCAGGCAACGCGGCTTTCGCCAAATTTACCGAGATAGAGATCAACGATCTCATCGGAAATCCGGTCGCATACCTTATCCGGATGGCCTTCAGAAACGGACTCACTCGTAAAGAGATAAGACATCAGTGTTTTCCCTGTCATCATTGGAGCCTGCAACTTAATGCGCCTGCTTTTGACGGGTCAAGCCCTCAATTAGGCAAACCATCACAATGCCGGATATCAGCAGCAGCCAGAAAAGCCGGTCACCATGCCGTGCATAAGGCGTTTTGATGCTGCCGCTGACCGGCGCATCAATAACCCCGGTCTCATCATAGGGGATACGGTGGGTGATGCGGCCATGACTGTCAATCACCGCGCTGATGCCTGTATTGGCCACGCGAATGATCGGCAGGCCAAGCTCGGCCGAACGCATCCGGGCTATGGCCAGATGCTGGCGCGGGCCGATTGTGTCACCAAACCAGGCATCATTGGTGACAGTGACAATCATATCAGCCCCGGTTTCAGTCACCGCATGCCGGACAGCCTGGGGGAAAATCACCTCATAGCAGATCAGGGGCAGGATACGCACCTGCTGACCATGACGCAGACTTAAGGTAAACACATCACGCTTCGCCCCCGGCTGGAAATCGTAGGGACCAGCGATAGCATCAACAAACGGCAGGTAATGGCGCAGTGGCGCGTATTCACCAAAGGGAACAAGATGGGTTTTGTCATAGGTATCCAGCATCCGGCCATCCGGCCCGATCAGGCCCATGGAATTGTAGATGAGGGGGCCAGGCTCAACCCTCAGCATCCCGGTGATCAGGGGCGTTACCCCCGATGATGCCGCCTGTGCCACCGATGACAGCACCCCGCGTTCGCGTTCAAACACCCCGGCAAAGGCTGTTTCCGGCCAGACAATCAGGTCCGGATGGCCAGACGATATTCCCTGGCTGGGCGATACACTTTCATGACTATAGGACTGCCGTGACAGGGTGATGAGCTGGCTGAAATGCCCCTGACGCAGATCACGGTTCCATTTATCGCGTTGCGGGATATTCGGCTGCACCAGCCGCACGGTCATACCGGACGCAACCGTCGTCACCGCGCCCGTGCCGGCATGCAGATACCCCGCCATCATTACCGCGAGCAACATCGTGATCAGCCCGCCCGTGATCAGCCGCGCCTTCAGGATCAGGAGGGCGGGGATCACGGCAAAGGCAAGCGCCATCAGGCACAGCCCCCAAAGCCCGAGCCACGCCGCCGCACCGAGGGTAATATCAGCATTGGCAAAAACCATCCCGGGGGCATTCCACGGAAACCCCGTCAGGACAATGCCGCGGGCGTATTCAGCCAGCGCAAGGGTGATTACCGCCAGCAGCAGCCGCGCCACAGGGTTTTGGATAAAAGCAGCAGCAATCATGAAGGCCACCGCCCAGAACAACCCCAGCAGCAATGGCAGACCCAGGGCCGCAAAGGGGATCAGGAAAACATTCCCGCCACCTGCCGTGACAAACGCCTGGCTGATCCAGACCATGGAAACAACAAACCATCCAAAGCCCGTTGCATAGCCCAGCACAAAGCCTTCAAGCCTGTGGCGTGACAGGGCCATCCAGAACAGCGGGGCCGACAGCGCCAGCAATCCCGGAAAAAACCCGACCGGGGGCAGGGCCATGCTGCCGACAATGCCTGATAGAAGCGCCGCCAATGCCCGCTTCCACCAGCCTTGCGGCATCCTCGATGTCATGCTGATTTCTTTGAACGGGCGGCTGATTTCTTTGACGGGGTGGCAGGCCGCATCCCGGGAGTGGTTATGCGTTCCAGCCCGCCGATCTTGATCACGCTGATATGACGCGGGTGGCTTTCAATGATTTCAAATTCAAGCCCGCTGGCATGACGGATGATCTCACCCCGGCCAGGGACACGCCCGGCCAGCGTTGCCACCAGCCCGCCAACGGTGTCGATTTCCTCAAATTCCTCATCATCAAAGCGGATCCCGGCAAAATCCCAGAGCTGGTCGAGCTCAACCCTCGCCTCAACCGTGATGGTTCCATCGGTGTTGGTCACCATCAGGGGTTCGGCATCATCATCGTGTTCATCATTGATCTCACCCACGATTTCCTCAACCAGGTCCTCAATGGTGATCAGCCCGTCAATGCCGCCATATTCATCAACCACCAGCGCCAGATGAAGCCGCTTGAGCCGCATTTCCTGCAACAGATCAAGCGCCCGCATCGTCGGCGCAATAAAAATTGGCTGGCGCAGCATGGCCATCAGATCGGGTTCAATATCGCTTTCATCCCCGGCGTTGTTATCCCCGGCGTTATCATCCCGGGCGTTATCATCCCCGGGTTTATCACTATTATCAGTATCCTGGCGCATGGTCCGCGCCACATCCTTGATATGCAGAAAACCCAGCACTTCATCGAGGCTGACCTTGCACACGGGAACCCGCGAATGATTAGCCTCAATAATGGTGCGGAAGATGGTTTTATGGCCATCGGTGATATCCACCGAGACGATATCCGCCCGCGGCACCATGACATCCATCGCGGTGATATCCCTCAACCCGAGAATATTGGTCAGCAGCATGCTTTCATGGCTGTCGAAACTGACGGTCTCACGGATCGATTCTTCGAGCAGCTCCGTCAGCTCCTCACGGGCCAGTGCGCGCTGGCCCGGTAAGGCCCGCATCACGGCATTCCTGAATTTCTGGAACGTACTCACCCGCGTTATTCCCTTGCCTCATCGTAGGGATCAGCGACCCCGACTGACCCCAGAATGGATATTTCCAGCTGTTCCATGGTGGTGGCCTCGGCATCATCCTGATGGTCATGGCCCAGCAGATGCAGAACACCATGCACCATCAGATGCAGGGCATGATCCGTCATGCTGATGGAAAGCCCGGCAGCCTCCCCCTCCATCACCCCCCAGGCGAGGGCGATATCACCAAGGAAATCATCGTCATCATCATCAGGAAAGGACAGCACGTTGGTGGCACCATTCTTGCCGCGATGGGCCATGTTGAGTTCAGCCACGCTGGCATCATCGGAGAGGAGAATGGTCCATTCAGCCGCCTCAATCCCGGCCTTGTTGAGGCAGGCCCGAAAGGCGGCAGCAAGCCGCGCCCTGAAGTCGCCATCAAGCAAATCAAGCCAGCGGTTATCGGCAATCACGATTTCGGCAAAAAGCCCATGATGATCTTCGACAATGACAACCGGACTGTCATCATCATCGGCCTGATCACCGGTCATCTGATCTATTGTTTCCATCAGTGCTCGTCGTGTTCTTCGTAAGCGGTCAGGATCCGGGCAACCACAGGGTGACGAACCACGTCACTGCCCTTCAATCTGATAATTTTAACGCCTTCAACATTATCAAGTATTTCAACAGCATCGGCAAGGCCCGATTTTTGCCCCACTGGCAGATCAACCTGGGAGAGGTCACCGGTAATGACCATGCGGGCATCATCACCAAGCCTCGTTAACACCATTTTCATCTGAACCGGCGTGGTATTCTGGGCCTCATCAATAATGACATAGGACTGGGCGAGCGTCCGTCCACGCATGAATGCAATCGGGGCAATCTCGATCTGGCCCGAGGCCAGCATCTTTTCCACTTTTTCCGGCGGCATCATGTCATAGAGCGCATCATAGAGCGGCCGCAGGTACGGATCGACCTTCTCTTTCATGTCACCGGGAAGGAAGCCAAGCCTTTCGCCAGCCTCCACCGCCGGGCGTGACAGCACAATCCGTTCGACCTGCCGGTTCTTGAGCGCCTCAACAGCCTTGGCCACGGCCAGGTATGTTTTGCCTGAACCCGCCGGGCCGACCCCGAACACCACATCATGCACAGCCAGTGCCTTGAGGTAATCCTGCTGGCCGGCAGATTTCGGCAGCACCGACCGCCGCCAGGTTTCAATCGTGCCGGCGGGATTGGTGAAATTCTTCATATCGGCAGTCCCGCCCTGTTCCCTCGTGCCATTGGCCCAGCGCAGCGCATCCTTGACCATGGAGGACGAGATATCGCTTTCCGCACCACTGTCATTGGCGATGCGCTGATAAAGAGCTTCGATCGTGGATTTGGCGGTATCGGCGTTGTCCTTGGTGCCGGTGATCTGGAGAATGTTGCCGAATGTGTCGAGCGAGACATCAAGCGCTTTTTCGATCTGAACCAGATTGCTGTTGTGATGCCCGTAGAGATAGGGAAGGAAATCATTATCCTCAAACTCGATTTTAATTCTGTGGCCTTTTTTCTGACTCACGCTCGTCCAATCTCCCCTAGAGAAAAATATCGTCAGGCATCATAGCGGCTCACCCGAAAGACTTTTCTGATGGGCCGCTGTTATCCTGAGAGGAATAATAGCACCAATTTCGCCGGATTGTTCAGGGAAATGCACCGCCTGCATCCACGGGCTGCGCCCGGCACGCTGACCGGCACGGTTGGCGGGTCTTTCCACCAGCACGTCCATAATCGATCCGACCTTTTGCATGTTAAACGCGAATTGTTGCGAATCCGTGACTTGTTGCAGGCTGGCCAGACGGTCCGATTTAACCTGATCATCAACCTGATCATCAATGCCCGCCGCCGGTGTCCCCGGGCGCGGCGAGTATTTGAAGGAATAGACCGAGGCGTATTCAATCTCGGCAATCAGGTTGATGGTATCGGCAAAATCACGATCGGTTTCACCCGGGAACCCGACAATGAAATCACCGCTCAATGCCATATCAGGGCGGGCCTTGCGCAACCGGTCAATGATACGGCGGTAATCATCACGGCTATGGCGGCGGTTCATCGCCTCCAGAATACGGTCAGACCCAGACTGCACCGGTAGATGCAGATAAGGCATCAGCTGCGGGATATCGGCATGGGCCATGATCAGGTCATCATCCATATCGGTGGGGTGCGAGGTGGTGTAGCGGATCCGCTCCAGCCCGCTGATTTCAGCCAGTGCCGAGAGCAGCCGGGCGAAATTCCACTGCCCGCCATCCGGCGCTTCACCGCGCCAGGCATTGACGTTCTGGCCAAGCAGGGTCAACTCAACCGTCCCTGATGCAACAAGGCGTGAAGCCTCGGTCAGGATGCTGGCGGCAGGGCGGGAAAATTCGGCCCCCCTTGTATAGGGAACAACACAGAAGGTGCAGAATTTATCGCACCCTTCCTGCACCGAAAGAAAGGCAGCCGGGCCACGCGGGGTGTGTTCCTCGGGCAGAAAATCGAATTTGTCTTCAACCGGGAAATCGGTGTCGATCACCGCATTGCGTGATGCCGGGTCCGTGCGGGAGACCAGCTCAGGCAGGCGATGATAGGCTTGCGGGCCAACCACCACATCAACCCAGGGGGCGCGGCGGCTGATTTCCTCACCTTCGGCCTGGGCGACACAGCCTGCAACGGCGATCCGGACATCACGGCCAAGTCCCTGCTGCTGTTCTTTCCAGCGGCGCAACCGGCCCAGTTCCGAGAATACCTTCTCGGATGCCCTCTCCCTGATATGGCAGGTGTTGATGATCACCATATCCGCATCATCGACATTCCCCGATGGCGTGTAGCCCAGCGGGGCCAGCACATCCGCCATTCTGTCCGAATCATAGACATTCATCTGACAGCCATAGGTTTTGATGTAGAGGTTTTTGGCCATATCCTCCCTCTAATCCCCGGTTTCCCGGGTGTCAAGTCGCATCAGGAGAGCATCGCGTCTTTCGCCATCAAGCCGGTAATACCCCTGCCTGCGGCCCGTAACCCTGAACCCGGCCCGCTGATAGAGCCTGATCGCCTCCTCATTGCCCTCCATAACATCGAGATAACAGCCGAGGGTGGCGTGGTTTTTCAGAAATTCATCCAGCAATGCGCTGCCTATGCCCTGATTGCGCGCCTCGTTGATCACCGTTATCTGGATAATTTCAGCTTCACCCGAAACAATCTGCCCCAGGATGAAGCCCTTGATGCCGTCTTTATCCTCAGCCACCATCCCGGCAAAGGCAGGCTGGCTCCAGTACTGTACTGTGGTGGCTTCGGGCCAATCTTCATCAACACTGTCAAGCAGGGGCAGATCATTGCGGTTGATGGGGCGGACCTTGATCATCGTGGCCCCAGCAGTGGATCGGAAAGGTAAATCGGGTCTAGCGGTGCCGGGTCAGCATCAGTAAAGGTTGCATAAAGCCCGCAAAGATGACTGGCAAGGGGCTGAGCCGGATGAAACGCAGCCTCTATCGGACGGTTTTTGAGGGTTCCAGCCAGACCATCACCGATTTGCCCGGTGATAATCCATTCATGGCCATGATCCGCCAGCACAGCGGCAACCCCCTCAGCGGGCAGATCAGCCACCGGCATCATGGGCCTGCCATCAGGATGATAGAGCGCAACGAAGAGCGAGCCACGCCGCGTATCGGCCAGCGCCGCCACCGGATGCTGGCTGTTGAGCGCGGCATGCGCCATGGCATCCAGCGAATTAAGGCCATGGCCCCTGATGCCGCGGGAAATCGCAAACCCCTTGGCGGCGGCCAGCGCAACCCTGATACCGGTGAACGACCCCGGCCCGCGACCCGCCAGCACCGCCGTGATCGCCTCAACCCCAAGCCCGGCCTGATTGAGGCAGTCACGGGCAAGGGTCAGCATCCAGGCGGCGTGACCATGGCGGGCATCATGGCGGGTTTCAGCCAGCACCGTGGTGCCGTGCATGATGGCGGCGCTGGCAACAGCCGCGCTCGCCTCAAGCGCCAGGATGGTCGGGGTAGTTGTCACGGGTGACATAACCTTTGAACAATAATCACGACTTGGTTATAACGAGGATCGGATTGTATTGTCGAGGAAAGTCACCATGAGCGGAAAGAATTTCTGGCTTATACTGATTGTAAACCTCCTGATCGTGTTTTCCGGTGTCGCCAGGGCAGCGGATCACGCTGTGGTCATCATGTATCACCGGTTTGGTGAGGATCGCTATCCTTCCACCAACACCACGATGCCGCAGTTCGAATCGCACCTCAGGGAGCTGGCCAACGGTGATTACACTGTTTTGCCCCTGATTGAGATCACCGAAAAAATTGCCGAGGGGACCCCGCTCCCCGACAAGACGGTGGCGATCACCGTCGATGATGCCTTTATTTCGGTCTATGAGAAGGCCTGGCCAAGGCTGCGTGAATACGGCTTTCCCTTCACGCTGTTTGTGGCAACCCGTTCCATTGATCAGGGCCTTGATGGCTATGCCAGCTGGGACCAGATCAGGGAAATGCAGGCGGCTGGCGTTGATATCGGCAGCCAGACCCACACCCATCCGCATCTGCACCGCGTCACCCTGGAGGAGGCCCGGGAAGAGATCAGCATTTCAAATGAACGTTTCCTTGAGGAGCTGGGCCTGATCCCGCCCCTCCATGCCTACCCTTATGGTGAATATTCACCCGAAATCCGTGATCTGATGCAGGAAATGGGGTTCATGGCGGCGTTTGGCCAGAATTCGGGTGTTGTTCATGACACGGTCCACGCCTTTGAATACCCGCGTTTTGCCTTTAATGAAAATTACGGTTCCGTTGACAGGCTGAAACTGGCCATCAATTCCCTGCCGATCCCTGTCACCGATATTACCCCTGAAAGCGGAGTGCTGACCGAAAACCCGCCCCTGACCGGGTTCACGGTTTTGCCCGGGGTTGAACCCCTCAGCCGGTTGTCGTGCTTTGCATCAGGGATGGGCAAGGTGAAGACCATCACCCTCGGCCGCCGGATTGAGGTTCGATTGCCGCAAGCCTTTGCGGGGAATCGCGGGCGCATCAACTGCACCATGCCTGATATTGTTGATGGTGATGAAACCGGGCGCTGGCGCTGGCTCGGCCGCCAGTTCATCAAACCCTGATATAAAACCCTGAAATCAAATGTGATCGGGGGATTGGCGGGATGATCTATTCCGTGGACAACTGAGCGTTGTCGTAGATCATCAGCTTGTTGACCCTGATGACATCGACCAGGGTTTCAATGTATTTCTCGCCTTCTTCGGAATAGCGGTCCAGCTGGTTGACCAGTTGCCTGATCGCCTCGGCATCGGTTGGGCCATCGAGCCTTTGACGCTGATCCCTGAAATCAGCATAGGCACTGTGGGAGTTGATGTTGTGCATATAGGCGCGCACCGAATCAAACAGTGAGGCAAAGGACCGGACCACAACATTATCAAATCGGGCCTCTTTCGGGCGCAGCCCGGCACCGGTGTTCCAGGCCCATTGCCCGAAGAGCGCATTGCCCTGAATAGCAAAGCGTGATGTTCCCCAGCCTGATTCGACCGCCGCCTGGGCCAGCGCGATGGATACCGGGATCGGCGCAACACGCCTGCCCAGCTCCTGTTTCATATCGTCAACAGTCGGGTCGGTTGGCCTGTATCCATACAGCTCACCCCATTGACGGAGCTTGGCCAGATCGTTGTTTTCAACGGCTTTCATGACCAGCGCATGACGGCTTTCCAGCTCCTGATTGGCGCGCAGGATCAGCGGCAGCATGAAGGCAATGAACTGCTTCTTGCGCTGGCTGGCTGACAGCTTGGTGATATCAGGCAGGGATTGCAGGTAGACAGGCTTGATCATGAGGGGGTCCGAAGACCTCGATACATCGGGCAGGCTCGGTATCGTTGGCACCGCCTGCAGTGATGCGGTTTGCGTGATCTCTTCGGGCTGATCGTCTGCCTCGTCTGCTGGCGGCTCAACTTCTGGCGGCTCAACTACCGGCGACTCAACTACTGGCGACTCAACTACTAGCGGCTCGGCAACCGGCGGCTCGGCTTTCTCTTCAGCTTCAGCGACAGTTTCGCTCTCAGCTTCCGGGGGCTGTTCTGCTTCAGCCAGTGGTGCTGATGGCTCGGGGGCTGTTTCCGGTGCAGCTTCCGCATCAGGTTCG
>CENU01001577.1_pt1 | contig 15381 bp, 9 predicted proteins | sample 361331 | NCBI WGS metagenome assembly CENU01 (sample SAMEA2619766, study PRJEB7988) | marine metagenome | isolation source: saline water (ENVO:00002010), including
CGGGCCTGCCGCGCGCCATGGCGGTCTTTCTGCTATTGGTGCCGCTTGTGGCCTCGGTCGTGGCGTTTCCGGCAACGCCGGCACAGGCCGCGAAATACGCCGCCATCGTCATCGAGGAATCCAGCGGCAGGGTGCTGTTCGCGCGGAATGCCGACAAGGCACGCTACCCGGCCTCTCTTACCAAGATCATGACCCTCTATCTGTTGTTCGAAGAGCTGGAATCCGGGCGCATGTCGATGCAGACAAAGATGCCGGTGTCGCGGGTTGCGGCGGGCCGCTCACCCTCGAAGCTGTATCTGAAGGCCGGGCAGAGCATCACCGTCAAGCAAGCCATCTACGCGCTGATCACCAAATCGGCAAATGATGTGGCGACGGTGATCGGCGAGGCCCTGTCAGGGACCGAGCGCGAGTTCGGCAAGCGGATGACTCGCAAGGCACGCGCCCTTGGCATGGCCAAGACCACGTTCCGCAATGCGTCCGGACTGCCGCATAGCAAACAGCGCACCACCGCGCGTGACATGGCGCGCCTTGCCATCGCCATCCGCCGCGACTTTCCGCAATATTTCGGCTTCTTCAAGACCAAGTCCTTTCGCTGGCGCGGCAAAAGGTTTGGCAACCATAACAAATTGCTGAGCAACTATTCCGGCACCGACGGCATCAAGACAGGCTATATCGATGCCTCCGGCTTCAATCTGGTCGCGACAGTGGAACGCCGCGGCGTACGCCTGATCGGGGTTGTCTTTGGTGGGCGCTCCGGCAAGACTCGCGACGCGCATATGGTTGAAATACTTGATAAATCCTTCAAGCGGGTGAAGCCCGGCGATATCCGTGCACAGCTTGCCACCGCCAGCGCCAGTGTCGTTACCGCGCTTCCCAAGAGCCTTCCCAAAAGCCTGCCGGTGCCACCGCCCTCGCCCGGCACGCTGCCAGTGTCGCCGCCGCCGCGCAGGACAGGCAAGGGAAGCATCGATCTGGCACTTGCCGGTGAGCCCAGCTATCTCGAGGGTGCGCCGCCATCCCCTGACCTGAAACGCAGCGTCGGACCAAGCAAGTGGAGCGTTCAGGTCGGCAGCTTTGCAAAACGCGCCAACGCTCATAAGGCTGCAGCGCAGGCGCGCCGTGTTGCCGTGACCGTGCTTGGGTCGACGCCGGCCCGGCTGACCATGGTCACGCGTGGCAACATTCCGCTGTGGCGGGTGCGGTTCCATAATCTTGATGAAACCCAGGCGCGATCGGCCTGTGCAGTGCTGTTCGCCAAGGGCCGCCCCTGCGTCGCGATCGAGGAGCCGGCGCGCCGCGCCGGCTAGGCAGTGTCTGTCATGTCTGCTGTTCAGGGTAGGTTATGTCGAGATCAGCGATGTTGCCGCCAACCGGCCCCCATGACGGGTGTGACTCGCGATAGATCTGGCCGGACACTGTCAGCATCTCGCTTGAATCAAAGGCCCCGGGGGCAATGCTGACAAGCGGCAGATCATTGCGGCGATAGAACATCTGCGCACCGCAATCGGGGCAGAAACCGCGCTCGGCCCACGGCGAACTCCTGTACCAGCGCGGTTCCCTCCCGTTCAGCCAGGTGATCCGGTCAGCCCTGGCCGCGCTTGCGCCCCAGCTTGTTCCGCTCAGCTTCAGACAGTCACTGCAATGACACATCAGGATCTGCCGAAGCGGCCCTTCGGCACGGAACCTTATGTTGCCGCAATGGCAGCCGCCCTCGAAGCTTCTGCCCTCGGTCTCGGGAATGGGTCTGTCCATGGCACGCTCCCCTTGTCTTTCTTCATCGGGTTCTCGGTCGTCTATGCTCAGGACCGTAACCAGAAAGACAGGGCCATGACCAGCGCTATCGGAAGTCACGGCTTCGCATGCGCGTGCCGCGGTGGTTGCGGGCGGCATCATCATCCAGATGCCGCAGATAGCCATTCAGGTTGAACAGCTGGTCGGCGATGAAGTGCAGCACCGCCTTCTCGCGCTGGATACGTCCGACAACGCCGAGGATCTGTGATCGCAGCATCGCATCGCGGTACGTCTCGGTGAGCTTTGGCCAGATGATCACATTCAGCGACTCCAGCCCATCCTCCAGCGTCAGGAACACCGTTCCCTTGGCCGTGCCGGGGCGCTGGCGCATCGTCACCAGCCCGGCAAGCCGCAAACGCTGGCCATCACGCGCCTCATGCGCCACCCCGCAGGTCTGCCACCCATCAGCGGCAAGCGGACGCGACAGAAGGCGGACCGGATGATCCTTCAAAGACAGTCCCAGGCTGCGGTAGTCAGCGGCCACCTCCTCGCCCTGATGCGCCTTTGGCAGGGTGACATCAGGCTCGGTGCCGGCCAGGTCATCATGCCGGCGGGTGGCATGGGCAAACAGCGGCAATTCCTGCCACCGCTGGCCGGCAAGTGCCCGCACCTGCCACAACGCCTGTCGCCGGTCGAGGCCGAGGCTGGTGAAGCCGTCAGCCTTGGCAATGGCCTCGAGCGCCCGTGCAGAGACATCTGCCCGCCGCATGATATCGGCAAGACCTGTGTAGGGTGTGCCATGATCAGATGGCTGACGGCTGGCAGCGATCCGCTCGCCCTCGCCGGCAGCAAGCCCCTTGACCAGCCGCAGCCCGAGACGAAGCGCGTGCCGCCCGTCCCGGTTGCCGGCATCAGGCTCGAGCGTGCTGTCCCAGTCGGAATGGCTGACATCGGCCGGGCGCACGGCAATGCCACTGCGGCGTGCTTCAGCAACAAGCTGCGAGGGGGAATAGAAGCCCATTGGCTGCGCATTGAGAAGCGCGCAGATAAAGACATCGGGATAATGCCGCTTGATCCATGCCGAGACATAGACAAGCAGCGCGAAACTGGCAGCGTGTGATTCCGGAAAGCCATAGGTGCCAAATCCCTCGATCTGCCGGAAACAGCGTTCAGCGAACGCCGGCTCGTAACCACGCTCGATCATGCCGCGGATCATCTTGTCGTGGAACTTGCTGACATCGCCATGTTTCTTGAAGGTGGCCATGGCGCGGCGAAGCTGGTCCGCTTCGCTGCCGGTGAAGCCGGCGCCGACAATGGCAATCTGCATCGCCTGTTCCTGGAACAGCGGCACCCCGAGGGTGCGTTCCAGCACCCCGCGAAGCGCATCGGACGGATAGCTGACCTTTTCCAGACCGGCGCGGCGGCGAAGATAGGGGTGCACCATGTCACCCTGGATCGGCCCGGGGCGAACAATCGCCACCTGCACCACAAGATCGTGGAAACAGCGCGGCTGCAGGCGCGGCAGCATCGCCATCTGCGCCCGCGATTCCACCTGAAAGACGCCAACCGACCTGCCCTCGCACAGCATGTCATAGGTGGCAGCATCCTCTGGCGGCACCGAGGCCAATGTCAGCGGCCGGTTGTAATGTGTTCGCAAAAGCCCGAAGGCGCGGCGGATGCAGCTCAGCATGCCAAGCGCCAGCACATCGACCTTCAGCAGGCCAAGCGCGTCAAGGTCATCCTTGTCCCATTCGATGACCGTGCGCCCCTCCATCGCCGCCGGGCTGATCGGGCACAGATGGTCAAGCCGCCCACGAGTGATGACGAATCCCCCGACATGCTGTGACAGATGCCGCGGGAACCTGCTGATCTCCTCCACCAGCCGGCGCACCAGCGCAATCCGCCGGTCACCGGCATCAATACCGACGGCCCGCAACGCCTCATCATCCGGGCCGCTTGCCTCACGCCCCCAGCTCTGGCCCGACAGCGCCGCCTGAACATCGCTGCTCAGCCCGAACACCTTGGCCACTTCGCGAAGCGCGCTTCGCGTCCGGTAGGTAATCACCGCCGCCGTCAGCCCGGCGCGGGTGCGGCCATATTTGGCGTAGATATGCTGGATCACCTCCTCGCGGCGCTCATGTTCGAAATCGACATCGATGTCCGGTGGCTCGCCGCGCGCCTCGCTGATGAACCGTTCAAACAGGGGTTGTGAGCGGGCCGGATCGACCGAGGTGATGCCAAGGCAGTAGCAGACCGCCGAATTGGCCGCCGACCCGCGCCCCTGGCACAGGATGGAGCGGCTGCGGGCAAAGCGGACAATGTCGAAGACGGTCAGGAAGTAGGGCGCAAATTTCATCTTCGAGATCAGCGCCAGTTCCCGGTCCAGATAGCCTGTTACCGTCTCCGGCACACCGTCGGGATAGCGCTCCTTTGCCCCGTTCCAGGTCTGGTATTCAAGCTCGCCCATGGCATCGCGTCCGCCTGGCGACACCTCGTCGGGATATTCATAGGACAGATCATCCATGGCGAAATCGCAAAGCCCGGCGAGTTCTGCAGCATTGGCGAGGGCCTGCGGTGCATGACGCCAGCGCCGCGCCATCTCTGCCGGGTCGAGAATCTGCCGCTCGGCATTGCGTGACAACAGCGCACCAGCCGTATCAAGCCGTTGTTTCTCGCGGATGCAGGTCAGCACATCGGCAAGAGGACGCCGCGCCGCAACATGGTACAGCGCATCGCCGGTGGCGGTCAGCGGCACCCCCTGCGCCGCCGCCATATCGGCCAGAAGGGCCAGCCGCGCCTCATCCCCACCATCGCGGTACAGCGCCGCGCCGGCAAATACACGGCCAGCGGCAATGTCGCGGATTCGCGCCAGCTGTGTGGCATGGGCCGAATCAGGATGGCGCGGCGGCATCACCAGCAATGCGGTGCTTTCCGCCAGCCGCGCCAGATCGGCAAGATGCAATACCGGTTCAGCCTTGCTGCCACGAAGATTGGCCTCGCTCAGCAGCACCGACAGCGCTTCATACCCCTTGCGATCGGTCGGATGGGCGATCACCTGCGGCCCATCGACCGGGGCCAGACGTGCACCCACCACCAGCCGGATGCCGGCATCACGCGCCGCCACATGCGCCCGCACAATCCCGGCAAGCGAGTTCAGATCGGCGATGCCGACCGCATCCCATCCCAGCGCCGCTGCTGTCTCGACCATTTCATGCGGATGCGCGGCGCCGCGCAGAAAGCTGAAATTGCTGTAGCAGCCGAGCACCGCATGGCGCGGGCCGGGCTTTCGGACTGGCGCGACCATCAGGCGAAGAAGCCGTGAAGATACCAGGCCGGATCCTCGCCCCGTTCCGGCAGACCCTCGCGATAGACCCAGAAACAGGCCCCGCTTTCATCCTGAAGGCGGAAATAGTCACGGGTGCGGGTGCCGCCAGCGGCATTCCACCATTGCGGGGCGATGCGCTCCGGACCACTGGCGCGGATGATCCTGTGGGTGGTGCGGTGCCAGACAAACTGCGCCGGCGGGTGGTCAGGAAGAAGCGCCACCACCGCCAGCCTGTGCGGATGCGCCAGCAACCGGATCGGACGCGGGGCGGCAGTCAGGCTGTGCGGGGCGGCATTCATGGAATCCTCGAAGCCAGGTTTTTCCATGTCGGGATAGGCCATATATTGCGACGCTTCCGGCTGCCAGCAGTCGCGCGACTTCATATGCAGCACAGCGCCATGGCCAAGTCGCGCCACCAGCCTGTCGATCAGGCTGGCCCGGCTTTCACTGACCGAGATGCCTTCGTTGAATTCGGTGGTGACAGGTGCCTGCGGGCTGCAGTCATGTGCCTCCATCCACATGCGCTCCAGCCCGAATTCGGGATTGATGGCCTCGCCGGCATCGGCCAGCAGTCGGCGGAATCCGGCAGCATCGCGGCGCGGGCGCGACAGATGCAGATCACGCGCCATCACCGCACCATCCACCCGCTGCCAGCCAAGCTGGAGACGACGGGTGGCAAGACCGCGCTGGTCAAGGATTTCGGCGATCTCGGCAGCAAGCCGGTCGATCACCGCACGGATATCCTCCGGCGCGATCAGCGGTTCGGCAAAATTCTGCACGGTGAGAAGCGGTTGCGAGGGGGCGATCGGGGCAAAGCTCTCATTCACATGACCAAGCGCCATGTCGAGCCGCGATGTGACAATGCTGCCGAAGCGGCTGGCAAGCGGGGCGCGCGGCATGCCCAGAATATCCCCGATACGGCGCAGACCCGATGCCGCCATCGCCGTACAGATTGTGCCGTCAAGACGAAGCGCGGCAAGCGGCAGTCCGGCAAGAAGCTCGCCAGTCTGGCGCGCGCCGGCAGCCCCATATCCGGCATATTCATGCCGCGAAGGATGCGGCCCGGCACAGGCGTAACGCTGTACCGCACTGCCATAGCGTGCCAGCGCCCAGGCCGCTCCGCAGGTTGGCGCCACCGCCAGCCGCACAGTCAGCCCGGCGGCATGCAGCGCGCGCGCCATCTCGGCAAGAAGCGGCCGTACCCCGCCCTTCAGATGCGCCGCACCAGCAACATCAAGCCAGATGCCGTTGCCATCATGCGCAATGGTGGCACCGGCGCCAGTGGTCTCGGCCATGGCCGGCGCGGTCAGCGGACAGTAGCGCCGCGCCCAGTGCGCCAGATGCAAAAGATCGGCAGCATCGGCATCCTGATCGCTGTCCTGCGAGACCAGCGCCGGGCGAAGTGCCCGCGCATCAGCAAGCCGCATGCCTGGACGAAGCCCCTGACGCCAGGCCAGGCGACAGACCGAATCCACCAGATCTGCCCCGTGACAGGCGCTTGTCAGGACAAGCGGCAATGTCGCCAGAATGTCGGGGGGCGGCAGATCGGATACAGCGCCAGCGGTGCGGCGCACCCGTTCGGCGGCCAGATGCGGAAACCAGGCATGGATGATGACACGCGGCATTGGGCGCTCTCCATCCGCTCAGCCGGCCACGGCTGTCTTCATCTGCGTGCCATAGCGAGATGGTCGCACCTTGCGAAGTGGCAGACCACCACCGGCAAGCGGAAGCGCAGGCTGGTTGCTGGCTGCCGGCGGCAGCTCGGACAGGCGGTTGGCATGTGCGTCCCAGGACAGCCGCAAGCTGTGCGCCCGCCCACCACGCGCATGGACAAGATCAACCTGCCAGCCGGGATGCCAGGGACGCGCCGCCATCACCAACCCGGAATCATTTACACCAGAGTCATTTACACCGGAAGCAGTCAGGCCGGCAGACACATCCGGAGCAATACGCCAGAGCGTATCAAAGCCGGTAGCCGCCACCGGCCACCCCAGCAGCAGACCGGTGACACCGCTGGCCTCGGCCGCCAGCTGGGCCCGGCGAGCCAGTCGCATCCAGTAATCGGATGACTGGTTGACGCCATCATATTCAACAATCACAGCGGCAAGCCCTTCGGTGCGGAGAATATCCTCGAGCGCTGCCAGCCGGGCGCCGGGGCTGGGGGAATCGACAATCAGCAACCGTCCCGGGTCCAGCCCCAGCGCTGCCAGTCCGGCAGCATGAAGCATGCCCGACCCGCCGGTTGCCACCGCCGGACACCAGACAATCGGAGCCGCCGCATCAACCCGCGTCAGGATGCGACGAAGCAATGCCACGGCAAAACCGGTCAGCGCCCCATCATGCCCGGGACGCCCGCACAGCATATGCACCCGGCCAAGCGCCAGCCCACCTGCCAGCGCCGAATCAAGCGAATCGACAGCAAGCGGCAATCGCGCGGCGGCCAGTTGCCCGTCAAGCGCGGCAACATCCTGGCGAAGCTGACAGAACTGCCGGTGGCGCGCCTGTGGCTGCAGATTCGTTTTGCAATCATCCAATTGATCTTGTTCATAAATATTCGCCATCGCGGGACCGGAATGCGATGGCATGACCATATCACCAGCATGCGCCATGACGAAAACTCCTGCCTGTTGCCCTGTGCCTGTTCACATTTTTGTTCATGTTTTGTTCTATCATAGAACAAGCTGACAGGCAATCGGGCAGCACAGTCACCACCAGCGAAAACACGCCGCAACGGCAAACGTGGATGTCAGGAATGTCGGATGATCAGGCGACAGCCACTCAGCGTGGCAACTCGCTTTCAACAAGTTTGGCCCAGTAGGATGCGCCGATCGGCAGCACCTCGTCATTGAAGTCGAAGCGCGCGCAATGCAGCATGCCTTCCGCCGGCGCCGGACCTGACCCAAGCCAGATATAGGCCCCGGGCTTCTCCTCGAGCATATAGGCGAAATCCTCGGCACCAAGCGACGGCTCCACATCGCGGTCGATGTTGTCCTCACCAAGCACTGTTGCCATCACCCCGGCGGCACGTTCGGCCTCGACAGCATGATTGACTGTCGCCGGGTAGCCGGGGCTCCATTCGAAATCGATCTGGCATTGATGCGCCGCCGCGACGCTCTCGCACACCTCGCGGATGGCGGTTTCCAGAAGCTGCCGTGTCTCCGTCCGGAACGAACGTGCCGTGCCGGCAAGCTTCACATCGTCGGGGATGACATTATGCGCGCTGCCAGCCTGAAAAATGGTGACGCTGACCACTGCTGAATCGACCGGCGAGACCCGCCGCGCGACAATGGTCTGCAGCGCCTGGACAATGGCGGCACCACAGGGGATCGGGTCAATGCAGGAATGCGGCTGGGCCGCGTGGCCACCCCGCCCGCTGATGGTCATGGCAAATTCATCGGCATTGGCCATACAGACCCCGTCATGGATGCCGGCATGACCCTTGTCCATCGATGGCCAGTTATGCATCCCCCAGACGGTCTGCATGTCAAATTCGCTGAACAGCCCGTCCTCGATCATCGCCAGGCCGCCCCCGCCACCCTCTTCGGCAGGCTGGAAAATGAAATAGACGGTGCCGTCGAAATTCCGCGTTTCGGCAAGATATTGCGCCGCGCCAAGAAGCATTGCCGTGTGCCCGTCATGCCCACAGGCATGCATGCGCCCGGGGATTTTGGAGGCATGTTCGAATTCGTTCAGCTCATCCATCGGCAACGCGTCGATATCGGCGCGAAGCCCGATGGCACGGGCGCTGTCACCACTGCCACGAAGCACACCGACAACGCCGGTCTTGCCCATGCCACGGTGGATCTCGATCCCGAAGCTTTCAAGCTTGGCAGCGATGAAATCGGACGTCCAGACCTCCTCAAAGCAGATCTCGGGATGCTGGTGCAGTTCATGGCGCCAGGCGCGGATCTCTTCAGCACGGTCGGCAATGGAATTGATCACAGTCATGATGGTCTGAGACGTCCGGTTGTGGTTGGGAAGACGCTCCATCGTCGGGCGGTTGCCGGCCAAGGTCAAGCCGTCTCGATGAAGTTCATGTCGACTGTCCGTTTATCCTCCCCGTCACCGGCCTGCATGCGGCGATTTGCAAGAGCCGGCGATATTTGCAGCATGCCGCATTTCTGCTATCCAGCAATGTCGCCGGGCGATGGATATGAGGCCGTCTGACAGCTTGTCGGGCGGGACAAACCGTTGGTCGGCATCGGGACAGGCGCTGGCGCGCGCGCGGTTCAGATTGTGCGGACGCTGATGGATCAGCGTCAGGACTGATGAACATAACGTGCGAAACGTGCTGTCAGACGAAGCTGACAGCAGAACAGGACGCTGGAGAGGACGGTTGCCACCGGGCATCGCGCGCCGGCCGTCCAAAGATCGGGTGAGGTGTCATGGCAACGGATCAGCCAGATCGCGGCCTGCGGGGTTTGCCGGGCGGCAAGCAGAAATACTCTGCCTTCGCCCTCGCCAAAAAGGCGATGAACTATCATCAGGACTGGCAGCGCGCCTGGCGCGACGCCCCGCCGAAGGACGAATATGATGTCGTCATCATCGGTGGCGGTGGCCATGGCCTGGCAACAGCCTACTATCTGGCTGCGGTGCATGGCGTCAAGCGCGTCGCCGTGGTCGAAAAGGGCTGGCTTGGTGGCGGCAATACAGGCCGTAACACAACCATCATCCGGTCAAACTATCTGTGGGATGAAAGCGCCGCCATCTACGAGCATGCGCTGAAGCTGTGGGAAGGCATGTCGCAGGACCTGAACTTCAATGTGATGTTCAGCCAGCGCGGCGTTCTCACCATCGCCCATTCCGAACACGAGCTTCGCGAGATGTCGCGGCGGGTTCACGCCATCCGGCTGAACGGCATCGATTCCGAGATTCTCGGCCCGTCCGAGATCAAGACGTTTGTCCCGATCATCAACACCGACCAGACGATCCGCTATCCGGTGATGGGCGGTTTCCTGCAGAAACGCGGCGGCACCGCGCGGCACGACGCCGTTGCCTGGGGCTACGCCCGCGCCGCGGACGATCTTGGCGTCGACATCATCCAGAATTGCGAGGTCACCGGCCTGCGCCGCAACGGCCGCCGCATTGTCGGCATCGAGACCAGCCGGGGGTTCATCAAGACCCGCAAGGTGGGCTGTGTGGTCGCCGGTCATTCGAGCGTTGTCGCCGGCATGGCCGATATCAGGCTTCCGCTGGCAAGCCGCCCGCTGCAGGCGCTTGTTTCCGAGCCGATCAAGCCGGTCCTCGACACGGTGATCATGTCGAACGCGGTGCATATGTATATCAGCCAGTCTGACAAGGGCGAGATGGTGCTTGGCGCCGGCGTCGACAAATACAACTCCTATGCGCAGCGCGGCTCCTTCCCGGTGCCGGAACATATGATTGCCGCGGCGGTAGAGCTGTTCCCGGTCCTGTCCCGGCTTCGCATGCTTCGCCATTGGGGCGGTATCGTCGACACCTGCCCGGACGCGTCGCCGATCATCTCGAAGACCGATGTTGAAGGGCTGTATTTCAACTGCGGCTGGGGCACCGGCGGCTTCAAGGCCACCCCGGGATCCGGCCATGTCTTTGCCGACCTGATCGCGAATGATCGCCCGAACAGGATCGCTGCCCCCTATGCGCTGGACCGGTTCCAGACCGGCCTGCTGATTGACGAACATGGCGCCGCCGGCGTCGCGCACTGACCACGGACCGGAGACCGATACGATGCTTGTAATCACCTGTCCCCATTGCGGCCCGCGCGAGGAAAGCGAGTTCGCCTGTGGTGGCGAGGCGCATATCGCCCGTCCCCTTGCCGAGAACAGCCTGACCGACGCCGAATTTGCCGATTACCTGTTCCTTCGTGACAACCCCAAGGGCCTGTTCCTTGAGCGCTGGCGCCATACCGCAGGATGCCGCCGCTGGTTCAACATGGCGCGCGACACCGCAACCCACGAGATTGTCGAGATCTATCCGATGGGAGGCCTTCCCGCATCCAAGGCTGGCAAAGCCGCGCACAAGAACAGCTGGCGCCGCGACACCGCCGCCGAAGCAGCAGCGAAGCCTGCCAAACCTGCCCGCAACCAACGGAGTGGGTCCTGATGAGCGCTTCGTCGATGTTCCGGAAATCCGCTCCGGCCCAGATTTCACGCGCTGCCACAGGCGGACGCGTCAACCGGGGCAAGCCGGTCAGCTTCACGTTCGACGGCCGTGTGCTCCAAGGCTATGAGGGCGACACTCTGGCCTCAGCCCTGCTGGCAAACAACATTCACCTCGTCGGACGGTCTTTCAAATATCACCGCCCGCGCGGCATCATCGCCGCCGGCTCGGAAGAGCCGAACGCGCTTGTCCGCGTCGGTCGCGGGGCAAAGGCCGAACCCAATCTTCGCGCCACGCAGGTCGAGCTCCATGACGGCCTCTTCGCCGAGAGCCAGAACCGCTTCCCGTCGCTGAAGTTCGACATCGGGGCGGTCAATTCCGCGCTTCAGGCGTTCTTCCCGGCAGGGTTCTACTACAAGACCTTCATGTGGCCAGCCTCGATGTGGATGACCTATGAGCATGTCATCCGCCATGCCGCCGGCCTTGGCCGCGTTGCCGATGACCATGATGACCCCGACCGCTATGAGAAGACCAACGCCCATTGCGATGTGCTGGTCGCCGGTGGCGGCATCGCCGGCCTGATGGCCGCACTTCAGGCAGGACGCAGCGGCGCGCGCGTCATTCTGGCCGACGAGCAGAACGAGTTTGGCGGCTGGCTTCTCGGCGAATCTGACGTGACCATCGACGGCACATCTGCTGCAGACTGGATTGCCAGTGCCGTGGCCGAACTGTCGGCCATGCCAGAGGTCACATTGCTGCCGCGCACCACCGTGTTCGGCTATATGGACCATAACTATCTGACATTGACCGAGCGTGTTACCGACCATCTTGGCGAACGGCCGTCGCATCTGCCGCGCCAGCGCATGTGGAAGGTTCGCGCCGGCCAGACCGTTCTGGCGCAGGGCGCACATGAACGCCCGCTGGTCTTCTCCGGAAACGATCTTCCCGGGGTGATGTTGTCCGGCGCGGTCAGAAGCTACATCAACCGTTATGGCGTGGTGCCCGGAAACCGCACTGTCGTCTTCACCAACAATGATGATGCCTATCGCACCGCGTTGGCGCTTCACGGCGCCGGTGCGCATGTTGTCGTCGTTGATCTGCGGCGTGACCTGAAGGGCGAGCTTGTAAAGGCTGTCCGTACCGCTGGGATCGAGATCATGAGTGGGTCCGCCGTGACCATCGCCGCCGGCACCCAGCGCATCGCACGGGTCGAAATCTCGCCGGTGAATGAAGGCGCAAGCGCGGTTCTTGATGACCCGATTCATATGGATTGTGACCTGCTGGCGATGTCCGGCGGCCTGTCGCCGGCTGTACACCTGCATTCGCAGGCGCGCGGCAAGCTTGGCTGGGACGAGCGCCTGCTCTGCTTCAAACCGACAACCGCGCATGAGGCAAGCTTCAGCGCTGGTGCCGGCAACGGTGTGTTCGACGCTGCGAAGGCGATCGCTGACGGTCTTCGCGCCGGAACCGCTGCCGCCAAAGCCGCCGGGTTCGCGATTGAGCAAGGCGATGCCCCTGACGTCAGCGCGCCGGCACAAAGCTGGCGTCCGCTGGCAGCCTGGACGATTGCCAATGGCAAGAGTGAAGGCGAAGGGCCAAAGGCCTTTGTCGATTTCCAGAATGACGTCACCGCTTCGGATGTGAAGCTTGCCGTTCGCGAGGGATACCAGTCCGTCGAGCATGTGAAACGCTACACCACGCTTGGCATGGCCACCGACCAGGGCAAGACATCGAACATCAACGGTCTCGCGATCCTGGCCGAATCCCTTGGCAACGAGATTCCAGCCGTCGGCACAACCACCTTCCGCATGCCCTACACGCCGTCCGGCTTTGGCGCGATTGCCGGGCGCGACATCGGCGCCCTGTTTGATCCGGTCCGCCTGACCCGGATGGATGACTGGCACCGGGCCAACGGCGCCACTTTCGAGCATGTCGGCCAGTGGATGCGCGCCTGGTATTACCCGCAGGATGGCGAGACCATGCGCGAGGCCGTCGACCGCGAGGTTCTCGCGGCCCGCACGACAGCTGGCCTCCTCGACGCATCAACCCTTGGCAAGATCGATATCCAGGGCCCGGACGCGGCGGAATTCCTGAATCGCCTCTACACCAACAGCTGGCTGAAGCTTGGCATCGGCAAGAGCCGCTACGGCCTGATGCTGAAGGATGACGGCATGGTGATGGATGATGGTGTCACCACACGCCTTGCCGAGAATCATTTCCATATGACCACCACAACCGGCGGTGCGGCAGGCGTTCTCGACTGGATGGAGGAGTGGCTGCAGACCGAGTGGCCCGACCTCAAGGTCTATCTGACATCGGTAACCGAAGAGTGGTCCGTGGCCACCCTGTCGGGCCCGCATGCCGGCAAGATCCTGAAGGCAGCCGGCGTTGATATCAGCCTTGATCCGGCAGACTTCCCGTTCATGACCATGCGCGAGGCACATATCGCCGGGCTGCCGGTGCGGATCTTCCGCATCTCGTTTACCGGTGAGCTGTCCTACGAGATCAACATTCGCGCCCGCCACGGTCTGGCCCTGTGGACGCATCTGATGGAAGCCGGTGCCGAGCATGGCATTACCCCTTATGGCACCGAGGCGATGCATGTCCTTCGTGCCGAAAAGGGCTTCATCATTGTCGGCCAGGAAACCGACGGATCCGTCACGCCGCAGGACCTCGGCATGGACTGGATTGTCTCGAAGGTGAAGCCTGACTTCATTGGCAAGCGCGCCCTTGCGCGCGGATCGATGTCCGCCGAGGACCGCAAGCAGCTTGTCGGACTTCGCACCAAAGACCGCAAGACCGTGATTCCGGAAGGCGCCCACGCGGTTCTTGATCCGAACCAGCCGATGCCGATGGAGATGCTGGGTCAGATCACATCATCCTACTATTCGCCCAATCTGGGGGCCTCCATCGCCATGGCGATGCTGAAGGGGGGCCGCGCCCTGATGGGCGGCACCGTCTATATGCCGATGCTCGATGGCACCGTGATCGAGGCTGAGGTTGTCGAGCCGGTTTTCTATGATCCAAAGGGAGAGCGCATCAATGGCTAGCGCAGCGCAAGACGGCGGACGTCCGCCAGGCCGCACCGCCCTCGCCGGCCGCAATGCAGGCGGGTCTGACAGCGCCGATGGCGGCAAGCCGGGACTGGTGTTCGCCGAACTGGCACATCTTGGCAAGCTCAACCTTCGTGGCGGCGACGACATGGTGCCGGCGGTGCGGGCCCATACCGGCAGCCCTGCACTTCCAGCGAATAACAGCTTCGTGACGGTTGGCGAGCGGCAGGTTGTCTGGCTTGGCCCGGACGAGTACCTGCTTCTGTGCGAGGCCGGCTCGGAAGCCCATCTCCACAGTCAGCTGATGATTGATCTGGGGTCCGTTCACGCAGCCGTCACCAATGTCACCGACGGTCTGTGCGCGTTGTCGCTTCGTGGACCGGCGGTGCGCCGGGTTCTGGCAAAGGGCTGTGCGCTTGATCTTCATCCGGCCGTGTTCACCCCGGGCACATGTGCGCAGACAATGCTGTCACATGCCGGCGTGACCATGATGGCCATCGAGGACAACCGGTTCACGATCATCTGCCGGACAAGCTTCGCCCCCTATGTCCATGACTGGCTTGTCGATGCCGGCATGGAGTATGGCGTCAGCTTCCGCGGCTAGACACCGCTTCACCGCTAATATTCAGAGTTCGGAAGCTCTTCCATCCGCCTGTCGATGAAGGCGCGAAGCGCCTCGTCAATCGCCGGGTCGAGCTCTGGCGCTGCATATTGCTCCAGCATCTCGCCAGCGCGCTTGCGGGCACGCTCATGGCTTTCGACCGCCCCTTCGGAAGACCACTGCTCGTAGGTGGTGTTGTCAGCCATGCTCGAGCGCCAGAAAGCCGTCTCGAAATTGGCCTGCGTATGGCTTGAACCAAGGAAATGCTTGCCCGGGCCGGTCTCGCGAAGCGCATCCATGGCCTGACCATTGTCAGACACATCGATGCCATCGACAACGCTCTGCATCATCGTCAGCTGGTCGGCGTCGAGAATCAGCTTGGCATAATCGGCAACAAGTCCGCCTTCCATCCAGCCGCCAGCATGAAGCACGAAATTCACCCCGCCCTGGACGGTCGGCATGATGGTGTTGGCAGATTCATACGCAGCCTGGGCGTCAGCTGTTTTCGATCCGGTGAGCGAGCCACCCGACCGGAACGGCACTTTCAGCCGGCGCGCAAGCTTTGCACAGCCGAGAAGAACCTTGGCCGGCTC
>CENU01023372.1_pt1 | contig 15349 bp, 10 predicted proteins | sample 361331 | NCBI WGS metagenome assembly CENU01 (sample SAMEA2619766, study PRJEB7988) | marine metagenome | isolation source: saline water (ENVO:00002010), including
GATTTGGCCAGATTGCGGGGCTGGTCAACATCGGTGCCTTTTTCAAAGGCTGTCAGATAGGCCAGTATCTGCACGGGAATTGTTAGCAGCAAGGGTGCCAGAACCGGATCAACATCCGGCACGGTAATCGTGGTATCAGCAAAATCGACCGTATCAGCCGCACATTCTTCGGTGACAAGGATAATCCGTGCACCACGCGCACTGGCCTCTTGAAGATTGCTTGCTGCCTTGCCCATGACCTCGTCTGCAGCCAAAAGCGCGATGACAGGCAGCCCCTCCTCAATCAGGGCAATGGGTCCATGTTTCATTTCGCCTGATGCAAAGCCTTCGGCATGAATATAGCTGAGTTCCTTCAGCTTGAGGGCACCTTCAAGCGCCACCGGAAACAGCACATCACGTCCCAGATACAGCGCTGACCGTGCGCCCATAAGCGAGTGAGCTACTGGCCGAATTTGATCAAACAGCCCCAGCGTCTTGCCGACAAGAGACGGCAACCGCTGAATATGATTGTGCAGTTCATCGCGGCGGGCAGCTGTAATCTCGCTCCGCGCCTCGGCCAGTGCAATTGAAAAGCTGAGAAGCGCCGTCAGCTGCGCGGTGAAGGCCTTGGTGCTGGCGACACCAATTTCTGGCCCGGCGCGCGTGGGCATGACAATATCTGCTTCCCGCGCAATGGTGCTGCCATCAACATTGACCAGACCGATTGTCTGCAGGCCCGCCTCACCGGCATGGCGCATCGCCATCAAGGTATCCAGGCTCTCACCAGACTGTGAAATGGCAATCGCCGTCGTATAGGCACTGGTGACCGGATTTCGGTAACGATATTCCGAGGCCACTTCACACGCCACAGGCACGCGCGCGATTGATTCGATCCAGTAGCGTGCCACCATTGACGCATAGTGGCTGGTTCCGGCTGCCAGCATCACAATACCGTTAATGCCCGCCAGATCATCCCGGCCAATCGGCGTTGTCAGCTTGCCATCAGCCCCCGTCATGGCCGCCAGCGTATGAGCGATTGCCTCGGGTTGCTCGTGAATTTCCTTTTCCATGTAATGGCGATAACCGCCCTTGTCGACGATCCCGGGGCTGGCCGCGACAATCACGATTTCACGATTGACCGGCGTGCCTGTTGCATCAAACACGTCAACACTGTCTGGCCGGATAATGGCGAAATCAAAATCTTTCAGATAGATGATGTTGCGTGTCAGATGCGCAAGTGCCGCAGCGTCTGACCCGACAAAACTGGCCTCTTCACCCAGACCAACTGCAAGCGGAGATGCATTTCGCCCGACAATCATCATATCAGGGTGATCGGCATGCATCGCAGCAAACCCGAAGGTGCCCTCAATCTGTGAAATTACATATACGCCAGCCTCTTGGGGCGACATGCCATTCTCAAAAGCATGGTGGAACAGATGCGCCAGCACTTCGGAGTCGGTTTCGCTGTCAAAGCTGTGTCCATTTGCCTGAAGCTCTTCCCGCAGGCTGGCATGATTTTCGATGATGCCATTATGAACAATGGCAACCTTGCCGGCGGCAATATGTGGATGGGCGTTGCGCTCGGACACGCCGCCATGCGTGGCCCAGCGGGTATGCCCGATACCTGCCGAACCCGGCAGCGGTTGCTGGCGCATCACCTCCTGAAGGTTGACCAGTTTGCCAACCGCCCGGTTCATGATCAGACCACCATCTTGCTGCGTCACGATCCCCGAGCTGTCATAGCCCCGATATTCAAGGCGCTTCAGCGAATCAAGAAGCGTTTCACTGCACCCGGCAAGGCCGACTGCCCCGACAATTCCGCACATGCATCACCTCTTTATTTCCAAATTAGGACGATATGTTCCGCCTGTTGCCCGCCTTATACGAAGGAACAGAACAATAGTCAGCAAAATTGGCGGAAAAAAGAGAATCTGTAACCCGTTCATTCCCATGTCAAAGCGGCGCGCTGGCCGACTGATGGAATAAAGCGATAGCAGCATGTGATGACAACAGGGGTGCAATGGATTGATGCAGCCGACTGTTTCGGCTTATATAGGCGCATGCAGATCACCGCTATCATTCTTGCCGCTGGCAAAGGCACACGTATGAAGTCAGCTTTGCCAAAACCGCTTCATGCGGTTGGCGGACGTCCTATGCTGGCCTGGTCGATCGATGCCGCAAAGGCTGCCGGCGCACAAAAGATCGTCACCGTGCTTGGCCCGGACTCCGATGCCATTCAGTCATGGCTGGATGGTGCGCCATTTGCCATTCAGCACAGCCAGCTTGGCACTGGTGACGCTGTTGCCGCGGCGCGTGACACGCTGGGCAGAAACACCGGCAGCGGCGCGGCTACTGGCAGCGGCACGGCATTGGTGATGTTTGCCGACAATCCACTTGTCAGCGCTGCAACATTGCAGGATATGGCAGCGCGCATCGAGGCAGGTGCCGCCATCACTGTGGGTGCCTTCGAAGCCTTGGATCCTGCTGGTTATGGCCGGGTGGTTCGTGCCAATGATGGCACTGTGTCGCGTATCGTCGAACACCGTGATGCCACCCCGGACGAACTGACGATTTCATTATGCAATGGCGGTATTATGGCTGTCCGGCTGCCTTTGCTGTTCGATCTGCTGGACCGTGTAACAAACGACAACGCCAAAGGTGAATTCTACCTGACAGATATCATAGGCCTTGCTGCCGGTGATGGTCACCGGATCGATTGCGCTGTGGTTGATATGGATGAATTCATTGGTGTGGACAGCCGGCATGGCCAGGCGCGCGCCGAAGCCGCTCTGCAGCAACGTCTTCGCAACGCAGCGCTTGATTCAGGTGTCACCATGCAGGCACCCGAAACCGTGTTTCTGGCAGCCGATGCCGTGATTGAGCGTGACGTGATCATTGAACCGAATGTTGTGATTGGCAGCGGCTGTCACATTGGTGAAGGCAGCATCATCCGGGCCTTTTCCCATCTTGAGGGCGCGCGCCTTGGGGCCTGCTGTATTGTCGGCCCCTATGCCCGGCTGCGCCCCGGCACCGATGCAGGGAACGGCGTCAAAATCGGCAATTTCGTTGAGATCAAAAACACCCGTCTGGATGCCGGTGCCAAGGCCAACCATCTGACCTATCTGGGTGATGCCACGATCGGCAGCGCGGCGAATATCGGGGCTGGCACCATCACCTGCAATTATGACGGATTTGGCAAATACCGCACCTTGATAGGCGAAGGCGCGTTTATCGGGTCGAATTCGGCGCTGGTGGCCCCGGTCAGCATTGGTGCGCGTGCCATCATCGGGGCCGGCAGCACAATCACCAGCGACGTGGCCGAAGACAGCATTGCATTCACCCGCACGTCACTGACCGAAAAGGAACAGGCAGCCGCCGCGTTTCGTGAAAAGCGCATCACGGCGAAAGCTGCCAAAACCAACGCGGCCAAAAAGGAATAGCCGGTGATGGATGCCACCCGTATTGCCGAGTCACTGGTTGCCATGCAGGCGCGTTCGCTGCTTGTCATCGGCGATGTGATGCTGGACCGCTATATTGACGGGCGTGTTACACGCATGTCACCCGAAGCGCCCGTACCAGTTCTGGAAAAAAGCGCCGAGAGCGATATGCCTGGCGGTGCCGCCAATGTGGCCTGCAATCTTGCCGCCCTTGGATGTGATGTCCGCCTTCTTGCGGTAACTGGCGATGATGCGGCTGGCGACCGGCTGGCATCGCTGCTTGGCAGCAACCTTGCCATCGATTTTGCCCGCATTTGCGATCCGGACAGGCCGACCACCCGCAAAACGCGGTTTCGTTCTGACGGGCAGCAGGTTCTGCGCGTTGACGAGGAACTGACCGCATCAGTATCAGATGATGTACAGGCCAGATTGCTGGACAGCGTCAAAAGCCAGCTTGCCACCGTCAATGCTGTCATCCTGTCAGACTATGCCAAGGGGGGGCTGCCCGTCAGCCTGATGCAGCAGATCATCGCGGCGGCCAATGATGCCGGTATACCGGTGATTGCCGACCCGAAGCAGTCCGATTTTGGCAGCTATGCCGGGGCATCCCTGCTGACCCCCAATCTCGCCGAACTGCGCGCGGCAACCGGTCTTGTCGATGATGATCTGGAGGCAATTGCCAATGCCACAAGCACCCTTGCAGCCACGCATTCTATCGATGCTATTCTTGCAACGTTGAGCGCCCGCGGCATGCTGTTATCAGACGCCGCTGGTGACTGGCAGCACGCACCAGCCGAGGCGCGCGAGGTGTTTGATGTGTCCGGAGCGGGCGATACGGTGGTTGCCATGCTGGCAGCCTGTGTTGCCGCCGGTATTGCGCATCAGGACGCGTTGCCACTGGCCAATCTGGCAGCTGGTGTGGTTGTCGGCAAGTCGGGGACTGCGGTTGCCAGCCCCGGTGAGATTATTTCTGCCGGCATGCCGGGCGCAATCAGCACAAGCTGGGCTGATGCCGCTGATGCCTGTGAAACCTGGCGCAAATCTGGTCAGTCAGTGGGCTTTACCAATGGCTGTTTTGACATGCTGCATCCGGGCCATCTTCACCTCCTGGCCAGCGCAGCCGATGCCGCTGACAGGCTGGTGGTAGGCATTAACAGCGATGCCTCGGTGCGCCGCCTGAAAGGGGATGGACGCCCGGTGCAAAGCGCCGAAATACGGGCCGCCGCGCTGGCGCAACTGCCCTTTGTCGGTGCGGTGGCGATCTTCGATGAAGACACGCCGCTTGAACTGATCACCGCCTTGCAGCCTGATCGGGTTTTCAAAGGCGGTGATTACCGCGCCGAAGATGTGGTTGGCGGCGACATTGCGGCTGCCCGCGGCGGGGATGTTGTGATCATCCCCACCCTCGGCAGTCATTCGAGCACGCGCCTGATCAACGCCTAGACTGTGCTGGCCGGATTGTCTGCGGCTTCCGCCTCGCGGATTTGCCGTTCAAATTCACGAAGACGCTTATACACACTCGCCAGTTCCACAATGGTCGGCCACGCCCTGAACAGGAATTGCAGCGAGCCTTCCACCCGTCCGAAGGCCCTGATGATCTGCTGCATGACACCAAGCGTGACCATGCCGCCAACGATTGCCGGTGCCAGGAAAATATAGGCAACCAGCACATTGACCTGCAGATAGGCCAGACGCCCGATATTCAGATAGATGTAACGCAGATAGCTGAGGTAATGGATGCTGCGCACATCATCGAACAATTCCTCCAGCGTCTTTGGACGCACGGACCCGTCATCCTCGGCAATGACCAGCATCTTTCGGTAGGCAGCTTCTTTCTTCTGCAGATCATATTCAATGCCGACAAGGCGCAGGACCCACGCCAGCAGGATCATCAGTATGGTCCCGCCAACAGCCCAGATGAAAGCACCGGTTACCAGCCCGTATTCCCAGTCACCAAACCACATGATGGTGATGCCGGCACCAAGCCCCATCAACAGCGGAAAATATTCGATAAGGATCAGGACACTGGACACCAGTTCTGTTCCCAGCCCTTCAAGAATGCGCGAAAACTTGATCGTGTCTTCCTGCACACGTTGCGCCGCACCTTCGATGGTCCGCGCCCGGTCATAGACCGAATGGTACCATTCCACCATGGAGGCCCGCCAACGAAACAGGAAATGGCTGGTCAGGAAACTGATCGCAAGCCCGAGAACGATCGAAATGGCCGCCAGTTTGGCAAAGCTCAGCAAACCACCGGTGTATTCTTCCATCGTAACCGAATTCGCCTCGCCAAGTGCCTTTTGCACCATGTCGTAGAATTCACCGAACCATTCATTGATCATCACATCGATCTGAACCTGAACCCAGATCGAGGCAAGAATGACGAAAGACCCCAAATACGCCCACCAAGCCCATTTGGAAGTTGTAAAAAATCGAAACACGCGTTGGCTCCCCTGCCCTGATACTGACGCTCATAGTGATACAGATGGCGCCATAATAACCATTCATCCAGTCGGGCATGCTGTCACACCCGCAACCCACTCCTTATTCCGGCGCTGGCCTGTCGTGGATGCAGGCGCTTGTGACCACACCCAGCCCTACAAAAACCGTCAACATCGCCGTTCCGCCATAGGAAATCAGTGGCAGGGGCGCGCCCACTACAGGCAGCAGGCCGGTCACCATGGCCACATTCACAAACACATACAAGAACAGCATCGTTGCGATACCGACCAGCGTCAGCTGTGCAAAACGGCTGCCAACGCGAAAACTGGCGGTAATGATGGCACCGATCATCAACAGATAAATGACAAGAATGAACAGATTGCCGACAAGGCCGAATTCCTCGCCAATCATTGTGAAGACAAAATCTGTCTGCTTTTCCGGCAGGTAATTCAGCTGGCTCTGGCTGCCCATCAGAAAGCCCTTGCCGAAAATGCCGCCTGATCCCAGCGCGATCTTTGACTGGATGATCTGATAACCGGCGCCCAATGCATCGGTATCAGGGTTCAGAAAGGTCATCACACGTTCTTTCTGGTAGGCGCGCAACTGCGACCACAGCACCGGCACTGCCGAAGCCACCCCGATAAAGGCCAGTCCGATATAGCGCCACGGCATGCCGGCAACGAACAGGATCGTCAGCCCGCCCAGTGCCAGCGCCAATGCGGTGCCGAGATCCGGCTGTTCAATCACCAGAACAAAGGGAATGGCGATCATCACCAAAGGCGGCAGATAGGTCAGAATATTGCGCACCCGTTCAGGCTGCAGATCGTTGAAATACTTTGCCAGCGCCAGTATCAGAGCGATTTTTGCCGGCTCGGACGGCTGGAACGTAAAGCCGCCAACGCTGATCCATCGCGCAACACCGTTGCCACTGCCAACAAACAACAAAGCAACCAGAACACCAACCGATGCGATGAACAACGGATAGGCCCATAATCGCAAAATCCGGAAATCGATGAAAGCCAGCGCCAGCATGATCCCGGCGCCAACCCCGCCGCGCACCGCATGTCGCCCTGCCCAGGGTGTCCACGACCCCTCAGATGCGGAATAGAGCGCCAGCGCCCCCACCGTGACAAGAACACCGGCCAGGATCAGCATATGCCACGGAAAGCGCAGCACGATCTTCAGAAAGGTGACCTGATCAGTGTTAACCATGATCGCCGCCGCAAAGCCTCATAACTGGCAAATCTGAAACCATCGATACTGCAGACACCATCGCCGTCATGCCATGTCCCGTGTCTGCAGGACCCGTTGCAGTGTTGCCCTTGCAATGGGAGCGGCCATTGATGATCCGCTGCCACCATGTTCCACAACCACCGAAACGGCATAGCGCGGATTTTTCACCGGCGCATAGCCCACGAACAGCGCATGATCACGTTCCTTCCAGGGCCGTTCGATATTCTTGGTGATGCCGTCCTCACGCTGTTCCTTGGTAATACGTTTGACCTGCACAGTGCCGGTCTTGCCAGCCATGCCGCCAAGTGAAGAGGACAGATTATGCGCCCGCGCCGTGCCAAGGCCGCCATGGGTAACCTGAAACATGCCTTTGCGAATGGTCCGCAATGCAGCTGGTGAAATATCCAGCGGTTCAAACGCCGGCGGGCTGTCCAGAACCTGAAGTGACGGGGTCACGGCCAGTTCTGCATTGGCCAGACGCGCAATCATCACCGCAAGCTGCAATGGTGTTGTCAGCACATATCCCTGACCAATACCCGCATTCACCGTCTCGCCCGGTGTCCACACAACACCATGCGTTGCCAGCTTCCAGTCATGACTGGGAATAATGCCGGGCTTTTCACCCGGAATATCAATCCCGGTGGGGAAACCAAGTCCCAGCCGCAGCGCCATATTCTTGATCCGCTGGATACCGGTTTTAAGAGCCACCTCATAGAAGAACACATCACATGAACGTTCCAGCGCCTTGATCACATTCATTGATCCATGGCCATCTTCAAACCAGCAATGGAACGTGCGATTGCCCAGATCCATGCTGCCATTGCAGAAATGACGCGTCTTCTCGGATATGATGCCGGCCTCAAGGGCGGCCAGCGCCACAACCATCTTAAAGGTCGACCCCGGCGCATAGGCACCCGCTGTCACCCGGTTCAACAGCGGGTTTCGAGGATGTTCCTGAAGCCGCCGCCAGTCGCGCGTCAACAGTCGTTCGGTAAAGATATTCGGATCATATGTCGGCGATGACACCATGGATATGACCTCGCCGGTACGCACATCCATTACCACCACCGCGCCCGATTCCGGCGGCGTAATGCGGCCAAGGCTGTCACGCAGCAACATATTCTCGCCTGACGCAAGGTGCAGCTTGAGGTCACGATCATTGGCGATCGCCCGCTGCACTTCGGCACTGGCCATGTCGACAGGCTCGGAATTTCCCATGCGCAGAATTTCGGTGACAAACTGCTGCACACCGATATCCAGCGCCAGGCGAACATCCTTGCCAGCGCTTGGCTCAAAATCACGGAAGACCCGAATGGGGCGGCCGCGGGCATTCACTTCAACGCGTTCATTTCCCGGCTGGCCACGAAGCGTCGCCTCGCGCGCATACTCGATGCCGATTTTACCCGTCGCAAGATCAGGCAAGTCAGCCAGCGCGCGATTATCTTCGATCTCGCTTTCAGTAACCGGCGATACATAGCCGGTGACATGCGCCGTAAGTGCACCCTGCGGATAGATCCGCCGCAGCGATTTCTCAAACCCTACACCAGGCAGATAGGCTGACCTCACGGCCAGTCGCGCCAATTCGCGCTGGGTCAGGCTTTCGCGGATCAGAATGGGCCGGAATGACGGTTGTTCGGCCGACTTTTGCAGCACCTCGGCAATGACGTCATCATTCAGCTCTACAATGGTGCCAAGCTGGGCCAGCGCAGCCTTCAGATCGCCAGCATATAACGGGGTGATCTGCAACCGGTAGGATTCAGCATTACCAGCAAGCAGTCTGCTCGCCCGGTCAACAAGGCGGCCACGTTTCGGGGCGACAACGCGCTTGTCGAACTGGTTGCGGTCAGACAGACGCTTGTAGCGATTATTCTGCGCCACCTGCAGCTGATACAGCCGCCCGGCCAGAAAGCTGGTGACAACCAGCATACCGGTTCCCAGCACCATCGTTCGTCTCGAGATGATGCGCCGGTTTTCTTTTTGCTGGACCTTCCTGCTCATCACAAAGTCCGTAACCGCTGCAAGGTGTTCGACATGGTTGCCATGATAACATAGCCAATCGGGAACAGAGCCATCGTCAGCCCGATCTGGAACAATACCGGCGTCAATGACGGCAAGGCAAGGTTCAGCGCGCTGAACACCAGAAGCTGAAAGCAGACCACAATGGCCGCCACAACCGAGAATTCTATCCAGATGTCGCGAAAATCACCCTGCAACAGTTTCTGGCGCCGCCAGTCCATCGCAAAAGTGACCGCAATATAGATGGTGGCGCGCCCGCCAATCAGATCAGAGAACAGCAGATCACTTGTCAGGCCGATCAGAAACCCGGTGATCAACAACACATATTTTTCATGATGCAGGGCGACCCAGTACAGGAAGATCAGGGACAGCAAAGGGGTAGACCCGTAAAGCGCCGACCACAGGCCAAGGCTGCCCTCAAAGATCGACAGGATCATGCCGATGACGATGATCAGGAAACAGATTGGCCATTTCGGATCGAGCTCGGCCCTCTGGAAAAATCTGCCACGGCCTATCATTGCCGCTCACCCAATGCATTCACCCCTTCAAACAGACGGCTGTCATCATCCCGGGGCAGCGGTGTGTAATATTCGCCAAGTTCCAGATTGTTGGTGTCGATGCCATCGGTGCCACCAACAAGGATCGACACATAGCTGAGGTTGCGCAAATCAACTGCCGGCTTGATCCGTACATAGTCATCCTGCACCAGATCAATCCGACCGACGGGCACACCGGCTGGCAACACCCCGCCATGGCCTGATGTCAGCACCAGTTCACCAACGCGCGGCATGGCTTCTTCAGGCAGATATCGCAGGGCCAGAAACGGACCGTTATTGCCGGTGGTCACCCCGGGCCATGACGATGACGCCAAAATCACCGGTATCTGCGCATTGATATCGCTGATCATCAACACGCGCGAATAGGCTGCACCCACATCAACCACCAGGCCGACCAGCCCGTCTGCAGTCACCACCGGGTTTCCGGCGGCAATACCCTGATCACTGCCATTCGCAACAAGCACTGTATGGGCAAAGGCCCCGCCAGGTGCGGTCACCGCGCGGGCTGTCAGGGCGACACGCCGATCAGGTGATACAGCGCCGGCCACACTGCGCAGCTGACGGTTTTCACTTTCCAGGATTTCGGCACGACGGCGCCAGCGCTTAAGCATCGCATTTTCAGCCTGAAGCCGCACATTTTCAGCCCGCAGCGATGCCACAGTCCGGATGCCCTGAACCATTGTTTCAACACCGCGCACGGGTGCCGACAGCAGATCAACCACAGGCGCAATGAAATCATTCAACCCCATGCGCGCCGAGCGCAGGGCATTGAAGTCGGCCTTACCGAGAAACATCAGGGAAAAGCTGGCAACAACCAGAAGGGTGTGGCCAATGCGCCTTTGCCTGATCTTGGCCTTGTCAGACGCACGCATTGATCACCTGCCATCAAGCTCCGATAAGCACGTTCCGCAACGTCCGCAGCTCTTCAAGGCAGCGTCCGGTACCAAGCGCCACACATGATAGCGGATCATCTGCAATCGAGATCGGCAGCCCTGTCGCATCACGCAAGACACCATCGATGTCGCGCAGCAGTGCCCCGCCACCGGTCATCACAATGCCCTTTTCGACGATATCTGCGGCCAGTTCAGGCGGTGCCTGTTCCAGCGCCATCTTCACACCGTCAACAATCTGGCGAACCGGGTCGGAAATGGCCTCGGCCACCTGTGCTTCGGTGATGGTGATTTCTTTCGGCACACCATTCACCAGATCACGGCCGCGTACTTCAATCTTGATACCCGAGCTCTTTTCCGGCTTGCGGGCGATGCCGATATTTTTCTTGATCCGTTCGGCACTGGCTTCACCGATCAGCAGATTATGCGTGCGCCGCATATAGGCGATAATCGCCTCGTCAATCTTGTCACCGCCCACACGCACAGAATGCGCAAACACGATATTGCCAAGCGACAGAATGGCAACCTCGGTCGTGCCGCCGCCAATATCCACAACCATCGATCCCGAAGGTTCGGTGACCGGGAGCGATGCGCCAATTGCGGCCGCCATTGGCTCTTCAATCAGAAAGACCCGGCGCGCACCGGCAGCCTCGGCAGATTCCTGAATGGCACGACGCTCCACCGCGGTGGATCCGGACGGCACGCAGATGATGACCTGCGGGCTGGAGAAATTCAGCCTGCCATTCACCTTGCGAATAAAATGTTTGATCATTTCTTCTGCGACTTCAAAATCAGCGATGACGCCGTCTGCCATTGGCCGGATCGCCCGGATATTGCCGGGCGTCTTGCCAAGCATCACTTTCGCCTCTTCACCAACAGCGAGAACCTGTGTGCGGCCCCGCACCTCGGCCATCGCAACAACCGAGGGCTCGTCAAGGACAATACCTTTGCCCTTCACATATACCAGCGTGTTAGCCGTACCGAGATCGATACCGATATCGGCCGTAAACATATCAAGAACTGATCCAAACATTGGTTTCCCCTGCGCCGCAACGCCGGCCCTTTTAATCGCCGAACGGCGACAAGGCACGAACCCCCGTCGCCGAATTACTTTTTGTAACTGACAAATAAGGCAAAATCTAGCGTTTCACCTTATTTGTCAGAAGGTTCGTTTTTGGACAGCTGAAAGCCGGACTAGTTCTTCGCTTTGTCGACAAGGCGGTTGGCACCAATCCACGGCATCATGCCGCGCAGTTGTTCACCGACTGTTTCAATCGGATGCTCGGCATTGCGCCGACGCGTCGCCTTGAAGCTGGTCTGATGCGCCTTGTTTTCCAGCATCCAGTCACGGGTAAATCGACCAGACTGGATATCCTCAAGAACACGCTTCATCTCTGCCTTCGTCTCGTCAGTGATAATGCGCGGGCCCGTGACATACTCGCCATATTCAGCCGTGTTGGAGATAGAATAATTCATGTTGGCAATGCCGCCCTCATAAATCAGATCAACGATCAGCTTTACCTCGTGAAGACACTCGAAATAGGCCATCTCTGGCGCATAGCCTGCTTCAACCAGCGTTTCGTAGCCCGCCTTGATCAACTCGACAAGACCACCACACAGAACCGCCTGTTCGCCGAACAGATCAGTTTCGCACTCTTCCTGGAATGTCGTCTCGATGATACCGGAACGCCCGCCACCGACAGCCGAAGCATAGGACAGGCCCACATCATGCGCATTGCCCGAGGCATCCTGATGGATGGCCAGCAGACACGGCACACCGCCGCCCCGCACATATTCAGCACGCACGGTATGACCCGGACCCTTTGGGGCAACCATCAGACAGTCGATATCGCTACGCGGCTCAATCAGGTTGAAATGCACGTTCAGACCGTGAGCAAACGCAATGGCAGCGCCTGCGCGGATATTTTCATGGATATCATCACGATAGATGTCTGCCTGCAATTCGTCAGGCGTCAGCATCATGATCAGGTCACCCCATGCAGCGGCCTCGGCCACATCCATGACCTTGAACCCTGCATCTGCTGCCTTTGGACGGCTGGATGAATCAGCGCGAAGGGCAACAGCCACCTCGGCAACACCACTGTCTTTCAGGTTTGCAGCGTGGGCATGGCCCTGGCTGCCATAGCCGACGATGACCACTTTCTTCTTCTTGATCAGGCCGACATCAGCATCTCGATCGTAATAGACTCGCATGGAATTTGTTCTCCTTAATGGGGGGCGGCGCACGGGGTGCCGACCCGAATGACAGCTTCTCGCAATCTGGCCTCTTACAGCGCCGGTCGCCTATTTGGCTTCCAGATCAATGTTGTTGCCGCGAGAAATGGCGGAAACGCCTGTACGGGCCACCTCTATCTCACCGAGCGAGCGCATCAGATCGACGAACGCAGCGACCTTGGAAGAATTTCCTGTGACTTCGAATACAAAACTATTCAGCGTGCTGTCCAGTGTTCTTGCACGGAAGGTATCAGCAAGCCGCAGAGCCTCTATACGCTCTTCACCAGAATTGATGATTTTCACCAGCGCCAGTTCACGCTCGATGGCCACATCATTCTCGGTAAGGTCACGCACTGAATGGATCGGCACAAGGCGTGCAAGCTGGGCCTTGATCTGCTCGATCACCATCGGTGTTCCCGATGTGACGATGGAGATACGCGACAGGGCACGCCCCTGATCGGTTTCGGCAACGGTCAGACTTTCAATATTGTAGCCGCGCCCTGAAAAGAGCCCGATCACCCGAGCGAGAACGCCCGGTTCATTATCTACAAGAACGGAAATGATATGCCGTTCGATTGGTGCGGGTTCGGACATGCGTCTACCTTATTGTCTTTCTGGACTTATTTCGGGGTTGTCTTTCAGTGTTGCCTTATGAGGAATCTGCGCGCTTTTCACAAATCATGTTTTGCGGCCCTGCGGACCAGACAGCCACACAAGGTGCCTGCCCGCAAATGCCTGCCCGCAGTCAGCCAGTGCCAGTCGATCAGACCAGCACCATGCCTTCCTCGGATACCGGCTTTTCAGCCTGATCTTCCGGACCCAGCAGCATGTCGTTATGCGCCGCACCAGACGGGATCATCGGGAAGCAGTTTTCCTCTTTTGCCACCCGAATATCGGCAATCACCGGCCCGGGTGTCTCCAGCATACGGGTAATCACATCATCCAGATCATCGGCCTTTTGTGCGACCAGACCGGTCATACCGAATGTATCCGCAAGCTTGACAAAATCAGGCAGGGACTCGCTGTAGGATTCAGAATAGCGGCCACCATGGATCAGTTCCTGCCACTGGCGGACCATCCCCATCCATTCATTATTGATGATAAACATCTTCACGGGCAGATTGTATTGCGACAGCGTTGACAGCTCCTGCATGTTCATCATGAAGGAAGCTTCGCCGGCGATATCGATCACGGTGGCCCCTGGATGTGCGACCTGCACCCCGGCAGCAGCCGGCAACCCGTATCCCATCGTGCCAAGACCGCCCGATGTCATCCAGCGATTAGGAAGATGAAAATCGAAATACTGCGCAGCCCACATCTGATGCTGGCCAACTTCGGTGGTCACATACACGTCATGATCTGCCGTCATTTCGCACAGACGCTTGATGGCATGCTGCGGCTTGATGATGCTGCCTGTCTGGCTGAAAGCAAGGCAATCACGCTGACGCCATTTGTTGATCTGTGCCCACCATTTTTCCAGTGACGGGGCGTTCGGCTGGAACCGGCGCTTCTTCATCTCGGCCAGCAATGCCTTCAGAATTTCACCGGCATCACCGATGACAGCCAGATCAACCTGCACGTTCTTGTTCACCGAAGAGGGATCGATGTCACAATGGATTTTCTGTGAATTGGGCGAAAATCCGCTGATCAAACCGGTCACACGGTCGTCAAAACGGGCACCGATATTCAGCATCAGATCACAACCATGCATGACAAGATTGGCTTCATATGTGCCATGCATGCCAAGCATGCCCAGAAAATGCTTGTCCGACGCTGGCAATGCGCCGAGGCCCATCAGCGTCAGCGTTGTCGGCCAGCCGGTCAGATGAGTCAGCTCAGTCAGTAATTCCGATGCATGCGGTCCGGCATTGATCAGCCCGCCACCGCCGTAGATCACTGGCCGTTCAGCGCGCATCATCATATCTACAGCCGCGGAAATCGCCGCTGGATCCGGCTGGGTAGCCGGCTGATAACGCGCTGTGGCCACTTTGCGGATCGCCTCATCCCGGTAGAGGGCTTCCTTCATCAGGATATCTTTTGGAAGATCGATCAGAACCGGCCCCGGACGACCTGAACTGGCAACATGGAATGCCTCGATCACCGTCTTCTGCAGCATGTCACCATCCTTCACCAGATAGTTATGCTTGGTGCAGGCGCGGGTGATACCGGTTGTGTCAGCTTCCTGAAAGGCATCATTGCCGATCAGATGTGTTGGCACCTGGCCAGTCAGACAGACAACGGGCACAGAATCCATCAGCGCATCGGTCAGGCCGGTTACAGCATTGGTCGCGCCCGGACCGGATGTCACAAGCACGACGCCGGTTTTGCCAGTGGACCGCGCATAGCCCTCGGCTGCGTGCACAGCAGCCTGCTCGTGGCGCACAAGGATATGCCTGATATTGTTGTTCTTGAACAAGGCGTCATAGATCGGCAGCACAGCACCGCCCGGATAGCCGAACACCACCTCGACGCCCTCATCTTCAAGCGCCTTCAGCAGCACTTCAGCGCCTGGCATGGTCAACTGGTCCTTGCCGGTCTCATCAATGCCGGTCTCATCAAT
>CENU01114951.1_pt1 | contig 15341 bp, 7 predicted proteins | sample 361331 | NCBI WGS metagenome assembly CENU01 (sample SAMEA2619766, study PRJEB7988) | marine metagenome | isolation source: saline water (ENVO:00002010), including
AAGAAACTCTTGGGCACGTTCTCGATCGGAAAGCTGAACTGCATACGTTCTCGATTCGAAAGTGTCCCCACAGAAGTGGCCGACAATTGGTTCGCTGACTGAAATGCCCCCGGGGCAGTTGCCTGAAGGAGCGAGAGGCTCACATCTGTACGCCCAAAGGCCTGATCGTATTGTAAAATCAAGTTACCCTCCTCTACACGAGATATCAATAAATCTGCCGTCGGCAGCAATGGATGCGTGCCCATAGCATACTCCATTAAATTGCTGGCCCCGTCCTTATCCGGATCCGCAGCCACATCAAAATCAGTCACATCGTACTCCGCTGTCTTGTAACGGGTAGACCACGTATTCAAGGTAGAAGGGTAACTAATAGGCGGTGCCACCGTTTCCAGGGCCCACCCATTGCCCCCATCCATCATGGCAGCTAGTTCAGAACGTATTCCGCTGTAATTCGGATCTTCCGCTAAATTTTTAGTTTCACCCGGATCCGCGGTGTAATCATACAACTCCACAAACTCCGGGCTCGTGTATAATTTTTCGTCGTAATCAAGTACAATACCATCCGCGAGCTCGGTGCCATCGGTCCGCCACCACTCCGTATAGCGATACCGCTCCGTACGCAAAGTATAGCCCATGCCGCTTCCCCGGTTGATGATGCCGCTACCACTTATATTTCGACGGTATTGACTGAAGGCCGCTTTCTTCCACGGCTGACTTACATCTTCCAGAAGGTGCAAAAAGCTAGTGCCTTGAAACTCCAGCCCTGTCGGCTGACTCGGCTCCGGCAAACCACAGAGATCCACCAGCGTTGGATAAATGTCGACCAATTCCATCGGTGTATGACTGACCACTCCGGAAGTCTCCAAATCATCCATCCCGGGGACGCTTATGATTAATGGACTGCGGGTCGCCTGTTCGTAGTTCGTATGTTTGGCCCACCAACCGTCGTGGTCGGCAAGATGCCAGCCATGGTCACCCCAAACGACGATAATCGTGCTATCTGCCAAGCCCTCCGCGTCCAGGGCATCAAGCACTTCGCCAAACAATTTATCAATATAACTGATGCATGCCATGTAGCCATGAATCAAACGACTCGCGTCTAGTGAAGTTGGCGGATTCGGAGTGTCTGAATAGGACGATGGCTCTCCGGCATACGGAGCGGTAAAAAGCAGTGATCCTTCCGGAGCCACTTTCGTTCCGGTATATCCGCTCAAGTCGAGATCATTGGCAATATATTGGTTATATAAATTCCAGTATTCGATCGGACAATTAAACGGCAGGTGTGGTTTGAAGAAGCCCAGTGCGAGAAAAAAGGGAGTGCCATTGTTTCGATATTCGCTGCCAAATTCAGCTAGCTTGGTAATCGCATGATCCGAATTCAGGCCATCGGTGTAGTGCTGATCGGTAACCGGGTTGCCCTCACGGTCGGTTACGCCGGCATCTGTAGACGATGCTACATTATCACCGGCATCCTCCGCCCTAGCAGCAACTCCATAATATTTCTTAGGTGATGTGTTATTGATCCAACCATCCGGCCAAGAATTGACAACATCCTGGCTAGTCGCATTCGGCCCATGGTAGATTTTGCCGATACCATATGTGGTATACCCGTTCGCCGCAAAATGCTGAGGCAATGTGACGACATCCGGCACCGTATCCCGAAAAAGAGTTTCCAATTTCCAGGTCTTGGTTGCGTCCACTCGCAAGCCGGTCATGACAGAAACCCGTGAAGCATTACAGATTGCCTGTTGACAGTGAGCGTTACTAAAAGCAACTCCCCGTTCAGCCAAACGATCCAAATTCGGTGTCTGAATGACCGGATCGCCATACAAACCGAGCATGGGCTTGAGGTCATCAATAGAAATAAAGAGCACATTATAGTTTTGCTCACTGAGATAACGAACTCGATTACTATATTGTCCGGTGATCTCTAGATCATCGAGACGAATCTGTTTTCCTGAAACTTGAATCAAATCCGGAAAACTCCAACGAAGAGTCACCGTCCCGGCATTTTCAATGGCGGTAAGCCCGGATAAGTCTGCACTCCAAATATTATCGAAAGAACTGCCACTGGAGAGACTTAAGTCCACGCCGGATATAGCTGTAAATGCCCCTGACCCAATACGGTACTCAAACGAGGAAAAAGCGGTAACTATACCGTCTGCACTTTGTACGCCATTCAGTCGGTATTTTAGTCGCACCATAAAGTCCTCGACCCGGGTAGCGTCCAGAGTGACCTCGAAGCTGTTTCCCGTTGTTGGGGATGAACTCGTATTCCAGACGAAACACTTACCCGGCACCCAAACGCTATTATTGTGTGCCGTGAAACTATTCCCAAAATTATTAAAGACGCCTGTTTTGCTGCCACTGTAGCTGAAAACAGGTGTGCCATTGGGCCATGTATTGGCACTGACCGCCTCCGAATAGACATCGCCCGGATCCCCATTTGTTTGAAATGCCCAATATGCACCCACCGGGGAGCCTGCAGAGAGTACAACCGAACATAGCAAAAATCCGAAAAGGCAACAGGCGAAGGGTGGGCGAAACATAAAGATTTCTATGAAGGTTCTCTCCACGGCAGAGGTGAATTCATCAACTAAAGCTAAGCGATTGCTGATTACATTAGGGTAGATATGTTGTATAATAACAAATACTCAAAATTTCGTATATTGCAATAACTGACAGTCCGATAGCGCATACTGAAACGAAAGAGCCACGTACGGAATAATCCACAGATTGCACACCTCAGTTAGGCTTGCAAATCAGGACCCTGTACACCCTCTCCGCTCACCCCGCACGACGCATAGACAATGAATGAACCATACTAATGCCAATCCATTCATGCCCGCTGCGACTGCTCACACGACCCGGCAAACAGCAAAAAAATCCTACGCTTCACGCGCGACTCTACGCTTCGCCAATTCATCTGAAATCTTCAGATTTAAATCCTTTTGGATCGGGTAGAAAGCCATGATCACGCCCGCAACAACAAACAATGCGGCAGGAATCAAACCAGCAGTCACTCGAATTCCAAGCAGTGCTTCGGAAGAGACTTCCACACCGCTCTCAAAGCCGTACATACCCAGCACCCAAGCACCGATAAAGCCTCCAAAACCTAAGCCTGCTTTCAGCGCAAATACAACGCCCGCGTAAGCAAAGCCCGTCGCCCGGCGGCCTGTTTTCCATTCGGAAAAGTCCGCTGCATCCCCAATCATTGACCAAAGCAAGGGTATCGAGGGGCCATAGCAGGCAGACCAAATCAACCCCTGAATGAATTGCATTTGGACATTATCTGCCGGCAGAAAAAACAACCAAGCGGTAGATAGCGAAGTAGCCAGCATCGATCCGGCAAAAACCGCCCGCTTACCAACAAATGACGATAGTGGCTTGGACAAAATCACACCAATGATGGTCACACCATTACAGATCATTCCAAAAAGACCGAACCCTACATTGTGAACATTCGATCGATCCTCATTGATAATAAAGCCGAAGATATTCAGCCACTTCTGCCAAAGGGACATCTCGCCACCCTCCGGTATAACTACCCCGAAATTAGCGATAAATGCATGCAGCGAATCTTGATCCACATAATACTGCGTGAACAGTGTCATCGCTCCGCCCCGCATCGATAATACGATGAAAATAATCAGAGTCGTAAAGAAGAGCAACACCCAAGGCTTATTCGTAAAGCAATCAACCATGTCCTCCCGCACGGATGAATTTTGGTTTGGATCAGGTGCGACTCGTTCTTTAACCGAGAAAAAGGTAATAAAGAAAAAGATAAAAGAAACCGCCGCAAATAATGCTATTGTCAATGACCATCCCCGGGCATCATCGCCACCTCCCAGCTTTGCCACGAGTGGCCAGGTCATGCCCTGAACAACCAACCCGGCTCCCATTGCAGCGACGAAGCGATACGTCGAAAGAGATGTTCGCTCATTTACATCGCCAGTCATCACTCCATTCAAGGCACAGTACGGTACATTGTTCACAGTGTAGACCGCCATGAGCAGGAAGTAGGTTACAAATGCATAGATCGTCTTCGATTCTGCGGCCCAGTCCGGGGTTGTAAAAGCAAGCCAAAAAAGAAATGCAAACGGCCCCGCCGACCAAACCAGCCATGGACGAAACTTGCCCCAACGAGTTTGCGTGCGATCCGCCAGTATCCCCATCGCCGGGTCCGTTATCGCATCAAACAAACGACCAATCAGGAACATGCTACCGGCTGCCGCGGCGGTCATTCCGAATACATCCACATAAAATGTGAACGAGAAAAACATTAATACCTGGAAGACGAAATTCGCGCTGGCATCACTCAAGCTATAAGCGACCTTCTCCCCAAATCCGAGTTTTTGCTTAAAATGTGCCATTAGATTTTGACGGTCTCTTCTTGTTGTTGATCCGCTGAACAATTCGTTGAGTGCTCATCCATCCAGAGAATACTGGTTACAATGCGCGGATAGTATAGGCTGCCGATCGGCTTTGCTGCAGAAAACTGATCCGAGCATGCATGAAATTTCGAACCCTCCACTTCCCATTCAACGTGAGCTGCATCCGCTTGCTCTTCACCGCCATAGGTCAGGCCCAATATTTCACGCACGACAAACTGATTGAGGCATATCTTACTCATCCACGAGTTATCGACACTGCTGGACAACTTCCATCCACCATCTGGATAAAGGCACACCCGCTCGTTCAAAACATAGGCAAGGTGCTTTTTCAAATTACCAATATACCGCCCATAAGGTCCGGATTCTTCGACCGCTTCATTCAGACCCATCGCCCAGGGATAGATCAGTGCTTCCCCCGCCGGAATAATTGCACTGCGGTTTTCCCCATCTAGCACGGCCGGCATAAAACCATCTGCTTCACTGTAGGCGTCAGCCAATGTCTGACTACAGCGCAACGCAGCTGCCTTGCATTCGGCAGAACGGCCAAGATCCTGCAGATGCTCAAAAATCCAGCTCAACGCCAGATAGGCCGCCCAGCACTTGCCTCCCAAATAAGCATTTGCCCGTGCCTGCCCAAGCGAATGATCCAGAGAGTCATAGGTAGTGATCTCCCCGCCACCATCTGTCCGGCTACTTTCAAAACTCATTAGCCCATTGCGCAAGGCTGGGTTCGGATGATCTCGGTGAAGCAGGCTCTGCAGGCAACGCTCAAAAGTTCCTTTTTGCGCTTCCAAAAATGCGACATCCTTACTTTTAGCCGCATACACGCCGGCGCACAGTACCCAGTTTGTGAGTTGCTCGCAGGTCATATAGGAAAAGCATGCCCGGTCCAATCCACTGCACTCATAACTGGAATACCCCTCCGGGCTGAAGTGATTGGCCACTCCCATATCGTGAGCAAAAGAGATGCCCCCGGGATGCATGACATCCGGTTCCGTCGGGTCAAATAGCGCATCTTCATACGAGTACCGATCGACAAACTGCTCCAATACATTGCGTACCGTCCAGGCATTCCAACGTAGCTCAAAAAACATCATGTCGACCGTCAAATCCAAGGTATTCATCATCAGATACTCCCCTTCATTGACCACCCATAGCGGCTTACCCTTCTCATCAACTAACCACTCAGTCGACCCATAGTAGCTGCGCGTTGCATGTGAAAGAAGAAATTGCTGATCTTCACTCAAGCCCGTAGCGAGTAACTCCTGATCCCTTTCCAGGGCTTCTTCCAAGTAACGATCACGCTGCTCTAGGGCATAAGTGAATACCGCATCAATATTATCAAAATGACGCGTGTACCAATACTTTGAAGGATAGTTAAAGGTTGCCTGACCACCGATGTAATAGCCCAAAGCAAAGATCACTTCACGTGACTCACCCGCCGGCACACTAAAACGACAGCCGGCGACCGGGCCTAACATAAAATTAGGAGACGTATGGGTGCGGGCAAACGCTTGCTCCACCCCGAAATCACAAAATTCTTCGACCGCCGCATCCGTGGCAAAGCCCATGCGCTCACGACTGGCAAACCCTTTCAGCCCCAGCCCCCGATCAGACAAGGGCGACCAGTATTGATCACAATGGATTGCGAAAAAACCTTCCCATGCCTCTTCGCTCTTGTTTTCAACGACCATCCGGACAAAGGAAGCGGGGCAACTGGCAAATTTTAGCGATGCCTCATCCGCCGTAGCCGGATCCGGGATTGAGAAAAAAGGTGTGATTACTTCAAAAGCCAAGCCAGGTGCAGAAAATCGGTCGGTCGCCCAATTATACTTCCGCTCGATAGCCTCTTCTCCAAAGACAAATAAAGCGGAATCCAAGTTGCTATCGTCTTGACTGTAACGCTCTGCATCATTGCTCATGCCCTCGGAAAAAGGCATCGAATAGATTTTACCGGAAGCTGTTTGATAGCCCACAAAGGCACCTTCATTGGCCGGGGCTCCACGTTCCAAAGCCATGCCACCGGGCGCCCCAAACATACCTAAAGTAAATGAACTGTGAGCGCCCATCGGGGAATGATGCGCATGGAACGATCGTGAATGATTCATTATCAGAAAATTTGGGGGAATGGTTGCCACCAAATAGAAAGGAAAGTTGAAAGAAAAAATTCCGAATGATCTCCGCCTAACAAAGTCCGGTCAGGAGAACTAATAGAAATGAAGGTGTCGGTAGTAGCAGAATAAGTGAATAGGTAGACCTAACCATTCTACAGAAATTAATGCCCCTAGGGTAGACCAATTTCTTGAAAAGATGGTCAAAAAAAATGAACCTAACATATTCTTTCACAGATCATATACGCTTGTGCAAACAAGTTTTTCATTACCTATTTAAGCGTAATCACCAACTAGGAGCGCCATCAGTTTCTCACATTAGAAACCGGTAAAAACTACCGAGTAACACGAAGTATATTGGAAACGGAGCGCCGAGTAGTCACCTGAGTTGATTTGACAGGCCCAGCACCAAAGCACAACAAACTCCCCACAAATGAACGTCGCAGGGAACTCTGATCAAAGAAATGCACCAATAGGTAGCCGCCATCAGACGTCCCGCCAATATGATGTGGACTGGATGCGAACGATCGCCCTGATACTGTTGATCGGCTATCACGGCGTCATCAGCTTCCAATTCTGGGCAGCCGAAGCCATCTACTTTATCGAGAATGAGGAACCGCTGACATGGCTTTGGATTCCCATGGAGCTATTTAATATCTGGCGAATCCCTCTACTCTTTTTCATCTCCGGCATGGGCATACAGTTTGCCATGGAGCGGCGATCAATCGGCCGGCTACTTGCCGATCGTACCTGGCGCATCCTCTTTCCCGCAGTCATTGGCTTTTTTCTAATCTGTCCAATTAATCTGCTGCTCTACCAAAACTTCTATCAAATGGAGAGCCGATGGATTCCTAATCCCGGCCACCTCTGGTTTTTATTCAATATCTTCATCTACTTCCTGCTTCTTCTGCCCTGTATCGTTCTAATTAAAAGATACCCGCACAACTCGCTTATTCGCTGGTGCCAAATCCTGACCGCTAAGCCTTGGACCCTCTTGTCTCTTCTCATTGTCCCTTTTGCTTTGGAGGGGTACCTTCTACAGCCCGAGTATTTCTCACTCTTTGTTATGACCCGGCATGGATTTTTTATCGGCATGCTCTGCTTCTTCAGCGGGTTTTTTATGGCCTGTTCCACTGCCAATTTTCTCTCCACAGCACGCTCTCTTCGCTTCGTGACCTTGATTACCGCAGTGACCCTCTACGCTGTTCGCTTGCTCGTATTCCGCCTGGAAAACACGAATAATCTGCTAAACGGTGCCGAATGCATCTTATGGATACTCGCCTGTATCGGATACAGTTCCACCTATTTGAACGCCAACTCACGCACTTTGCAGATACTCAGCCCCGCCGTGTACCCTATCTACATTCTCCACCTGCCTGTACAATTCGCTCTGGCATCGATCATTTTTCACTGGCAACTGCCAGCCCTACAAAAACTCGGCCTACTTCTTGTAGGCACTTTCATTTCTTGCTGGGGACTCTATGAAGTCGTCCGTCGGGTACCACTGCTCAGGCCCATCTTCGGTATGAAATACACCATCGAAAGCCCATCCGAGCTCGATTTGCGAAACTCGAAGAGTTAAGCAGACAAAAATCCCCTCAGTTCTACTTAGGATGTCGTACCCCCGGGCACGGCTTGCTCCTGAGTGAAATGCAGCCCACCTCCGTCGGGATGTAGATCCACGAGGATCGTCTCGCCCGTCTTGATGTCGCCACTCAGTATGGCCTCGGCCAACGCATCCTCTAGGTACTTCTCCACCGCACGACGTAACGGGCGGGCTCCGTACTTTTCATCGTAACCCTTTTCAATGAGAAAGCTCTTGCAGTCATCAGTGAAGTCAAAAGTCAGATCCCGTTCCTCTAAGCGATTCGCCACGTTACGCAGCTCCAGATCGACAATTGCTCGCATGTCCTCGCGACCGAGTGATTTGAAGATGACCAAATCATTCAGGCGATTAAGAAACTCCGGTTTAAAGACTCGCTTGGTCTCATCGAGAATCTTCTCACGAATCTTCTCGTATTCATTTTCCGCATTGTTTTCCAAGCCAAAGCCCATCGAAGTGTTTCGCTGGAGAATATCCGCGCCCACGTTGGAAGTCATGATCAGGATAGTGTTACGGAAGTCCACCTTACGTCCTAGACTATCGGTCAATCGACCCTCTTCCAGAACTTGGAGTAGAAGTTGCACAACGTCCGGGTGTGCTTTCTCGATTTCATCAAAAAGCACGACTGAGTACGGCTTGCGGCGAACCGCTTCGGTCAACTGACCGCCCTCTTCATAACCGACATAACCGGGAGGCGAACCAACGAGACGGGACACCGCAAACTTCTCCATGTACTCAGACATATCGATTTGGATGATCGCGTCCTTTTCCCCAAACATTTCTTCCGCCAGAATCTTTGCCAGCAATGTCTTACCCACACCCGTAGGCCCAAGAAACATAAAGGAACCAATCGGCCGGCGGGGATCTTTTAAATCAGCACGGGAACGGCGCAATGCCTTGGAGATCACCTCCGTGGCGCGATCCTGCCCAATCACCTCACGTTGCAATTCTGCCTCCAACTGCAATAGCTTTTTGCTTTCCTTCTCCTCCATACGGAAAAGGGGGATGCCTGTCCATGCCGAGACAACCTGTAGCATATCCTCTTCGCCCACTTCGATCGGCGTCTCCTCGCGCGATTTTTTCCATTCCGCAATCGCTTCGTCCTGCTTTATACGTAGCTGCTTTTCCTCGTCGCGAAACTTCGCCGCCTCCTCAAAGTGCTGTTTACTAATCGCATCGTCCTTCTTCGAGCAAACTTCCTCGATCGTCGCACTCATCGCGTCAAACTCAGCCGGGCGCTTCAATGATTCAATGCGTGCACGGGCACCGGCCTCATCTAAAATATCAATCGCCTTATCCGGCAGAAAACGAGAGGTGATGTAACGTTCCGATAACTTGGTCGCTGATTCCAGCGCCGTATCAGAAAATTTCACCTTATGGTGCTCCTCATATTTGCCACGAATGCCCTTGAGGATGAGAAATGTATCTTCAATGGAGGGTGCTTCCACTTTGACCGATTGGAATCGGCGATCCAGTGCGCTGTCTTTCTCGATATACTTACGGTATTCTCCCAGCGTCGTAGCCCCAATGCACTGGAGTTCCCCACGACTCAAGGCTGGCTTGAAAATGTTGGAAGCATCCATCGCTCCTTCCGCGGCACCTGCCCCGACGATCGTATGCAGCTCGTCGATGAAAATGATGATATTCTTTGCCCGTCGGATCTCGTCCATCACTGCCTTGATCCGCTCTTCAAATTGACCACGATATTTGGTCCCCGCCACCATGAGTGCCAGGTCAAGAGTGATCACTCGCTTGTCAGCTAGAATTTCCGGCACCCCGCCGGATGTGATTTCCTGCGCCAAACCCTCCACAATTGCTGTCTTACCAACACCGGCCTCGCCGATCAGGACAGGGTTATTTTTGGTCCGTCGGCAAAGTATTTGAATCACCCGCCGAATCTCTTCCTTACGACCCACCACGGGATCCATTTCTCCACTCTTAGCCAGCTCCGTCAGGTCCCGGCCAAATGCCTTCAGGGCAGGTGTCTTGGATTCTTTTTTATCCTCCTGCACAGACCCGGCAGATGCGGCCTCTTCGGTATCTCCGGAAAAATTTGGATCCAGCTCGGAAAGGATCTCACTACGACAGCGCTCAATGTCTACGTCCAAAGACTTCAGCACACGGGCCGCTACCCCTTCACCCTCGCGCAATAAGCCAAGAAGAATATGCTCCGTTCCGACATATGAATGGTTCAACGACTTTGCCTCTTTTCCTGCTAGGGCGAGTACCTTTTTTACTCTGGGCGTGTAGGGAATATTTCCCGATGGCTTACTCTCCGGGCCTGTACCCACCTGTTTTTCCACGGCATTGCGAACCGTCTCCAAATCCAGCTCCATCTTTTGTAATACGTTAACCGCCACGCCCTGCCCGAGATTGATCAGCCCGAGTAAGACGTGTTCAGTGCCCACGTAGTTGTGGTGAAAGCGATCCGCTTCCTTTCTGGCAAGTGCGAGCACTTGCTGCGCGCGAGGTGTGAAGTTATTCATAGGTTCCATCAAAAGGTATACATTGTTATTAACTCGAATTTACGATGTTGTCAAAACTAAGGGGATCCAAACTGCTAAATTCTGCACGCAAGTTGCTCGCCCGCACAATATCCCGTTGCTCTGGAGCAATGTCTTGGCGAGCAGCCAACTGCACATGACCGGGCTGGCATTCGATAAAGAGACGATCCACTAACCCACGGCTTGTCTCGGGCAATAAACCAAAATCCACCGCTAACCGCACAAGCGAAAGGAGATTCATCGCCTCGTTCGAAGTAATAATATGCACGCTTTGCAATAATCCATAAGCCCGCCCGATCTGGTCAAATAACTGCGAACGGTTCTCCTCAAGATACTTGTAGCGGGCATTGAACTCGTGGTCGATGATCGTCTTCAGAACGTTACCCAGTCGTGACAAAATCTCATCTTCTGATTCACCCAGCGTCTGTTGATTCGAAATTTGGAAGATGTGGCCCGTCGCATCCGACCCCTCGCCAAAAAGACCGCGCACGGCAATACCGAGTTGATTGACCGCACGCACAACTCGCTCCATCTGTCCGGATATTGCCAAGCCCGGCAAGTGCATCATCACCGATGCACGCAAGCCAGTACCCAGATTTGTCGGACACGCCGTCAAATATCCGTGCTCCGGAGAAAAGGCTACATCCAGAATCTGCTCCAAATTCGTGTCGAAAGCATCCACCTGCCTCCAGGCAGACTTTAAACTAAAGCCGGACTTAAGGATCTGAATACGCAAATGATCTTCTTCATTGATCATCACCGAACAACTCTGATCCTTCCGTATATAAACCCCGGAACCCGGAGTCCCTTCACACAGCTCTCGACTGATCAAATGACGTTCCACTAATGTCTGTTTCTCCAAATCGGACAGCGCCTTTGAATCAAAAAAGTACCCGCCTTTCATCTCCTTTAACTGACCGATCATCGACTTACACTTAGCCAAAACGTCACTTCGCTGTGCCGATGTGGCACGCCCGGGAAAGGGTGCCGTAGAGAGGTTTCGCGCCAGACGAATCCGTGTACTCAGAACGACCGGAACCGCCTTCTTGCGATTCTGCGTCAACTCAGCAGCACTGGACTGTAGAAGTGCCTCAATCATAAAGTGTAGTGATCTCCTGTTGGCCGGGCTTATCGGTTTGCAGCGTGTGGATTTGGTCACGCAAAGTCGCGGCCTCCTCATAGGCCTCTTCGGTGATCGCCTTTGCCAGTGCCTTTTCGAGTTGCCGAAGCGTCACCACGCTCGACTGACGCTGCAAGGCCATCGACGGCACCTTGCCGACATGGCGTAAACCGGTGTGCATATCCTCTAAAACAGAGCCCAATTGCGCCTCAAAGGTGGTGTAGCAGGCAGCACATCCGAGGCGGCCTGTGCGCTGAAAATCGGCGGTTTCGTAACCACATTCCGGACAACAAGTACCCGCTCCCGACGTAGTCTCTGGCACCACGTTAAAATTAGCAGTTTGCAGGAGATCAGCCAAAGCAAAGCCTTCGGGATCCGTCACACCCTTGTTTTGTGCACAGGCCTCGCAAAGATCTACTTTATGGATCTTGTTCTGGATGATCTGCGTCAGGTGGACAGTCGCCTCCTTATCACACAAACTGCATTTTAGTTTTTCAGGCATAATTGTATCGTCGTCAAATCGCAGTAAAGTGCATACAGCGTACACGCACTCGTTTCTCTGAAGTGACATATTGGCTTGAATTGGTACATTTTGAGACAGTATGCGGCACGAAGTGTGCCAGTCGATCGAAAGAAAGATCGAAGCATCTACCCGCAACTTAACAGAGAAGTGAATTTGCCGACAGGAAAATGCCTTGCACAGGCAAATAACCTAGTCAAGGCGAGTCCCATCACTCACGACGCGACGACGGAAGGCCTCAAGAAAGCGACTTGTCGTCTCCCCCGGTTGACCCGTCCCAATCGTGCGTGCATCCACTTCCACAATCGGTATAATCTCAGCAGCTGTTCCCGTGAGGAAGAGCTCTTCCGCTACCCAAACATCATAACGGGTTAAATTAGCCTCCCGCCAAGGCACACCGATCTCATCGGCAATTTGCAGTACCGTGTCGCGGGTGATCCCTTTGAGCGCCCCCGCACTGGCAGACGGCGTCAATAAGACACCCTTTTGCAGGACAAACACATTATCGCCCGTGCATTCCGCAACATAGCCCTGATCATTCAGCATGATCGCCTCATGATAACCCAGGTGCTGCGCTTCGATTTTTGCCAAGATATTATTCAGATAATTGAGCGACTTGACTGTCGGTGGTAAAGCGGCCGGGTTACATCGGCGGGTGGGTACCGTGATGATTTTCAAGCCCTGCTGGTAAAATTCCTCCGGATAGAGCTGGATTGTATCCGCAATGATAATCAATTGCGGCGACGTGCAATTTTTGATCGATAAACCCAAACTCCCCTCACCACGCGTAACCACCAGACGAATATATCCATCTTGCAAACCATTCGCCCGACAAGTCTGACAAACCGCCTCAGACAATTCCTCACGCGTCCAGGGCAGATCCAACATGATTGCCTTGGCCGAGTATTCAAGACGCTCCAGATGCTCCTCCAATTTAAAGACACAGCCCTGATAAAGACGGATGCCTTCAAATATACCGTCACCATAAAGCAACCCGTGATCAAAAACGGAGACCTTGGCTTCGCTGCGCTCAACTAGCTTATCATTGAGGTAGATCTTCATATCGCTATATTAGTGCCACTACCGAGCGGTTTGTCTAGCCTGCAAGTGAATCAACCGTCTCCCGTAGTCCGTCATCCCTAGGCACCCTCTTGAAATTGTCGCTGGATCTGCTCCACAATACCCGGATCCGCTAGCGTCGTTGTGTTCCCTAGTTCGCGACCCTCCGCAATATCGCGTAACAAACGGCGCATAATCTTTCCGGAACGCGTCTTTGGTAAATCCGAAGAAAAAATGATACGTTCCGGACGAGCAAATTTACCAATACTCTGGTCAATCATTCCCATCAATTCGCGGTTTAGCTTCTCGTCTTGTGCACGTCCCTGAATGACCGTCACAAATGCCATCAGCCCCTGACCCTTAATCTCGTGCGGCACGCCGACCACGGCCGACTCCGCCACATCCGCATGCTCGACGAAGACACTTTCCAGCTCAGCCGTACCAATCCGGTGGCCCGATACGTTAACCACGTCGTCCACCCGACCTAAAATCCAGTAATAACCATCCGCATCACAGCGCGCACCATCACCCGGGAAATAATACTGGCCGCCCCACTTACACCAATAGGTCTGCCGATAGCGATCCGGGTCTCCATAAATCCCCCGCATCATCCCCGGCCAGGGCTTCTTAATTGCCAAGATCCCTGCCGCTACATCGTTGCCCGCATCATCCAGCACAGCCGGCTCGATCCCGAAGAAAGGTAGCGTCGCACAGCCCGGCTTCGTCGACGTCGCTCCGGGCATCGGCGTTAATAGATGGCCACCCGTCTCCGTCTGCCACCAGGTATCGACAATCGGACATCGCCCACCCCCAACCTTCTCGTGGTACCACATCCAAGCCTCCGGATTAATCGGCTCGCCTACCGTTCCAAGCAAGCGCAGAGACGACAAATCCTTGCCTTCCAGCCATGAGTCTCCCCACTTCATAAAGGCACGTATTGCCGTAGGTGCCGTGTAGAAAATGCTCACTTTGTACGCTTCCACAATTTCCCAGAAACGACCCTCATCCGGATGATTTGGAGCACCCTCGTAAAGCACTTGAGACACCCCGTTTTGCAGAATCCCATAGACAATGTAGGTATGACCTGTGATCCAGCCCACATCCGCGGTGCACCAATACACATCATCCGGTTGCAGATCAAAAACGTACTTTGCCGTTAAATAAGCAAAGACCATATACCCGGCCGTGGTATGCATGATCCCCTTGGGCTTGCCCGTTGTACCACTAGTGTAGAGCAGGAAAAGTAAATCCTCCGCATCCATTTCCTCCGCCGGACAAAAATCCTCCACCCCGGAAACCATCTCTTCATACCAGACATCACGCCCAGCTGTCATCGGACATTCCAAACCTTCTATGCCGCGCTTCACCACCAACACTTCACTCAGGCAATCACAAGTCGACACACCGGCATCCACGATCTTCTTTAGTTCGAGAACCTTTCCGCGCCGGTACCCACCGTCCGCAGTTATCACCATCCGCGCCTCGCTGTCCAAAACACGGTCGCGTATAGAATCCGACGAAAATCCCGCAAAGATGACTGAGTGCACCGCGCCTATCCGGGCACAAGCCAGCACCGCAACCACTAATTCAGGGATCATTGGCAAATACAAGGCCACGCGGTCCCCCTTTTGCACACCCAGCTTCTTCAGTACATTGGCAAAGCGGCAAACCTCACCAAGCAATTCCTCGTAAGTGATCTTACGAACATCCCCCGGTTCGCCCACCCAGTGGATCGCAGTCTTCCCGCCCAACCCGTTTTCCACGTGCCGATCCAGGCAGTTATAAGCCAAGTTTGTCCGGGCCCCCTCATACCACTTATAAAAAGGAGCCGCATCCGCATTTAAGACACGCTCCCACCGGCGAAACCAGTGCAGTCCCTCCGCCGCATCCGCCCAAAACGCCTCCGGTTCCGCGATGCTTTTTTCATATAGCTCTCGATACGCAGCCATACTGCCGATTCGCGCATTGGCAGAAAATGACTCACTCGGGGGAAAGCTGCGATGCTCTTGGGATACAGATTCCATAGAAAC
>CENU01033007.1_pt1 | contig 15334 bp, 10 predicted proteins | sample 361331 | NCBI WGS metagenome assembly CENU01 (sample SAMEA2619766, study PRJEB7988) | marine metagenome | isolation source: saline water (ENVO:00002010), including
AGTGCCACGACTCCTTCACGAACCGCGTCTGTTAAAACTGCTTCGGCAAGACAGGTACCGCGATTGTTAAACACCCTCACGATCATATTTGGATCGATTTGCCTCCGATTTGCGTCCAACGGATTAATCGACAATAGCGCTGGCCTTTGGTCACGCGAGTCTGCAATTGCACATTCCAACTGACTATGAAGCTTGTCACCTGGCTGGGGCGAGATCAAATGCAGCGGAAATTTGTCGGCCCGCTCAGTACCCAGCCACTCTACCGGGCAGCGCCAAACTGGGTGCCCGGGATCTTCTGGATAATTAAATCCTGCGATACACGAGGAATAAATCTCAATTTTTCCCGATGGAGTCCCTAAAGGAAACCGCTGCGGATTACATCGGAAATCAGCAAAAGGCGTATCCGAATATTCTGGCCCCAAAATTGGAAGCTCAACCCAATTGGATTTTTTCAATTCCTCAAGAGACGGGACATCAACGCCGCCCTCTTTAGCCCCACGTTCAAATTCCTCGTATAGATATTGTTGCCATTGTTCACTGTCACGGCCCTCTGAAAAATTCTCACTGACGCCAAGCCGTTCCGCTAAACCTGAGAAAATTTGATAATCATTACGAGACTCATGTACCGGGGAAATCATCTGAGGCATATGAAACAGATAAGCATCTCCCTGTGCCCAACCGATATCTTCCCGCTCATAAGAAGTCGTAGCTGGAAACACGATATCTGCGCGCTGCGCTGTAGCGGTCCACCAAGGCTCATTTACTATGATGGTGTCAGGTTGCTGGAAAGCCTCCTGCAAGCGGTTTAAATCCTGATGATGATGAAAGGGATTTCCCCCACACCAGTACACCAACTTAATGTCTGGATAGTGACGGCGCTTACCATTGAAGTCATAGGCGACGCCAGGGCTCAAGAGCATGTCCGCAATACGCGCTACCGGTATGAAATCCCTTATGGGGTTCTTTCCCTGGGGAAAGGTAATTCCGCCGAGTTGTTTGATAGATACACCGATTCCCCCAATTGCTCCATAACCGTAACCAATACCTCCACCGGGGAGGCCTATCTGCCCCAGCATCGCAGCGAGAGTCGCAGCCATCCAGTAAGGTTGTTCACCATTCTCCGCGCGTTGTAGCGACCAAGCCACTGTGATCAGCGTGCGATGATCTACCATGTACCGTGCCAACTCCTCAATTACCTTGGGGTCAATCCCACATAACGCCGAGGCCCACACCGGTGACTTTGGCTGACCATCGGTCTCACCCAGGAGATAGCTACGAAAATGCACGTACCCTGTGGTGCATCGATCTACAAATTCGCGGTCGAGCAGGCTCTCAGTCTCCAATACCCAAGCCACTGCTAACATCATCGCGGTATCCGTGCCAGGAATTATTGGAAGCCATTCTGCGCCAGGAGGCGCATCGCTCTGTTGCGGACTGATATTTATGCACCTTACGCCGCGTCGTTTGATCGCATCAAATTGGGTGGCTGTCTCATGTCGAGTCACCCCACCCATGCTGACCTGGGAATTTTTCGGATTAATACCACCGAACATCACCAGACTCTGGGTATGCTCAGCAATCAGCGACCAGCTGTTTTGGTGTTCCCAGCCGAACTTGTGGAAATCCATTCCAAAAATATGAGGAATAATTGCCTGCGCTGCAGCGGTGCTATAGCTACCAAATGAGGATACGTAACCCCCAATAGTATTTAGAAATCGGTGTACCTGGCCCTGTGCGTGATGAAACCTGCCAGCGCTTGCCCATCCATAAGACCCTCCAAATATGGCACTATTTCCGAAGTTCCCTTGAACACGTTTTAGTTCCGCGGCAGCGATATCTAGAGCTTCATCCCAGGATAGTTCAATGAATTGGTCAGAGCCACGCTGCTCCCTTGCTCGACCTCTGTTTTGAAGCCACCCCTTACGGATACTAGGCCTTGTAACGCGACTACGATGATGTACCGCAGCGGGTATAGCACGTGAGATTTCCGGAGGCGTCAGGTCTTGCTCAAAAGGTGAAGTTGATACGATCTGCCCACCTGATGCAGTAATCTTGAACGCTCCCCAATGGCTGGATGTAACTTTGGTTGTCTCGTTGATCATTGTGTTAAACGACGTATCTACAATCGTACTCAAATAAAAGAAGCCGAAAGAGGTCGCAACCCGTATTGAAGTTTAGGATGAGCGCTTAATACTTTGCGCAATCTGGCTAATGACCTCTTCCTGATGCGGCGCTAAGACTTGGCCAGGGATGCCATCTCGTTTTCCTAGGTTGGGATCAGTAATAGACGTTTTAACACCAGTCAATTCTTCCAGAACCGATAGACCGCAATATGGAACGTACGAGAGTGAATATCCCCCCTCATTAGCAAATACAAGTTTTCCATCGCATAAATCTGAGGCAAGATTGATCATCATTCTCGTCATAGCGCGAAATCCCGAACTTGTTACCATCATCCTCCCAAGAGGATCATTAACCGACGCATCAAAACCGCACGCTACAAAAATAATTTCAGGCTCGTGACTAACAAGAGCCGGTAGAACAATTCTTTCGAAAGCCGCCTTGTAGGCCCCGTTACCGGAACCCGGTGGCAGAGGCACATTAAGGTTGTATCCCACACCGCGTCCCACCCCTCTTTCGGAGAAGCCTCCGGATTGGGGAGGCCATAATCCATCCTGATGGATCGAGATAGTTAAGCATTCATTCGATTCATAAAACAGGTCTTGAGTGCCATTACCGTGATGAACATCCCAGTCTACGACCGCTAGCCGTTTAACCCCATGTGTTTTCATCAACCACTTTGCAGCAATTGCAACATTGGCAAATATACAAAAACCCATTCCTTGGTGAGCCACCGCGTGATGGCCTGGCGGCCGAACAAGCGCATAACTATTGGTCACTTTACTATTCCAAACTGCTTCAGCAGTCGCAATTACTCCCCCAACTGCTAATGCGGCAATATCAAACGATCCCACGCCGAAAGGCACCCCGATTCCCGCTTGCCCCCCTTGAGTGTTACTTAATTCCTGAACCTTATGAATGTATTCCAGCGTGTGGCAGAGTTCCAATTGGTCCAAACTGGCGGATTGACTCTTCAGACGAATTACGTGCTCAAGAATACCCGAGACCTCCAGCAAATTCTTGAGCCGGCGCTTTGTCTCCGGATTCTCATAATGCTCCCCTGGCTGAACCGTCAAACCTGGAGGAAAGGTGCCCGCGCCCCCTCGATTGTCGTGCCAGAGATAGAGTTCCTCAAAGTTGAATCCGGTCCTTACCTGCATACCCAAAGTTCCTTTGTTTTCAGGTCTCGCTTTATCTTAGGAGCAAGTGCTAGCTCGTTTAAGAATGAGTTCTGATGCTTTCTCTGCGAGCATAATAGTTGGGCCATTCGTGTTTCCGGAGACAAGTTTAGGGAATACAGACGCATCGACAACGCGAAGATTTTTTGTCCCTCTTACCATCAACTCGAGGTCTACTACAGTCTGGCTTACCGAATGACCCATCCTGCAAGTTCCGACCGGATGATATACCGTATCCGCGCGTCTTCTGATGTCCAAAACGAGTTGCTCATCCGTCCCTATCAATGGACCCGGAATAACTTCTCTTTTGATGACTTCCGCCAAAGGGCTTAGCGATACCAGTTTTCTGATTGTTTTTGCCCCAATTAGCATCTCATCTAGGTCGCTCTCGACAGAAAGATATTCCGGTTTAATCTCTGGCGATTCATCCTGATTCCGGCTTTTAATCATTACCGTCCCTCGACTTTTTGGTCGTAAAGGCTGGGCACTTATGGAGAATCCGGAGAACGAATCAGGCCTCATCAACGGCCTACGTGGCCAATCCTCAACATAGCTATAACTTGCTGGCTGAAAATAGAGCTGCATATTTGGTCGACAGAGTGTCATATCTGTTCGAATAAACCCACCTGCTTGATTAACGCTTAATGACAGCGGTCCCGTCTTACTCAGAATATATCTGACGCCCTGGAAAATTCTCCGGGGCCAGCTGGCCAATAGATTGTTTATCGTGCTCCGGTCTCCTTCAAAAGTATATCCAATCGACAAGTGGTCTTGAAGATTCGCCCCTACTTCATTATTTTCAACAACGATCGGAATCTCTAATTGTTTGAGTAATTTTTCAGGTCCAATCCCAGAGAGTTGCAATAGTTGCGGAGAGCCGATTGCTCCAGCACATAAGATCACCTCACCAGCACATCGAACAACATGAAGTTTGTTGTTTTTGACATATTCAACACCTACGACTTTAAGGTCATCGAACAACAATCGCTTCACACAAGCATGGTCCTCGACCACAAGGTTGGGCCTCGATCGTACTGGATCAAGATAGGCTTTCGCCGCTGACATTCTCTGACCATTCTTGATTGTGAAACTATAGTAGCCAACCCCCTCCTGATGTTCAGAATGCAAGTCATTATTAAACGGCGCGCCGAGCGCTTTTCCAGCATCAATGAACTTCGAACATAAGGGATGCAATCTATCCCGATTATTTGAGATCGCTAGAGCATGCGCTCCTAAGTCAGAGGACCCATCTACCCATTGCAAGTCCTCAAGTTTCTCAAAATATGGTTTAACATCAGACCAACCCCATCCTTTGCAACCGAGATCTGCCCAATCGTCATAGTCTTCTTTTTGGCCCCGGACATAAACCATTGCATTGATAGAGCTGGATCCTCCTAAAACCTTACCGCGAGGCCAATAACTTCTCCGATCCTCCAACATCTCTATTGGGGCGGTGTGATACATCCAATTGACCGAAGGATCAGTAAACGTTTTGCCGTACCCAAGGGGAGTTTGGATCCAAAATTTCTTATCGGTACCGCCAGCCTCAAGAAGCATTACTCGGTTAGACGATACCGCCGAAAGACGATTCGCTGTGACGGATCCTGCTGATCCAGCACCGACTACGATGTAATCGAACTTCTCACTCACACTCTCTGTGGGGCTCACAGCAAGTCTCGATTTTTCAAAGCGGTCCTAAACAAATGTGCTCTAGCCCTTCAGCGCCCCAGAGGCCAGTCCATGAATAAAATAACGACTCAAGAAAAGAAATAGAACCAAAAGGGGTAACGCGATAAGAGTGGAACCCGCCATCAACTCTCCCCACTGAAGTTCATACCAACCCGAAATCGTATCTAAGCCAGCTGGAAGCGTCTTAAGGCTGTCGCTGCCAATCATCACTAGGGCAAATGTATAGTCGGTCCATGATAGTAAGAACGAGAAGATTGCAACGGTAACAATACCAGGCAGTGAGAGAGGCAATACCACATAAAAAAATGCTTTTAATCGGGTGCACCCATCCACCATTGCTGCTTCTTCGACATCAAACGGGAGTTGCTTGAAAAAGCCCCATAATAGCCAAACGCCTAGCGGTAAAGAAATGGTCGTGTGAGAGATACAAAGTGACAGAAGGGTATCCGAGATCCCAATATCAACAAAGATTGAATACAGTGGTATCGCCAATAACATTGGCGGAAACATGTATGCGTATAACATCGTGCCAACGATCGCACCTTTGAAACGAATCTCCAATCTCGTAACCGCATATGAAATAGGAATAGCCAATACGAGAGTAATCACCACGGTCCCTGTGGCCACCACGACCGAATTTAGGAACCAAGTTGGATAATCAGTCAACTCCAAAAGTTGGGTATAACTTGCAGTTGAAAATGGCCCGGGTACCAAGCTTATCGAACTAAACAAAGACTCATACTCTCGAAGTCCACTTATTAGCATCCAATAGACAGGGAAAAACGAGTAAGTCACCATCAATACAACAATAATTCCTATTCCTATTCTTGTTGATATTTTCTTCATGGCACCTCCCTGTTTATCTCACTTCCTTTCGTCAATCGGGAATCGCCAGAAAAACAACAAGATTGCGATCGTCAATATCAAGAACGAAATCGTCGATATTGTGGCTCCAATACCGACGTCAAAAGCATCGAATGCTTTTCGGTAGGCCAGTATCGGGAGGTGTTCCGTGCCGTGCATTGGGCCACCGCCTGTCAACAGCCACACGATATCGAATTTATTAAACATCCATATCGCTCTCAACAAAACAACGACAAGCAGAACGGGTCGTAACTGCGGGAGTGTTATATGCCAGAACCTCTGCCATGCATTAGCGCCATCAACTCTTGCCGCCTCATACATTTCTTCCGGAACTGATTGCAATCCGGCAAGAAAACAAACCGTAACAAAGGGCGTCCAGAGCCATACGCTTACAAATATCACCAGAACCATTGACCAAAACGGTGAATTTGCCCACGTTGCTGCTTCTTCAAATCCAAGATTTTCAAGCAATACAGTGAGAATACCGATGTGATCATCGAGCATCCATTGGAAAATTAACGCGACGACAACTGTGGGCAGCAGATACGGTAAAACAGTTATGCCTCGCAAAATTATTTTGCCAGGAATCGCGCTATCAAGAATAAGCGCGAAGCCAATCCCTAAGAGTATTTGCAAGCAAATTGCCGTGCCAGCAAAAATAATTCCCCGTATCAGAGCCGACCAGAATTCAGAGTCGGCCAAGACGGTTTTATAGTTCTCCAGCCCAACCCATACTGGCGTCGAGATGAACGAGTCAGCATCAAAAAAACTTAACTGAACTGCGTAATATGCTGGGTAAAGAATCAACACGCCCGTCAGAGCGCATCCTAAGAAAAATAGGATGTAGAGCGATCTATCCCCGCGCATAACTGAAGTACAAGTAAAATTAAAGGAGTCTTAGGGGGTGCAGAAAACTCTTACACCCCCTTCGACCACCATCAACCTGCGATGACTTCGCGCATTTTGTCCGCCGCGATCTTGACACACTCATCAGCCGGCATCCCCTTCAGCACTTTATTCTGGAGCATTTCCGGCAGCGCATAAGATCTAAAGATCTTACCCGCCCGCATGTCTGGATAAGGGCCTTCGGTATCTATCGACTTAATGATCACGTTTTCATCTGTTAGGAAACGTTTCTGCCAACTGGTGATATGAGAAAATTTCTCGATATCTGGATGCGAGAGCCAGCGAGCATCCTCGTAAATATCCATGCGCGTCGGCTGATAGTGAACGGGTGATGTGTGTAGGAAATTGATTAGATGTTCGTCCGAGAACCACTCCATGAAGCGGAGCGCTTCGTCCGACATCGCAGTATCCAGAACTACCCACCCATCATAACCATGATTCAAGGCTACGTTACTACCGTCAGGCGATGGGAACGGAAAAATTCCAAGATTGGATGCCAATTCTGAATTTTTCACATTAATCACATCGATTAAACGACCTGTCCCAGGGCAATGAGAAAGTTGTCCGTTCTGAATACCCCCGACCAATATTCCCCAGCCGGCTTTTGCCAAGCCTGGCGGCATCATTGGAACCATGCTCTGAAAGTGCTCCAGATACTCCACCGTCCGGCCTAGATTTTTCTCGTCATCAAGAACGACATTCCACTCATCATCTAAAAGAGAGACACCATTTGCCCAAAGATACCCGAACGATGTGTAGTTGGTCGCCCCACTGCTCGCAATCGGATGAACTATCCCTTGTTTTGTTTTATTCTCACCGTCGCCCATCAGTGCGGTCATGTTCTCGTTCAACTGATCCCAAGTCTGCGGCTCTTTTAACCCTGCTTTTTCATACAGGTCCATCCGGTAATTGATCCAACATAAGTTGTAATCGTATGGATACCAATAGTTGTTTCCATCCATCGGGAACAGAATATTTGGCCCCCAATCATATTTCTTAATTATGTCGTTGAGAGGGACTAATTTATTTTCTCCAGCCAACAGTAATACATCACCAACAAAGATAAGGGTTGCGATATCGTAAGGCCGACCACCTTTTATTGAGGTCTGAACTTTCTCAAACGCTTTACCAGCAGGGACTGTATCCATCTGCACTTTAATTCCAGTCTCTTTTTCATACTGTGCGGCCGCAAAACGCATAGCTCGAACGCTTTGGACGCTTGGTTCTCCATTAAGAAAGCGAATTTCTTTCTGCTTCGCATGGATATAAGGCGCGTGAAGACTAAGAGCTGCTGTTCCAGCAACTGCCCCCATCCCTTGTAGTATCTTTCTTCGAGAAATTTCTTTCTCTGTAATCCCAATCTTCTCTGACTTGCCACCCTTTTTATCTTTTTCACTCATAACTGTCCTCCTATGATGTGGAACGTTAATAAATTTCAGGATTTGCCAATCTCCGCAACCGGAGCCTTATTGCTGAACACAAGGTTGTGCCCAGTTACAGAATTGAAAAGATGCAACTTAGTCATATCTGGTCGAAGGTCTACCTTCATACCATCCTGTAGCCCATCATTTCGATCGACTAAAGCTTTCAACTTAACCCCTTTTACTATTATTTGACATAAAGTTTGCGAGCCCATTTGCTCAACAAAATCTACGACACCTTTCATCCCCATTTCCATATCTTTGCCTTCTGCTATCTCGATATGTTCCGGGCGTATTCCCAGCATCGCCGAACATTCATCGATTCCACCTGAGAGAATATTGCCAACTGGGATTGAAAACTCGTCTGAATAGAAAACCATTGCCCCATTGGCCTTCTTTAACTCTCCTTTAATCATGTTCATCTCGGGAGAGCCGATAAAGTTCGCTACAAATATATTTGCCGGCTGATCATAAATCTCTAGCGGAGGACCAACCTGTTGAATACGCCCCTCATGCATAACCGCGATACGATCCCCAAGAGTCATCGCTTCGATCTGATCATGGGTGACGTAGACCATACTTACCCCCATTTCCTTATGAAGCTTGCTGATTTCTTCCCGCATGCGCACTCGCATCTTGGCATCTAAATTACTTAAAGGCTCGTCTAATAAAAAGACTTCCGGATTACGTACGAGTGCTCTTCCAAGAGCGACTCTTTGCATTTGCCCGCCTGAAAGCTGTCTCGGCTTCCGACTCAGCAGCTCTGAAATACCAAGCATTTCTGCAGCAATGTTTACACGTTTCAAAATCTCCTGTTTATCTACTTTTCTTACTTTTAAACCAAACGAGAGGTTTTCTTTTACTGACTTGTGAGCGTAAAGAGCGTAATTTTGAAACACCATTGCCACATTACGATCTTTTGGCTCTAGATCTGTGACCTCACGATCGCCAATATAAACACTCCCTGATGAAGCGACTTCCAATCCTGCGATCATCCGAAGTGTTGTCGATTTACCGCAACCAGAGGGACCAACAAACACCATCAACTCCCCGTCGTTGATAGTTAAATTCACCTCGTCCACGACCTTCGGGCCATTGAACGTTTTTGACAAACTGCTTAACACTACTTTTGCCATTTACATTACTCTCTTCGATGCGCCTTATCTTCTAAGCGCTTCTTTTCATCTCAGTGAAATTCGCTGACTTTATAGCTCGCGGCTTGCAACCAATTCTCGTTTACTTGAACACCCCAACCAGGACCTTCAGGAATCATTACTTTTCCGTCAATCACACGCAGATCTGGGGAGAAGAGACCTTCAGTCCAAGGGTAATACTCTGGGCCCTCGATAGTGAATTCCACATAGGGTCCAGCGTTCTTAATTGCCCCCATAAGATGGAGGGTGAAAACAGTCACCAACGATAGATTGGCGCTGTGAGGGGTACACAACATGCCAGCTTCGGCTCCGCGCCTCGCAACTTCAAGCGTTCTTGAAAGTCCGCCCAGATAACATACGTCTGGCTGAATTACATCGACAGCACCCATATCTATCATTCGCTGCCATGTTGGGATGTCACAATCCTGCTCCCCGCCAGTCACATCAATTTCAAGCGCCTCCCGCACTTTTCTTGTCCACTCTAATTCCCAATATGGACAGGGCTCTTCAAAGTGTACGACTCCATACTCCGTCATGTATCTACCCAACTCAATCGCCCGATCGGGGCTAAAGCAACTGTTTCCATCGACAAGCAACACCGCCTCACCACCTAGTGCGGAACTGACTTCACTAACAATCTCCTCACTTCGGCCTGGCCACTCATCTTCGTCACGCCCGCATTCTTTGCCGACTCTAAACTTGAAAGCGTCGTAACCATATCTGTCTCTATGAATTCTCAGCCTTGCTGCTTCATCTTTTGCGGTTATATCGCGTCTCATACTCGAACCGTAGACCCTGAATGGGCGCGCCACTCCGCCTAACAGTTCGCAAACACTTTTCTCAGTTGCCTTACCAAATAGATCCCAAAGTGCAAGATCAAGTCCGCCAGCCGCGCGGCGAAGATACGAGCCTGGAAACTTATGTTCCTTCTCTAAAACCCGCTCGATAAGGTGGCCAATATGTTGCGACTCTTCCACTACCGCCCCCAAAGCATGGGGCGCGATCTGTCGATGCACCACTAAAGCCGTTATGTCAGCATGATAAGGCGCCGTCTGACCCCAGCCTGAAGAGCCGTCCTCGGCCTCCACCCTCACGATGCAGATGTACTCGTTGGAGTAGGTTTCAATCTTTTGGATTTTCATTAACAAGAACCGTTGAGTTTCGACCAAGAAACTTGTCTCATACCCTAAGCGCAAGAAACCGGCTTGTGGCCGATAAAATGGGTCGGCCTCAAAAATCCCTGCTCAATGGCTTGCTGCTTGAGCGAGCTAACCTGCAAACGGTATTCAGCATGCTTCTGCCCTACTTGTTCGGAGAGTCCAATTAAGTTATCTCCCGAAAGTGTAGCCAATTCGTCTTTAATCGCTTCTCGATACCATTCATTTCGATCTCTAGTCTGCACATCCACAAATCCTGCTTCACGAACCAATTGCCTGGTCTCTTCGGAGGTAAGTAGGTGATAACTTAGGTTGACCAAATTAAGGTAATCGGTTACCTCTGGTGTCAGAGTTGCTTCTTGACCACAAAGCCAATCGCTCCAGATAAACACACCCCCTTTCTTCAATACTCGGAGCGCCTCCTGATAGAAGGCCAGCTTGTTCTCTATATGAACGATGGCGTCTTTACTAAACACGACGTCGAAAACCTCATTATCAAACGGCAAAGGACCCGGTTCGACTAACTTGAATTCAACATTGTCGGAGAGCCCTGCTAGATTGATCCGCTCCTTCGCCAACTCTATCAAGTGTGGCTCGACGTCGATCCCGACAACACGATTGGCCTGGTATCGCTCTATCAGTTCAACATCAATGCCGCCAAGACCGGAACCAACATCAAGAATCTCGCATCCTGTTAAATCGGCATCTTGAATCAACTCCGCGACCTCTTCGGGTCCGCCTGGAGCAAGATACCCGTCTCCCCACATCCACTGCAGAGCTGTAATGATCTCAGTCGTGTAACTCGAGTCTAGGTTGTGATTTGTCATAGAAGATATCGGGAGCCAAAGATCCAGTAGCTCAGCCAGCTAGATTCATCCTTGTTTTGCTTTCTGCTTCAGAAATCAGTATGTTCGATTAATTGGATTTGTTTAAATATCCATTTATAGAATTTCAATAAGACCAATTAATTCACAGGGACCCGGACCAAGACATGCCCAAACGTGCTGGTGGCCCGCTACTGCTTGGCCTTTCTTTAAATAAACGCTCGAAACAAAGCCTCTCACAGCAGTTATATAACAATTTAAGGGATCAAATACTGTCCGGAGTTCTTAGTCCTGGACAAAGAATTCCCTCGAGCCGCACCCTCGCAAAAGATCTTCAGATATCCAGAACAATTACGGTCAACGCGCTCGAGAGACTTTCCGCAGAAGGTCTTTTAGACGCGCGAACCGGATCTGGAACATTTGTAACGATTCATGCTTCCTTTTCTGATTCTGGAGTTGAGCACGATCATTCTTCTCCAGAAGATGCACTTAGTCCTAAGGTGCGCTTATCTCAATCTTTCAAAGAAGTCTCCAAGCTAGCGCTCCAGCAGCGCCTACCATCCCGAGCGGGAGCGTTTACAACTGGACTGCCCGCTGCTGATGCATTCCCTGTAGACGTATGGCGCCGACGTTTATTCCGGCAATACACCAATAGAAAAGAAATCCTAATGGGATATCCAAATCCGCTCGGGTACGGACCGCTACGGGAGGCAATCTGTCAGCACATGAAAATTAATCGTGGTGTCGACTGCCATCACGATGATGTCTTCGTGGTGGGAGGCGCACAAGAGGGATTCCGGTTAGTGTTTTCTATCTTGTTAGATAGAGGTGACTCTGTGTGGCTTGAGAATCCCGGAACAATAGGAGCTCGAAACAGTCTAATTGCATCGGGAGCTAAAATAATCCCTGTCGCGGTAGACCGCCAAGGGTTAAATGTCGAAGCGGGACTGCAAAAAGCAAAAAACTTCAAAATGGTTTTTGTTACCCCCGCTCATCAACAACCTATGGGCGTATCGATGAGCCTTGAGCGACGCCTCAGCCTAATAGACGCTGCAGAACAAACGAATGGAATTATTCTTGAGGATGATTATGATGGAGAGTTTCGGTATGACGGTCATCCATTGCCAGCTCTGAAAAGTATCGACCAAGCCCAACGAGTAATTTACGCGGGCTCATTCAGTAAAACATTGATGCCCGCATTGCGTATTGGATTCTTAATTGTTCCGCCTTTCTTGCGCGACACTTTCTCTCGAGCCATTCGAGTCTACACCCAAGGAGTCCCTCCAAATACGCAACAGTTTTTAGCCGAGGCCTTAACAGATGGTTTTTTCTCGGCTCACATAAGACGGATGAAAAAAATCTATTCCGAGAGGAGGGCAATTCTTTATCAGTCTGCTAGGAGTGAACTACAGGAGATGATGAAGGTTGAATTGCCGCCAAGTGGGTTACACACAGTTGGGCATATTATTTGTGATGTCAAGGAACAAGACATCGCAACCCAAGCCGCGAAGCGCGGTATTTCAGTGACTCCAATTGAGCGATTTAGTCTTGCTCCAACACCATATCGTGGACTAGTACTAGGCTTCAGCAGTGCTCGGCCCTCAGAATTGAAAGACGGTGTCAAAGTCCTTGCGGCGGAATTCGACAGGCTGAGAAGAAAGCGAATTACTTGAGTAGATAATCTACGAAGTTGAGATGGGTCGTTCCCCAGTAATTGTTATCCGATACATTTCGCGTCGCTGTCCGAAGTAATCATTGACGGCTGTATGCATTGTGCAGCGATTATCCCAAATCACGAGTGTCCCCTTCTCCCATCGAATTCGGCAGGTATGCGTGCCCTGAGTGCTTCGCGCATACAAAGCAGACAGAATGGGTGCGCTGTCAGATTCTAAGAAACCATCTATGCCGATCGTATAAATTGGGTTAATAAATAGGGACTTTCGGCTTGTTTCGGGATGCACTCGAACCATCGGATGCAATTGAGTCTCTTCTGCCGAGTCGTCGCTATTGATTATCATGGATTGTTTTGAACTTGTTTTGCCGAATGTTCCCGTCTTGGAATATGAGCGACGAGCAGAGTGAACCCCGTTCAGACCAGACAAAAACTTCTGATATGCCTTCGGAAGTGTTTCAAATACAGTACATTGATTAGAGAAAATAGTATCTCCTCCTGAAGGCGGAGTTTCGACGGCATAAAGCAATGTATAGCTCGGAGGACTTTCTTGAAAACTCCAATCACTATGCCAGCCTTCCCCAAATAATGGGCCACTCTCATCGGCCTCCCGGGTAACTCTGACCACACCAGGATGTCCCGTGATAGTTTCGACGAAAGGAGTTTCACTTACTTCTCCAAAATTCTTGGAGAGATTTAATAGACTTTGTACATTGAGATCTAAATTCCTGATGCAAACCACGAGGTTGGCATTCAACGACTCCTGAACCGTGCGGATGTCAGATCCGGTTAGGGAATCTACAAATTTAGCAAACGCACCTTCCGCTCCAAAGGCTCCAGTTAATTTCGACAACTTTAAAACGCTCATACCGCTCTCAGTCCGCTCAATTGGGCTAGAACAGGAATCTAACTCCTTCCCATGTCTAAACCAAACGAGACTCTTGATTCATTTTGAGTAATGATTAGAAGGCCACAAGACAAACGTTTAGAGGAAGCGGGATCATCTGGGAGCTATCTTTTCTCAAAACACTAGTAAGCGCCTGAAATATGGTGGGGCGTGCAGGGATCGAACCTGCGACCACCTGATTAAAAGTCAGATGCTCTACCAACTGAGCTAACGCCCCAAAAGCGTGCGCATTATACCCGCTCACTGTTCACTGAGCAGAGCGCCTAACCCCAAGGATTCGAATTATTTCGGTGCGGGAAACAACCGCAGATCGGCGAGTGACTGACGCAAAGAACTCCAAAAACCATCATCCAGCATGTAGTACTGGATTTTCATAGTCAACGCCGATCCCAACATGATCGACAACAAGGTTACCAGCGAGCCTAAAGCAAGCGTCGACATGCCCGATACCCCTTGGCCGATGGTGCAGCCAAAAGACAGCACCCCGCCAAACCCCATCAGCACGCCCGCCACCAAGTGGTTGCGCATATCCGCTCGGTTGGCAAAGGCTTCGACTCTGAAGTTACCAGAAAAAACCGCGTAGAGAAAAGAACCCAGGATCATGCCGAGCACCACAGCAATTCCAAAATTGATCTCGGCTCCTGTCCAGGTCATGAGATAGTTGACCGTGTTGCCTGTGGGTGCAACAAAGGTGAGCGCTTCGACGGGGACCGGCTCAAAGTCATCATTGCCGATCACACCGGTGGCGTACCAAGCCCCTACCACCAGAACCCCGATCGTCACTCCTGCCAGAATATTGTCGCCACTGGCACGAAAGCCCTTATCTTTGAGCGCATAAATAACCGTACCAAGGCCTAGAACCAACGCGACAACGATAGCCATTGTTTGGCCGGATACGCCGACCCAGTGTGCGAGGATGGTCTCGATACCCTGATTGCTGATGCCTTGTGACTCAAGGTCAATGGACAGAGGTCCGAAGATATCAATCCGCACAGGTGCCAACAAACCGCGTAAGGTCATATATGCCGTAATTGCCATGACAATCAATACGACGAGCGATTTGAGATTACCACCGCCCACCCGTACCAGCGTACGCTGACCACAACCGGCTCCAAGGGTCATGCCCACGCCGAAGAGAATCCCCCCGATCAAAAAACCCGCCAATCCAAAACTGGACCCCCGATACATGGTGGTGTCCAAATCGATCCAGCCAAACTGCCCCATTGCCTGCGAACCCAGAATCGCAATGCCGATCGACAGCATCCAGGCCCGGAATCGCACCCGCGATCCCATGTTGATCCAGTCGCTGATTGATCCCATGATGCAAAAATGGGTCTTGTTGGCGACCGCGCCGAAAATGAGGGCACCCAAAAAACCGAGCAGCGCCACCTTATGAACTATTGACCATTCTTCCATCGTTTTTTTATCTGAATCTGAATCT
>CENU01151156.1_pt1 | contig 15327 bp, 38 predicted proteins | sample 361331 | NCBI WGS metagenome assembly CENU01 (sample SAMEA2619766, study PRJEB7988) | marine metagenome | isolation source: saline water (ENVO:00002010), including
TACAAAATTTAATAATGATTATGACAGTTTCATAAAAGAGATTCACAGATTGCCAAAGGGTACTATTTGGCGACACAATCAAGCTGGCGACCTTGCCCATAGTGGCAATAATGAAACTATTGATTTTGATTTATTGAAAAGATTAGTAAAAGCTAACAAGGGAAAAAATGGTTTTACTTATACTCATAAAACAAATGATGCTAATAATTTTGATAAAATAAAATATGCTAATAATAACGGATTTACTGTTAATTTATCGGCCAATGATTTAGAACACGCCGACCAATTAAAAAAGCATAATCTACCTATTGCCACCATTGTAGGGACTGAACCGGTTACGAAAACACCGGCCGGCCATAAGGTGAAAATGTGCCCTAATCAAAAAAATAAAAGTATTAAATGCGAATTGTGCCAATGGTGTAGTCGTAAGGATAGAAAGTTTATTGTTGGATTTTTAAAAGATTAATCAGAGGTAACTATGAAAAAAATACGTAGTAATAAATATGATTTATTAAATTATTTTTTATATGATAAAAAGTATCTAAGTAAGGCCTATATTAATCACGTAGAAAAGTTCTTTAATAATATAGGAAAAACAAATAACAGATATAGATATAATAATTATAAAAATAATATATTATAATAATATAAATAATAATTTTAAAACACTTTTAAAGATATTTAAAATTTAAATCACTTCTAAAGATATTTAAAATTATTATTTATAAAAATAAAATTAACAATAACAAAGGAGTTATATAAAATGAATAAAAATATATGTTTAGAAGGACTTACTGCCTTTGCTTGGATATTAGATAGAAATAAATGTAATAATCTTAAAAACGGATTAGAAACATTTATGAAAATACCTAATGGAGTAAAGCAAGAATGTAAAAATCAAGTAAAGAATACACAACATAAAAACATAAAGAATTTTATAAAATTTTGTATTGCAAATAAAGGAGAGTAAAAATGATGAATTATCTTAACAAAAGAATAAAAGTAATAGACCAAGAAATATATGGAAAGTGTATTGTTGAACACGATACGGAAGTTGTCATAGAAGATGAAGATGCAGAAACATTAGATAACCAATTATGTTTTAAGAAATCAGAAGTAGAAATAGTAATGGAGAGTAAAAATGAATAAAGAAAAATACCAAAAAAAGTATAATTATTATTTCATTCAAAATAATTATTATACACCATTATTTAAAAAAGAAATTAAATTATTGGAGATAGAGTATAAAAAAAAGTTTAATGAAGATATTTATTATAGAAGGATATTTTAAAAAAATAAAAATAGGAGAGATAAAAATGAATAACAAATATGAAAATACATTTATACAATTTAGAACTTTTATATATCAAGCTAAAAGAGTATATGGATATTTAAGAGTAACTAAAGAAGGATTAGAAGGAGAGTATATAAGACTAAATAAAAAAGATTTAATAAATAGATTAGACTCTTTATATTTAAAAGATAAAGATAATTGGTTAGAGGAAATAGATGTAGATGCTTTTCATTTTCATACTAAAGAAGGTAAGGTCTGGTACTTTGGCCAGAAGTGGTTAGGTAGACCATTAGAAGTTTACATAGATTAGGAGATAAAAAATGAAGGATAAAAGATTGGAATTAACTGAATGTCAAATAAAACTTCTTAATGTTATAGAAGAAACCGGTATACAATTAGTTGACATATTATCATTACTAGTTAAAGATTGTGGCCAAAGTAATAAATATCTTGATGAAGGTTTTCAAGATTTTAAAGACAAAATAAGAAAACAATTACGAGATGATATAAAATTTTTAGAGTGGAGATATGGTAATGGAAGTTTATAATATATGGAGATAAAAAAATGAATGAATACAAGTACATAAGAGAACAAGTTGAGATAAGAGATAGCTACAGAAATAATATGATAAGTTTAGAAGAAGGTATTGACAAGCTAATAGCGATTGGATATTCTTGGGAAGAGGCAAAGAAATTTTTAACTAAAACAATAGAGGAGATGTTAGTATGAGTAGAAATAATTTAGACATAGCTATGTTAATAACTGATGCTATCTTAAATGAGTTTGAAAAGAATGGTAAAGTAAATATACCACTAGACGAACATAAGTATTCATTTGATTTGCAAGATGTAATTCAATTAGAATTAGAAAAGATAACTAATGAGGAATCTGTAAGATTAATAAAAGAACGTAATAAATATGGAGGCAATTGATGAGTCAAACTAAAAAAAATATTATGGAGCAAGATGATAAGACTTGGAATATCATAGAGGATACTATGAAGGAAAGTGAATCATTAAGCGAGGCTATAAAAAAAGTTGATAGGCTTATGATACAAGGAGTAATAACATTACCTTTGGATTGTGCTAACTGGTACGAACTAATAGACCAGATGCGTGAACACTGGCAAGATTTATGGATAGGTTGCACGTCTTGGTCAGCAGATACTACAGGAGAATAGAATGCAGATAGAAAAATTAACTAAAAGAGAACAATTAATACTTGACTTTTTAAAAGATAATAATGTAGATATGGCAGAGATTATAGATGTTATTATTAAAGTAAATGGATTTGTAGGTGTAGGATTAGTAACTCTAGAAGAGTACATAGCAAAGGCTATTAAGAAACATCACAAATATGAATCACTAGATAAAATAATGAATGGATAATAAATATGATACAGAATAATATAAAAAGAAAAGAGCAGTTACAAAATTTAACAAGCAGTATTGTTAGAATGGAGAGAGAGTTAGAGATAGTTAAGAACTCTATCAAACAATTAATAGATAAAGAGATAGAGGAGCTAGAAGAATTAGATAGGTATGCCAACCAACAAGCAGACTTAGAAAGGGAGAGTGCGTAGTGAAGTTAAGACCAGAACAAACTGTTAAGAATAAATTAATATCTATACTAGATGATATAGAGGAGAAGTTAGAGGAGATGCAGACAGAGGAGTATCAGCTAAACACTGAAGACTATGATTTAAATAAAGATTTATTTAAGTTGTTGCGACTAATTGATATGGCAAGGAAGGAGTTAAAGAAGTGAAGTTAACAAAAGAACAAATAGATAAAGTAAAACAAACTATAGCAGACCTTGAAAGAAAGATAGAAGAAATGGAACAACAAGACTATATTACATTTGATTTAGGTAAAGACCTACAGAATATATCTTATATGGTTGATGTATTAAAAGAGGAGTTAAAGAAATGAATTATGGATTTTATTATTTATCTGGATTTTTATTTGTATCCGGTGTATTATTAATAGCTAACACTGAAGATAATAATAGCTTGGTAGGTGGAGCAGTATTAATTATGTTCGGTTTCGGATTTATATTTATGGGAAGGAATGTAGATGATTAACAAAAGAGTTAAAGTAATAGAAGAAAATATATATGGAAAAGTTATTGGAGAAACATCTAGTCAGTGGATTATAAAACCGGAAGTTGAAACAATGGCATCTGTATTTATGGATAATAAATTATATTTTAATAAAACAAAAGTAGAGGTAGTAAATGAATAAAAACTTAACACCAAAAGAACATTGGGAATTACATCAAGGCCTATGGACAATGCTAGGTTGTGATATGGAATTAAAAAAGAAACATAGAAATACTATTGTGTATGTTGATAGAAAGACTGATAGGTATTATTCCTACTCATCAACATCAGGAAGTATTTATTTAGGGGACTCATTAGGATATTTAAAGGAGAAAAGAGATGCCAACTAAAGCTAAAAAGAAAATAAAAAAGAAACCTAAAATTACTTGGGGTTGGATATATGGAGATGAATGTCCGGAACTGTTTGAACATTTTGGATTTCCATTTCCGAATGCAGATGATAGAATAAAAGTAAAGTTTGTTAAACACGAATCGAGAGAGGATTATGATAAATAATAACAAATATTTAAGTGCAGATGAATATATAGAATATACTTGTGAGCAAGCAGATAAGATTATGCAGATGAAATTAGATAAAGACTATGATAATTATATTACTTATGATGAGGCCGGCAAAGAAATAAGTTATACAGAAGAAGGTCAAGATATATTTATAGAGATATTAAATGCAGTAGAACAATGTTTATCTGATGTAGGTATATATAATGAAGAGGATAGAGATGATACATAAATCCATAACAGATAAAGGGAAAGACTATTACCTATCAGCAGATAATGTTCTGCATTGGATATCTGTTAATGAACGTGAGTTACCTTTTTTAAAGAAAGCTATTAATAATAATATAAAAGGTGCAATATCAGATTACTATTACCGGCAGGCATACATAAGAGAGATGCGACATTACTTAAGAACCGGCACCTGGATTTCAGACTTTTATGGAGAGAACCAAGAATTTAAAACATTTTGGAGAGTTACATATGGATAAGAACTTAATAGATATTCAAGAAGAGCTGAAGAAGACCATAAGAAAGTTATCTGATGCTGAATGGGAAGGAAGAGAAGGCGAAATAAAAACCTTGACGACATTAGAAAAACATTATAGATTATTAATAAAACAAGGAGAGTTATATGAACCAAGGTTCTAAAAATAAAACAAAATTAAAAGTAGTAAAGCTAGATGATAAAAGACCACTAGGAGATGAAGAACAGATTAATTTAGTAACAGAAAAAATGTATGATTTATTTGATGATATACAAGATAAGGTAACTATACCTAATACTATTATTGCTGTTCAGTTATTAGTTACAGACCTAGCGTTTGATACTGCACCAAATAATACAGTAGCATCAAGTATGTTATTAGATATTATTAACCACAGATTAAGAATTGAAGTAGAGAAGGAGTACAAAGATGAGTAAATATACATACGTTGTAGAGGAATGGTCTACTGATTCTAGAAGATATACAGTAAAGTCAGATAGGAAACTTACTGAATCAGAATTACAAGACTGCTACATAGAGGCCGGCATACCAGATGAAGGAACGACTACTAAAGTTGATGAGATACCTAATGGTAAAGTAAATGTTACAGTTTACTATGATGGCACAGACTATGGAGATGATGGACAAATGGAAATAGTACAAGGAGAGGAGAATTTAAAAGATGAGTAAATATATTATATATACACAAGATAACTGCATATATTGCACAGAGGCAAAGTCTTTACTAGAAGATATGAATGTACCTTATGAAGAGAGAAAACTAGATACGGCAGAGAAGGTTAGGAGATTTAAAAAGGCCGGCCATAAAACTGTGCCACAAATCTATGAACACATAGGAGGATTTCACGAGCTAGAAGATTATTTTTTTGGCGAAGAAGTATCGTTTAATCCAGATATAAAGCTCGTGGAGAACACTAAACCAAAAGGTAAGGTGATTCCCTTCAAAGGAAAAATAGGAGCTATATCAGGAGATAAAGATGAGTAAAAAAATTAAATGTCAAAAAGAAGGTTGCTCTAATAAAGCATACCCAGAAGATATGGAGAATAGAGCATCTAATCTTTTATTATGTGATGATTGCTATACAGAAATAAGGTATTTACTTGCAGATTATTTAGATATACACATACAAGATATTAAGATATGAAGTGTTGCACAAAATGAATATCTGTGGTATAATATACATAGGAGTCTGATGAAAATACAAAAGATATCCAGTATACCAAATCTTGTTATAAAAAAAATACTTGACACAAGATATAGATTTACACAGAAAAAAAGAAAGAGAGAGAAAGATGTATGTGATAACACATTACCGACTTCTGGCAATACAAAAAATAAAAAAATGTAAGTGGACAGAAACATTTCCCATTGACCAGTTAGTAGATGATGATAATAATCTATTAACATTTAATACTAAAGAGGAGGCACTAGATACTTTAGAAGATTGGGGAGTTAATATGAACATTGCTCACGAAGAAGGTGTAAGGATAGAAAGAATTCATTGATGTTAGAAATATTTATGCTATATTATTTCTTAGGAGGCGTGGTAGTAGGAATATTTATTGTACTACTTGCGTATTTATTAACAAGAAAATAGGAGTAAACTATGTATGACCCTGTTGTAATTAACATACTAGAAAAAAACGTAAAGGATTTACAATCACAATTAACCAATGCAATGAAAAGAATAAAGGCATTGACTGATGAGAATTATAAATTGCGTAGACAAATCGGTATAGAAAAAGATAATGGAAAAGACATTGTCAATAACTCTAGTGGAGTATGGTTAGGAGATGCAGAGATGCCTGATGCCGGCCATTTAAAAGATGAGTAACGAAAGACAAAGAAGATTTAAAGTCACCGGAAGGTGGTTCAACAAACCAATAAAAGTAAAATACTTATGGGTAAATAATATTTTTCCAATATTATTACTTGTAAGTTTATTTTTTTTATTATATAATAATTAGGAGAATAATTATGACTAATCTCTGGGATAAAGACGAAAAAAGAATGTACAGAAAGTTATTTAAGGAGTACAAAAGAGAAGGTTGCTCTAATGAAGAAGCTCGAATGTATGCAAAATTGGATTGTAAAAATAGCATAGGTTTAGATATTGATTCAGCAGAACAGCTTTATAAAGATACTCTGGAAGATTTCTCTTGACATTATGAAAAAGTTTATTATAATATATAAATATATATATAATATTATTAATAATTATATTATTAAATATACTATGATTTTATTTATGTTATTATTATTATTATGGATATTATATATATTTATTATTATGTTTTATTATACATTTAAATAAAGGAATATAAATATGTGGTTAGAAGTATTATTAATATATACAGTTATATATACATTCATAGGATTAAGTAATTCTGCGAGTATGTTATAATGCAAAGTAAATGGATAAGTAGAGGTAGATGCCCTTCCTGTAATTCCAGTAATGGATATAACATTCATGCAGATGGACACGCCTTCTGCTTTTCCTGTAACAAAAGATTTAACAATGTAGGAGAGGCAAAGATGGAAACAAAAGTTGTAGAGATGCAAAGTAAAGTTCCTAATAATGGTGAGTATGGGAGTATCAATGATAGAAGAATATCAGAGGATACTGCCAGAAAATACAGAACAAAGATAAGAACAAATGGTTCAGTAATATCTCATCATTACTACGAATATTACAATGCAGAGAGTAGCCATATAGCTACAAAGATTCGCCAAGTAGAAGGTAAAAAAATATGGTCACAAGGAGATATGGGAGATGCCTTACTGTTTGGACAGAATTTATTTAAGTCTGGTGGTAAGTATATAACTATCACTGAAGGTGAGATAGATGCTATGTCTGTGTATGAAATGTTAGGAAGTAAATGGGCAGTAGTATCAATTAAGAATGGAGTTCAAAGTGCTGTACAGAATTGTAAACAACACCTAGAATATCTAAATAGTTTTGAAAATGTTGTTGTATGTTTTGATAACGACAAGCCTGGAGTTGAGGCCTCACAAAAGGTTGCCCAATTGTTTGAGCCTAACAAATGTAAGATAGTTAGACTTGACCATAAAGACCCTAACGAATATCAAAAGATGGGTAAGGCCAAAGACTTTGTGAGAGATTGGTGGAGTGCAGAATCCTATACACCGGCAGGCATTTTAAACTTAGCCAAGCTAGGAGATTCATTATACGATGAGGAGTATTGTGAAACTATTCCTTATCCTTGGAGTGCAATGAATGAGAAAACTTATGGTATGCGAACAGGGGAGTTAGTTACATTTACTTCCGGTGCCGGTATGGGTAAGTCTTCTATTATGCGTGAGCTTATGCATCACATTCTAAGAAACTCTAATGACAACATAGGAATACTAGCACTAGAGGAAAGCACAAAGAATACTGCATTTAATATTATGTCAGTGGAGGCTAATGAAAGATTATATATCAAGGAGATACGTAATCAATTCTCTAGAGAGCAATTAAACAAATGGCAGAAAGATACCATAGGTTCTGGTAGGTTCTTTGCCTTTGACCACTTCGGTTCTATCAGTAATGATGAGATACTTTCCAGGGTTAGATATATGGCAAAGTCTTTGGATTGTAAATGGATATTCTTAGACCATCTATCTATCTTGGTTAGTGGTCAAGACGAAGGAGACGAAAGAAAATCTATTGATGTGTTGATGACTAAGCTACGTTCTTTGGTAGAAGAAACAGGAGTAGGTTTATTATTAGTATCACATCTGAGAAGACCAACCGGAGACTTAGGCCATGAAAATGGTAAGGAGGTTACCTTGTCGCATCTTAGAGGTAGTGCAAGTATTGCTCATCTATCTGATAGTGTAATAGCATTAGAAAGAAATCAGCAAGCAGATGATGAGGTCATTGCATGCACAACAACAATTCGTATTCTCAAGAATAGATACACAGGAGAAACAGGAGTAAGTTGTTACTTGCATTATGATAAAAAATCTGGTAGGATGTCTCAGATAGATAATCCTTTTGAGGATGAGTTTAATAATCAAGCACAAGGAGTAATATAAATGTTATTTAAATTAATATACAAAGACAAAAGTCCTGAAGTAAAACGAACAGTAGAATTAGAAGGCACATATACACTAGAAGAGGCACGAGAGAAACGTGCTTGGTTGAAAGAAACTTACAACTGGTATAGTCCAAATGTAAGAGTTCTTATAGAGAGAGTAGAATAAAATGAAATGCTATAACTGTAAAACAGAATTAATATGGGGTGGTGACCACGACTGTGGAGATGATGAGAACCACGCTATAGTTACAAACTTATCTTGTCCAGAATGTGGTGCTTTTCATTTAGTATACTGGGGTCATAAAGAAGAAGAAGAGGACTGGTCAGAAGGTTATGACAAATGGTTAAAAGAACAACAGTTAGAATTGTTTGACAAAGAACCAGAAATGTGGTATCATTACTGTGATGAAGAAAAAAGTATGATGAAAGTTGGTAAAGGAGAACCTTGTAATTGGTGTATGAAAGAGGAACATGAAAGTAATACTTGATATAGAAACAGATGGATTTAATCCTAGTAAGATACATTGTATCGTAGCAAAAAATATAGATACAAATGTTGTAACAGTATTTGACCCTGATAGTATGTATAGTTTTAATAACTGGGCAAAGAACGTGGATAAGTTTATTATGCATAATGGTTTATCTTTTGATGCACCTGTTATGAATCGATTACTTGGGACAAACATAACACCGGATAAGATTATAGATACATTAATTTTATCGCAGTTGTTTAATCCTATTAGAGAAAAAGGACACAGCCTAAAAGCATGGGGTGAGAAACTAAACATGCTAAAAGGTGGTGAAGATGTAAATTTTTCTACGTATGATTTTAATATGTTACAGTATTGTAAACAAGATGTTGAGATAACACATGCTGTTTATAATCACCTGGTAACTGAAAGTAAAGGTTTCTCTCAGGAGTCTGTTAATCTAGAACATACGATTAGATTAATCATTGACCAACAAGAGAAGAATGGTTTTGCTTTTAATATGCAGAAGGCACAGGAGTTATTAGCAAAACTTAAAGATGACATCTACGATTTAGAACAATGGTCGTTAGAAGAGTTTGAACCTACCATTGTAGAAATGAAGACGAAGACAAAAGAAATACCTTTTAACATTGGTTCTCGTCAACAGATAGCAGACAGACTAATGAAGAGAGGTTGGAAACCTAAACAGTTTACTGATAAAAAGAATATTATTATCAATGAGGCTGTTTTAAAAACAATAAAAGAACCGGAGTTGAAACTTACGGCAGAAAGATTTGCAAAGTATTTTCTTCTCCAAAAACGAGCAGTGATGGTTGAGTCTTGGATTGAGGCTTGCGATAATGATAATAGAGTACATGGAAAGGTTATGACACTACGTACTATCACAGGTCGCATGGCACATAACTCACCAAATATGGCTCAAGTTCCGGCTACATATTCACCTTATGGTAAGGATTGTAGAGGCCTTTGGACAATATCAGACCCTATGAAATATAAGTTAGTAGGAACTGATGCTAGTGGTCTGGAGTTACGATGTCTTGCACATTATCTTAACGATACAAATTATACAGATGAGATATTGAATGGAGATATACATACAAAGAATATGGAGTTGGCCGGTATTAAAGATAGAGACCAGGCAAAGACATTTATCTATGCCTTTCTTTATGGTGCTGGAGCAGAGAAGATAGGTAAGATAGTAGGAGCTGGAAAGGAGCAAGGAAACTTATTGATTAATAGGTTCTTGTCAAACTTACCTTCTCTTAAAAGATTACGTGGACAAGTAGAGAATGCCGGTAAGAGAGGAAAAATAAAAGCTATTGATGGAAGATATTTAAAAGTAAGAAGTCCTCATTCAGCTTTAAATACTCTTCTCCAAGGTGCCGGTGCTATCATTTGTAAACAATGGTTGCTACATATTATGAAGAGAGTTTATAGTAAAAAACTTGATGCAAAATTAGTAGCCTCTGTTCATGATGAGTATCAATTTGAAGTAGCGAATCAAGATGTAGGAGAATTCTGTAACATCACAAAGGTAGCTATTAAAGAAACTGAGACGACATTGAAGTTACGATGTCCTTTAGATAATGATTACAAAGTGGGATTGACATGGGCAGAAACACATTAGAACCAAATATAGAAGACAGAAAGAAGTTTGATTTAGATTTACAATATGGCCAAGTAAGGGAAAAGATTGTGGCCGACATGCTACAAGATAAAAAGATAGAAGTTAAATCTGAAAGAGGTATGTGGTTACAGACAGGGAACATAGCAATAGAATATGAAAGCTATGGTAAACCTAGTGGCATCAATGCTACTGACTCAGATTATTGGTTTCATAATCTTTGTATAGGAGATGAAGTGTATGGAACATTGGTATTTAAAACAGATATGTTAAAGAAGATTATAAAGAATACACCTAACAAAAGAGAAGTATCTGGTGGAGACCACAATGCATCTAAGATGTATCTAATGAATATTCAGAATATTTTTTCTCAAACTATAATTAAAAAAAGTGTTGACAATGATAGTTAAAGTATGCTATAATATAATTTTATTAACCAAAAAAGGAGACACGAATGAGTGTTATTAGTGGAACAGCTTATTGGGCGAGCATTACAAGCCCAAACACAACCTTTGATGCAGATGGTACATGGAGTATTGATGTAGGTAATCTGGATGAAGACAACAAGGCTCTCGCAGAAAAAGATGGCCTTAAAATTAAGAACAAAGGTGATGACAGAGGAGACTTTGTTAGCATCAAAAGAAACGTCAAAAGAAAAGATGGTAACTTAAATAGTGCACCAGAAGTTCTTGATGCTCAGAAGAGAACTATGATGAATACATTAGTTGGTAATGGTTCTAAAGTAAACGTACTATACACAACCTACGAATGGAAGTACAAAGGTAGGTCTGGTGTTTCTGCTGACCTTAAGAAGATACAGGTCGTAGACTTAGTCCCTTATCAAGGTGATGCAGACGATGCCTTTGATGTAGTGCCTAATGGTTATTCTGCTGACGCAGACGAAAAAATTCCTTTTGCCTCTTAATTAAAAGGATAGTGGAGAGCTGTGTAGATTGGCAGTTCTCCACATTTTATTTATGAAAAAAATAGATACAATAGTAGAAGATATATATAATTTATTCGAAAAAAAGAATGAAGAACTTACTGAAAAAGAAGTAGATAAATGTATAAATGACTTTGCTAATTCAGTTAAGGTTCATGTAAAAGACTTTTTAAAACAGTTACCACAAGATAAACCTAGATTAAGATTATCTACAATAGGTAGGCCGGACAGGCAACTATGGTATGATTTTAAAAAACCTACTAATGAACCCTTGGCACCTAGTACCAGGATTAAGTTTCTTTATGGATATATATTAGAGGAGTTATTAATTATGCTTGCCTCTATATCTGGACATAAAGTAACTCAACAACAAAAACAAGTCGAAGTGGAAGGAGTTAAAGGACATCAAGATTGCTTTATTGATGGTGTATTAGTAGATTGTAAAAGTGCATCAGGTAGAGGCTATACTAAATTTAAATATAATAACTTATCTAATGATGACCCTTTTGGTTATATCTCTCAGATATCTGCTTATGCTGAAGGTAATGGCGTAGAGGAGGCAGGTTTTTTAGTTATTAATAAATCTACAGGAGAAATATGTTATACAAAAGTACATTCATTGGAGATGATAAATGCTAAGAAAAGAATACAAAAAATTAAACAAGTTGTTAATTCAGATACACCACCGGACAAATGTTATCCAGCAGTTCCTGATGGAAAGTCTGGCAACTATAAGCTCGATACTGCTTGTATGTACTGCAATTACAAGTTTGATTGTTGGAGTGATGCTAATGATGGCAAAGGACTTCGTACTTTTAATTATTCAACCGGTAAAAGGTATTTTACTAAAGTTGAAAAAGAACCTAACGTAGAGGAAATACATGATAAATAATCATTGGGTTGTAAAAGAAACTGGTAAACTATTTACACCAAGTGCAGATAAGTTTGGTTTTGTTTATATTATAACGAATACTAAAAATGGTAAAGCATATATAGGATGTAAACAATATACAATAGGAAGAACTAAAAAGAAAACTAAATGGGAAAACTATACCGGTTCTTCAAAATATTTAAATGAAGATATTAAAAAGATAGGTAAGAAATATTTTACATTTGAAGTGATTGCCGAGTATAAAAATAAAAGAAGTCTAAGATATTATGAAATGTATTATCAAGTTAAACACGATGTTCTTACTACTACGTTAGAAGGAAGTGATGAACGTGCATTTTATAATGCGTATGTTGGTGGTAAGTTTTTTCCTCCTATCGAAAGTTATAGAAGAGGATATAAACATCCTCAGTTTAGAGGTAGAACAGAATTTTATTTGGATGGTAAAAGAATGGTAGTTAGCTGTTTAAGTGAATGGGCAGATGATAATGGCTATGATAGAGGAGCAATTAATCAAATAGCTAGAACAGCACAAGATGGTTTTTTTAATCATCATAAAGGTAAGAGAAGAGCCTTTTCTTTAAATGGCCCATTAGGAAAGATTACCAATGTTAGAAGATTAGATGAAGGATAAACCTGATATTATACAGATAGAAAATGTCTTTTATTCTGAGCCTTATAACTCAGAGAAAAGATTATTTCTGTCTGTGATACTTCAGGCATTACTAGATGTATCAAAGAATATAGTTACATCTAATGATAAAGTTAATAAGATGCGAGCAGAGGCCTGGTTTTTTTCTGAGGTAGGTGTTACTTGTAAAAACTTTGAAACTGTTTGTGATATGGCCGGTGTACAACCAGATAAAGCTAGGTCTTTTGCCTACAAGGTTATACATGCAGATAATAAAAACTATTTAAGAAAGAGAATTAGAAGCGTATTAAGAGGCGACAATGACACAGAAGAAAAAAGATTTGACATTTGAAGAAAATCATGCTAAACTATATGCTGATATGATAAATTATGAGGAGCAAGAAAACATGGGGATGATGGATGATGCAATTAAAGATACATTAAAAGAAAAAAAATTTAAAAAGACAAATCTAAAAGAGTATGCTAGTCGTAAGAAACAAGTAGGTGGTAATCATTATAAGATGTTTAAGATTCAACCTGTAGAGTTTATTATGGGAAACAATCTTACATTTTTAGAAGGCAATGTTATTAAATACACAACCAGAGCTAGATATAAGAATGGCATTGAAGATTATGAAAAGGCAAAACATTGTTTAGAATTAATGATTGAACATATAAAGGAGAATGAACACGATGAATAATAATTATTTACCAACTGAATATCAAAACTTTATACATAAGTCTAGGTATTCCAGGTGGATAGAAGAAGAATCTAGAAGAGAGTCATGGATAGAAACAGTTACTAGATTCAGTACGTTTAACCAAATACATCTAAAGAAAAACTTAGGTGTAACATTAGATAGTGAAGTATGGAGAAGGATAGAAGATAGTATTATTAATCTATCTGTGATGCCTTCTATGAGAGCATTGATGACTGCAGGGCCTGCATTAGAAAGAGAAAATGTTGCCAGTTATAATTGTTCTTATCTTCCTATCGATAATCCAAAAGCGTTTGATGAGATATTATATATTTTAATGAATGGTACAGGTGTAGGTTTCTCTGTTGAAAGAGAGAATGTAAGTAAATTACCTACAATACCAGATAGAAAGTTTGAACAGACCGAAGATGTTATTTCAATTGCTGATTCTAAAGAAGGTTGGGCAAGAGGTTTTAAAGATTTAATATCTTACTTATATACCAATAGAATACCTAAAGTAAATGTAAGTAAGATAAGACCTGCCGGTCAACGATTGAAAACATTTGGTGGTAGAGCTAGTGGTCCTCAACCTTTAGTTAATCTAATTGATTTTACTATTGATAAGTTTAAAGGTGCAAGAGGTAGAAAACTAAACTCTATGGAGTGTCATGATATTGCGTGCAAAACAGGTGAAGTAGTGGTTGTTGGTGGTGTGCGTAGGTCTGCCCTTATATCTTTGAGTAATCTCTCCGACCAAAGATTAAGAGCAGCAAAGTCTGGTGCTTGGTGGGAAACAAACCCAGAAAGAGCACTAGCAAATAACTCTGTTGTTTATACTGAACAACCAGATGCAGGTATTTTTATGAAGGAATGGCTCTCTCTTTATGAAAGTAAGTCTGGAGAAAGAGGTATATTCAACAGAGTTTCTGCACAAGACAAGGCAAAAGAAAATGGTAGAAGAAATGCTGACCATCCTTTTGGCACGAATCCTTGTAGTGAAATTATACTAAGACCAAATCAGTTTTGTAATCTTACAGAGGTAGTTGTAAGACCTATGGATACTGAGGCTACCTTACATGATAAGATAGAAGTAGCTACTATATTAGGTACTATACAAGCTACCTTAACTGACTTTGGTTATCTAAGAAAGAGATGGCAAACAAATACAGAAGAGGAAAGACTACTTGGTGTATCTCTTACAGGTATTATGGATAACTCTATTATCAATAGAAGAAGAACAAAGTTACCAGATATATTACGTAAGATGAGAAACAAAGCTGTGTTGACAAATGCCGAATGGGCAGATAAATTAGGTATACCTCAATCGACTGCAATTACTTGTGTTAAACCTTCTGGTACTGTGAGTCAATTAGTTGACAGTGCTAGTGGTATTCATGCTCGACATAACCCTTATTATATTAGAACAGTTAGAGGTGATAACAAAGACCCACTAACAGAGTTTATGAAAGAACAAGGTATACCTAATGAACCAGATGTAATGAAGCCTGACCATACTACAGTATTTTCTTTCCCTATGAAATGTGATAGCAATGCTGTATTTAGAAATGATATGTCTGCCATTGAAC
>CENU01086866.1_pt1 | contig 15298 bp, 7 predicted proteins | sample 361331 | NCBI WGS metagenome assembly CENU01 (sample SAMEA2619766, study PRJEB7988) | marine metagenome | isolation source: saline water (ENVO:00002010), including
TCTACTCTTGTAGCTTCTTCTGGTGATAGACATTTTGGCATGATATAGTTATGTATATTAATGGCTTTGTATGCATCAGGCATAAACCATTCACTTTGACATACACCGTCAAAAGTCGTTTGATCTACATCTAATGGGATATATTTTTGTAGTTTACTAAGACCTTGTTCTTCCATAGCCTTGTTAAATTTATCTATATCATCTGATTCGTCACAAAGCACAACATGCACTTTGTCTGAATGACCTGTATAGATCATGTCTATAAGATCTTTATTTGTGAATCGCGGAATACCGAGAGAGTCTGTTTTCATAAGCATACATGTATTTTAACTGATATTAATTAAATTGTCAAGAGAATTATCGCCATCATCTTCAGAATTTTCTACAGGTTTAGATGATCTTAGCTTTAATTCGTATTTAAGCTCATCGATTATAACAATCATTTGCGAACGAACGTCTGGATTTTGAGTCTGCCAATACTTTGTTGAAATACTTGAAAGACGTTCTTGCAAGTCTGTATCAGATAATACTGTAAGATTCTCTAGTAGAGGATGACTCATTACGAGCTAAACTCACCTACATAGTCAGCAAAAACAGTTTGACCAGCATTAGTAGTCCAAAAATCTACTATTGCTCTTTTGGTTGTAGCACTAATTGTGAATGATACTGGAAAGCCCGGACCTTTAAAAATTGTTCCGCCCAGTGCATTAAAATTAACAACATTAGCTGTATTATCAGTAGCAATTTGTAGCCTTACTTTACAAAGTTTACCTGTTGCGCCCCAACTAGTAAAAGACAATGTAATTGGGTTGGCTGTAACTGTAAGAGTTTGATAGTCTCCATCAGTCCAGTTTATGTTTTGGCTTGCAGACAAGGATCCAATGTTATTAACTTCGTGTGTGTTAGCAATAAAGTTTGCATCTGTTATATTATTAGCACTAAAATCATTATTTGCGTTTAACTTTGCAGTATTTGTATCCAGTGTAGTCAAATCAGTGGCAGCATTGTTTAATTGTGTTTTAATTATATTAAAATTATCTCTAAACCCCTGTGAATCATTATCCACACCGGCCACAGGATATAATGCATCTATACCTTGTATTGCACTTGAACTTGTTGTAGTTGCCATATTTTTGTTTCTCCGTTAGTATTTATGTCTTTTAGACGTTGAACTTATAATTTGCGAACATGATATATTTTTCATCTGATACGCCTTCTGTGCTATCTATCACATATCTATCAATGTCGTAGTCAAACTGATTAAATTTTATATTTGCATTGTCAATAGCATTTTTAATACTTATACTTTGTCCTGCCTTACAATACACTAAAGGTATTGCATTTACAAAACCTAATCTAGCAATACTTCCAGGCTGAGATGTTCTCATCCACAAAGGTAGGAAGTTTATTTCAGTCTCGCCTATTGATTTAATTCTATCTCGCATATTATCTATACTAGAAATAAATCTTTTAGTATCATTAGCCCCATCTATAGTAATTATTTCTGAATCAACTCTTATAGTGTTTTCGGGTACTGGCCTAAATCTATTTGTATCAAACGAACCTTGAGTAACAGGAGATATAATATCTAAACCAGACCTTACTCCAACAGCAAATCCATCACCTGTATCAACAGCAGCTATTGTGCTGTCTCTTAATGTAATTTTTAATTTTGGTAATATATCTACTTCTATATTAGAAAAACGTCTAGTACCTAATGTCAAAGAATCAGGATCAGATAAATCTAATGACTCCCCTTCAATAGTGTACCCATCTGAGGTATAACGATCAACATCAATTGTGTTTTCTGCTTTATTTCTAATTGTAAAATTACTGCGTGTTTTTATACCTGTTGGACTTTCTGCAGGATCAATTACATCTATATATACAACTTCATATACTATAGAATCACTCCCTGGATTTTTTGCTATAGCTGTTTTAACTTCACCTAATTTAAAATTCTTGCGTTTATGATTACGTGCCATAGCTGCAACATATCTATTAACGAGTTTTGTTTCTATTCCTGCATAAATTAACATTTGTAAATTTTTTTGTAATCCGAAGTTTGGATCATTAGGTCTATATATTTTATCGTTATCGAAAATTCTACTGTCAGTAATAATCTCGGTTAAATTTTTACGTTGTGATTCTGAGAGTAATGGACGAACATTAATATTACTGTATAACTTATCATCTGGATCAATAACTGTAACCGTAAATGTTCTTTGAATTTTACTAAATCCAAAATGATCTCTTACGGATGCTGTAAATGTAAATTCTCTATCAATAGATGTTGTATTTCCATCAATTACTAAATTTTGATTATCAAACACAGTTAAGCCAGGTGTATCTACTGTACCGAAGCTATTAATCTTACCGATTATTTCTCCATCTGGGCCTAGTCTCAATCCAGGTGGCAAACTACCACTTTCTAAAATATACAATAAATTAGCATTAGGAACTGTTGTACTTGCATTTACTGAAAGTGTGCTTATATAATTAGAACTTATAGTACCTAGTTCAGAAGCAGTATTCCAAGTTAATACACTGTCTATCTCTCCTAAAAGTTTCACTGTGAAAGTTTTATCTTTAAATGGTTGGTCGGTACTATTAACTTCAGAACGTGTTGCTCGTACTGTAAACTTATATTCTATTGTAATTGCAGGTTGATAAGGAACCTTTCCTGCTAGTTCTCCACTTTGCGTATCTAACTCCAATCCTGGTGGAAGTGTGCTTGTACTTCCATCATCATTTAAAGATTGAAGGCTATATGTAATTATACCAGTATCTGGATTAGGATCAATTACGTCTAGGTAAAGTGTAACAAAATTATTTGCTCTCCTAAAACCAAAGTTGGTAGGCGTTAACCAAATTGGCACTCTTACATTAGAGATATCTGCTGTAAACAATCCATTAGCAACTTGCATTATAGTATTGTCTGCTCTAAGGAAATCATCACCTACAACGTAAATTTTAAAAGTTCTGTCAGTAATGCTATCACCGTCAGATACTCTGACTGTAAATTCGTAATATCTATTTAATTTTTTTGGAGAACGTGTAGGAATAGATAAGTCATAAATGCCTAGATCATAAAAGAAACTATCAAAACCATTACCTGACCTTTCTCCAAAATCATATGGAAAACTTCCATAATTGTTCTCGTCATATAATCCAGAGCCAGCTTCGACTTCTAATGCTAGGATAGGTTCTACAACTCCTGCTAACCTACCATCTTTTGTTAGTGTAATGCCTGGCGGAATCTCACCTGCTATTTTAGTATATTCTAAATTATCTCCTGCTGTTACATCTGGGTCTACTGCAATTAGCTGGTAGTCTAACGGAGCACTATCTATAATAAAAAATGCATTATTTGAACCTACCGGTAGACTACCTTCTGGTGTTGTCCAAACTGGTTCGTCAGCTCCTGTAACAATAATACTAAACGTACGATCTGTAATTTGACCGTTGTGTGTTGCTCTTACACAAAATTCATATTTGACATCACGGGCAACTTCAAATGGTGTTCCGATTATTTCGTATCCTGAAAGTCTCATTCCTTTAGGAATATTTCCTGATATTACTGTAATTGTTAATCCTGAAGTAGCTAATGGTAGATATCTACCATTTAGAGGTAATGGTATTTTAACCGTTACACGTTCCTCTATTGTTGCGATTGTTTTATCTGATGGTATTGTCCAAAAGTCGGCCATGTATACTCCTTATGTATATTTATCGGAGTTAAGCAATAGCACCCATGTCAATTACTGAGGCATTTGGTATTGTAAATGATCCTAGATCAACGTCTGTGTTTGCAGCAAAATACTGTGAAAAACTATTTATTACAGGAACAATAGCACCAAAGTCAAATCCTAAAACAAATTTATCTAGATCACTTACATCAATTCCGTTTACTAAACCAGTCAAAGGTCCAACAAATGATGTTGCTGTTATTGTACCTGCGGCAGATATATTTCTACTGTTTGCATTTAAATTACCACCTAGTACCGGAGCAGTATCAGATGCAACTAAATTAGTGCCTTCAATATCAATAAATACGTCTTCAGACGTGACTCTAGTAGTTAATCCTGTACCACCCTGTATACGGATAGTTTGGTTGCCGGTACCTAGTACAACACTGCCGCTGTCACTTACAACAATAAGTTGTTTCATAGCAGCATCGCCACTTATTGTAATACTATTTCCGCCACCACTTAAACTTATGTTAGATCCTGCTACAATACTCCTAAGTTGTAGAATGTTGTCACTTTTTTGTGCAAATATACCTTCGCCTAGTCCTAAATTTTCTGCATCACTGCCTTCTGCTATGCTTAACTTTGTATCTAAATCTAGAAAGTTTGCATTTACTTTATTGAAAGCTTCGCGAAGATCATCACCAGTACCGTCGTTTGCTATGCTACCTATGTTAATTGATTGTATTGCCATTACTAATTCCTTAAATTGTATTTACCAGTTATGTTATTCACGTATGGAACAGCAGTATTATATCTTTGTACGAGCACTCTTTGAGGTCCTCCCATAGCATTATCTGTACTACCATAACCTGTAAGTGTGCCTGCTGGCATTGTTGCTGATGAATCATTGTGTATCATTGTTCTAAGTTCTGCAGGTGATATACCTGGATTAGCTTGTAGATATAAGGCACCTACTCCGCATACTTGCGGACTTGCCATACTTGTGCCATTAATATTACACTGTCTAAAACTACTGTTCCCCCAATAGGCTGCATCTGCAAACTTGTTTGTGTTGCTTGTACAACTTAATATTTCATCACCAGCAGCATAAATGTCTACTCCTGGGCCTGTAGTGCTAAAGTTTACTTTCTTATCACCGGTAGCATTTTCACTTAACAAACTTCCTACCATAAATGCTTCTGTACTATAAGGTGAACTTCCTCTATGATAAAAAACATCACCTGATCCCCTATCAAATGAATTATTATAATCATCGCCTCCACTTACATCTACTTTGAAACTATTGTTTCCTGCGGCTATGCACACATGTACACCTTCATCAATTAATTCTTGTACATCTGTGTCTACACTTGCAACTCTTACAGGCGCTCTATACGCAGAATTTGAAATGTATGGATAAATTCCGTAAGTGTCTCTCATATGTGTATTAGGAGATGAATTAAAACTTGCATCATTTCCACTAGTGTAAGTTACACCTCTATATGATACACTGTTCAAAGAACTTGCCGGAGTACTATATCCCCAACTTGCATTTATTATAGTAGGACGTTTTCTTCCTGTGATAGGATCAATAGGTTTATTGCGGTGCCATAATTTTATAACATCAAAAACATCGTTTATAGAAATACCTGTGCCGCTATCGCCTGAGCCTTCTAAACCATTTACTTTTAATCCATATATACGAGCATTTCTTGCCCATCCAAAAGTTAAACCTACGGCTGTACCACCAACATGTGTTCCATGTCCGTCTCTATCTCTGTTGTGGTTTGCACTCTGTGATCCGCTTAGTCCACTTGCAGCATACCAATCTATAAGTTGTACTCTACTTACTCCAGATGCATCATTAAATTCTGGGTGGTCTACTTGTAGTCCACTGTCTTGTATGACAACATCTACACCTGTACCATCTAATATGTAATCATATTTTCCTGCTAAAGTTGGATACCATGCTTGCGTTTCTTCAGTAATGCTATGTCGGTGTTTACCCCAATCATAATATTGTCCGTTATCAGATGTGCCCTTATAATAATTAACATTTTCGCTTGCATGTAACCCTATTTCTAAATTAGTATCTTGTTGTGGCGGTATAGCAACATCTAATACTCTACTGTCATTTTTTAAATTACTTGCTTCTGCATCGCTTAATGAATAATGTGTATTTCTTTTTGAACCTAGTCTGGAATTGGCTACATCAACAGTACGAGAAGGTATATTACTATCGCCTGTACTATTTGTCATTTCAGCCTGAAAACTACTAGGATCTGCATCAGCTGTTAATGTTACAATATATTCTTTTTCGCTCATAGCTATTCCTTAATGTAGGTCGACCCAAGCACCATTAGCATAACCTTGGAATTTATTTGTAGTAGTATTGTATATCATATCACCGTTTATAGCAGATGTTGCATCACGTTCTGTTGTTGTAAAACTTGCTTGATTAATCGGACCTCTGGCAATGTTTATTCTATCAACTGCACTTAGAGTGATTGTACTGTTACTTGTAAGTGTAGGCGAACCTGTTCCTGTTGATTGAAAACTTTCTGCATAAACTACATTAGTTACACGTAAATCATTTTCTACAGTTAAATCACTATTCATTGTAACAGCTGGAGTAAATGTAATTCCACTTGAATCGTCTGTGTCAATTATACTGCTAGAGAATGTAAAGTTGCCTATACTATCGCCGCCTAAACCTGTAATATCCACCCAAGCACTGTTTTCATATCCTTGGAATTTGTTAACAGTTGTATTATATATAACCATTCCGTTAGCAGGTGTAAGGGCGTTTCGTTCTGCTGTAGTGTATGAACCAAATTGTACAAATCCGCTTACTGTAGCACCTTTGCCTAATTTAAGCATAGTACCATAAGTACTTGCATATGCACCGTTTCTAGTTAAAAAGTTTATTTCACTATCAATATCATCTGTTCCACCTATTCTATCTGTGACTACGTGCATAGCACCTATTGTAGTATAGTCACTTCCGTCGTGGGCTCTAATTGTAATACTACCTGAAAAGTCACCGTTTTGTACTGCCGTTGGAGTTGCATAGGTTCCGTTTGATCTATTAAATGTAAGTTCTTGACCATATGTACCTGTATGGGTATTCCAAACTTGTATAATAGAAGTACCAAACCCACCAGTGTTTGTTTCGCTTTTTAATGAAAACTGAGGTTCTGGATCAGATGCATTAATTTTTTCTAAATTTATTCTGCGTGTTGTTGTTATTTGTGATTCAGCGTCACCAACAATTTTTCCATTGACTGCATCAACAAGTATTGTACTGTCATCTGCAAAAACACTGCCCTTTAGGTCTCCTGCAAGGCTGTTTACAACATCTGCAATTTTATACCATCCGCCTGCATGAGCTCCATACCAAGCACCTTCGCTGTGTACATGGACTATCATACCGTGATATGTTACAGGACTTATATCAGCTAAATCACTATATTGGTTGACCAGTGAAGAAAATCTTGCCTGTCCACCGTTAGTATCAATAGGACCAACTAGTTTAGAATTGACGCCATCTACTAATAAAGTACTATCATCACCAAACACTGATCCTTTTAGGTCTCCTGGGGGAGCAGATATTTGTGCGTCAACTTCTGCTTTTGTATATGCATTTGTTATGCCATAACCTGAAAGCGTAGTAGGCGTACCTGTAAGTTCGCCGAAGGCAATATTACTGTTAGCGAATGTCGCACCTGTCCATTTTAACACTTGGTTAGTGGCTATACTGATTACTGCAACATCAGCTAGTTCTGAAATACTTTGGCTTGTTAAGTCTAAAGCAGCATCTGCTATACTTCCAGGCTCGTATACTCCGCTTGTAGAATTATAAATTAATGCTTGTCCATTTGTTGCTTGTGTGCTTGATACGTCTGCTAAGTCTTCAGTTGTTGATACTATAGTAGGACGTCCTGTGAGTGAACTATACTGTCCATCAAACAATGAAGGTTTATTACTTAAATCTGTATAACTGTTTGTTAGTGCAACAGTTGCTATAGGGTTGCCATTGATTGATACACTATTGCTATCAACCACTAAGTTTGCAACAGTCAATGTTCCACTGGCTGTTATGTTGACAGCGTTTACAATACTATTTGTGCTAAGATTTAAACTATCATTTAACGGTAGTTCTTTAATCTTATTATTATCTGTTGTGTCTATTACTAGCGGATATCTAACTGCCATTTTCTTTTCCTATATGTATATTTAGTGTAAATCAGCCCATCCAGCTGTACTATCATTATTAGCATCTGCCGCATAGCCTTGGAATTTTCCTGTTGTAGTGTTGTAAACGAATAAACCTTCTGCTACCGTTAATGCATCTATTTCTGCCTGTGTTAACATTGGGGCTTTAAAACTAGTAGGTTCAGCAGATCCGACAATCTTATTATTAACAGCATCTACAAGTAATGTACTATCGTCTCCAAAAATACTTCCTGTAACATCACCGTCTACTTTTATGCTTGCTCCGTTGACAACTAGGTTACCTTGGGCATCTGCTTGTAGTCTAGCATTGCCAATATAAACAAAATCTTTTACATATAGGTCACTCCATTGTTTAGACGCACTTCCAAGAGCAAATGTCCCGTCAGTAGTAGGTATCATGTTAGATCCTATACTGTCTAGGTCTAGTGTAGTTGCCGCATACAGTTCATCAAAATTATCATTTATTTTATCAAATGCTGTGCGTAGTGGATCACCGTCTCCTTTGTTTACGCTGGAACCAATGTTTACAATTTGCTTTGCCATTATACTCTCCCTACCACAACTTCAACTGTGCCTTTGCCGTCATCTTGTTTAGCACCTACTGCTTTACCTATGACTTGTCCAACACCTGGTGAATTGTTTACTATTGCATAACCTGGAATACTTGCTGTAACCAGCATGTCGCCTTTGGCTACCCGTCCTAGTACCTTACATGGTACACGACCTTGTAGTGCTAATGCTGTAACATACTCACCTTCAAGATTTGAATTCATTAAATGTGCAGGATTAGTCGAAACAACTCCAGCAACTCTTGTGTTGCCTTTTGTATTTGTTTGTGTTACTTCTTCGTCACCACCAAATACTAGTACAGTACCTTCTTCATAGTCTGCGTCTGCTAGATAGTTCTCTGCCAAGTCAGCGTATTGTGCTGAAGTTGCAGTTCCATCAAACACACTTGCATATACTGTGTTCCATTTTCTGGCTGAGTTACCTATGTTCCTATTATTTGCTGTTGCGTCTGGTTCAAAATCACTATTTGCTCTTGCGTTGAATGTTACTGTTCTTGAAGTTGCATTACCTAAGGTAATGCTACCACGTAATACTGATGTGCCTTCAACTGTCAATGAACTATTTACATAAACACCCTGAGTTCCTTTTCCTTGTAGTGTCAATAAAGTGTTTGTGCCACTGTATGCAGTAATTGTGTCAACATCTAAACTGTCAGTAATATTAACATTACCTGTTCCATTACCGTTTAGATTAAGGTCAGTATCTGAAGTTAAACTTGATATATTATCAGCTTGAATACCTGAGTCATTAATTGTTGCTTCAACAGTACCGTTAGTGACAAATACTATTGTATTTGCTGCACTTTCAGTAAATCCGCCACCTGCTCCAAGACCAATACCTGTACTTGTAGCATTTCTCTCAGTTAAGGCTTCAATAAAGTTACTGTACAACCAATCAGTTGATACAAAACCTTCTCCTGTATAACTACTAGCAGTTTGGAAGTTACTTTCAGTAGTTTGTCCTGTACTACCTACATCGATAATACCTGGAAATTCAGTAACAAGAGATGCACTCGTTGTTCCTGTAGCATTAAGTATTACAGCCTGTCCTGGTGTTTTTAAGGTTAGTGTTGTACCAGTACCAGTTGTTGTTGCAACTTCATATGTATCAGCACCACCTAGTATTAATCCTTGCGCTCTAATATTACCATCTGATTGTGTTTTTACAATCTTACTATTTTCACCAGTTGTAGTAACTTCAATAGTACTATATGTTGCAGCCGCTGTTCTGATTAGAACTTCATCTCCACTATTTGCAAAAGCACCTAGTTCACTGTCTCTAACCGCGCCACCTTCTGATAAAATTGTATCAAATGTTATTGCACTTACCGCTCCTGATCCTGCAGCACTTCTACCTAGTACACTATCAGTTGCAATGTGTTGTAGTTTGCTAGGTGCTATACCAGTTGCACCACTTGAACTAGTTTGTAATTCTACAAATCCATTTGTATGAGTAAACTCTGTGTCCTTAAATGTTGCAACACCTAAATCACTTTGACTAATTCCTGTAGCATTGGCTCTTGTGCCTGCCGTGTTCATTGCCAGTTTACTTTGTGCGATAGCTGCACTTGAATTCACATCAGCATTTATAATAGCATCAGATTCGATTTGTAAATTATATTCTGTACCTAAAGCGGTTCTTGTAATAGTAACATTTACATCGCTTGCTGTTGCTTCTGTTGCGTTTGCAATCTCCGGGAACGGACCACCTACATCTGCTTGTAGTGCAGTAGTCAATCCTACTGCCTGTGCAACTCCGTTATATATAGTATCGCTGTCAGGATCAAAAGTTCCTGTCCCGACAGTATAAACAATTTTTCTAATGCTTCCAAACTGTTCATCAGTAACAGTTGTTATTTCAACAATAGTGCCTGTTGCAGTTGGAGTGCTAGGATCATTTTGTATAGTGTTACCCGCAGAAAACGTTCCGCCTGTTTCAGGTTCAGTATACAAAATCTGTTTGCCGCTGAATACTACTAGTTCATTTTGACCAACTGTACCTAAAGTTGTATCACGCATCTGTTTTACTGTAGCAAATGCGTTAGCGTTATCGTCAACATAATTTTTATTTGTAGCATCGCTTCCACTTGCAGGTAATCCTAGATTTTGAATCTTGTTTGAATTTAAATTTAAGTTACCTTCCATTGGACTGAGTCCATTCAGAGGAAGAAATCCTGTACCAATTCTATTTCCACTACTTGTAATTTGTGCGCCTGATTTGACATTAAATCCTAATATTCTGTTTATGTATCCGCCGATGGCTTTTTCTGTTGGAACAGCTTGTCCTGAATCGTCTGCAAAGCTATCGTCTGCTGAGAATTCATTAATTGTAACACCTTTCTTAAAGCCAAGTGCGTTTGCATTAGAAAGACCAATTTCACCAGCAAATGTAATATCACCAGTTGCTTGGTCCACACTAAAGAATTTACCAACTCGGAAGAAACCGTTCTGATCCGTGCTCACAAAGAACACTCGCCCTTTACGTCTTTCCCATACCTGAGCAGTACTAGCCGTTTCTGAATCTGTGTAAAAGTCTGCTAGAGAGTTTACAGGCTGTCCTAAAATAACGTTTGGATAGTTACTATCGTTAAAAGATCCTGTACCAATTTGTGTAAAATCGTGTCCAGTTGCTCTCATAAGTGAAATACTTACTGTGATTTCGCTTGTAGCACCACTTGCTAATCCTGCTGATAGTGTTCTTTCAGCTGCAGGAATCGCACTGTTTAATCCGGCGCCACTATAACCACTATTAATATTTGTACCAGCAATGTCAACAAAATTAATATATGCCCAACTAGTCAGGTTGATTGTAGTGGGTACACTATTAGCACCTAATGCTCCACTGGTTGATCCTGTCAATTGATCTGAGGTGTTAAAAGTTCCTGTTACATTTTCTAATTCTATCGTATTACTAGATACACTAGCATGTACAACACCAGTAGCACCTGTAGTAGCTTGTGTAATAGTTTCACCTGCTGTTACACTCACACTACCAGTTAGTGTAAATTCTGCAACAGGTGTATAATTTGTTATACCATGTGTTTTACCGTCCCATAAGAAACGCATACCACCTGTGGCACTGTAACCTGGATCTCCTGGATATAGTCCTGCTTGTGTTGAACTGTCTCGTGTAACTCTTTCAGTATCGTCGAATATATTTAAATCACTAGATGTTAATTGAGCTATTGCTAATTTTGTATCACCTTGTGCTGATCCGTAACCACCACTTAGTTGATCTGTTTTTACTGCTAATTGTACAAAATCGAAGCCAGCTTCAAATGTTGTTAAAATTTCATCTGATGCTAAGTCTTGACTAAAACTATCTTTATTACTGAATGCAATACTTCTATAGGTTGTGTTATCGCTTTCATCAAAGTTAATTGCTGTACTTGGTCTAGTAACAAGTCCTGTTGGATCACCTACACTATCAAATATAAAATTAAAACTATCTCTATATTCAATAATTGTATTGTTAGCAACCGTTGCTTGAAGTGTTCCAAAAAAGTCGTCTGCACTTACATCATCTGCTTTAAGATCTAATTTATAAACAAAGTTATTGTGTACACCAGCTACAGTTCCAAAAATTGTACTTACATTAATTGTTAAATCATTAGTAGGAGAACTGCCTCCTAAGTTACTACCACTGATTGTAATAGTATCACTTGTGGAGTATCCACTACCGGGTGTTGATATAGCTACAACTGCCGCTCCTGAGCCGCCTATTGCACCAACTCCTGTAATAGTTACATCTACTGTAAGTCCAGTACCAGATCCTGTATTGTTTGTTGCAATTCCGCCGAATGTTCCTAGAGATGCTGTTGTCCCTGCTAGTGTCCCGTTGTCTAAAGCACTAACACCAGTAACAATTACATCTCCGGCTTCTCCTGATATTCCGTCACCGTCAACGTCACTTAGATTTGTAACTGTAGAAACAACATAATTTAATGTACCCGTTGCACCACCATGATCAATCGTAATCAAACTGTTCGCAGAAGGCGGAGTTTTTAGATCTGTAACTGTGATACTAGGATCGTCTAATGCGTTAGCAAATGTTCCTGTAGTAAATGCTTTTGCTGGTTGTACCATATCATTTTTAAGTGTAACTTGATCCGGAATTTCGTTAGGATCAGCACCTTCAGCAATCAAACCAAAGTTACCGTAGCCATTAGAGCAGTTAAGTCCTCTAATTTCAGAACCATTATTAGCATACATAGCTGTTTGACAGTAGTATGTAAATGTTGACACTTGTTCTGAGAATGCAGCATTGTTAGCAATTAAGCCGTAGCCTAAATCATTAATCTGTGTAAAGTCATTGGCTAGCATTGATCTGTTACCAGCTGTCTGTAAGAAAATATCTCTTTCAACACTTGAATCGTCAAATTGTTCTACATCATATCCGTCACCTTTATTACTGTTAGCATCTAGATAAATTGTGGCAGTACCTTGTCCCTGATCATAATCTGATATAGCATTTACCTGATACCGTCTTCCTTCAACATAGAAAGGACAAGGTAGTTCAGGTGGACGCAGCCTTAGTCCTTCACCTGGATTACTTTGTACAGTAAGTTTAAATTTATCTGCTGTCTCTGGTTGGCCTGTAATTCTTGTAGGTAAGTTACCTACATAAGCATCAACATACATGCCGCCAGCAAAAGTTTTTTTGTTTATACTCTTTGAGAAACTAGATGCTGTTTGAATGTAGGGTGATTTAGTAAGAACCTGTCCTTGCGGATCTAGTACACACATAAAGCCACCGTGACCTTGCACAGTTACGTTACGAATAATTGTAGCATCACTCATCAAAAATACATCTAGTGCATCATTACGTTTAGGTGGATTATATTGGGGATCAAATACAAAAGTTATTTTGTCAATTAATTGACCGACTACTGCCGCTGTTCCTGATTCACCTGCACCTAGCGAAATATCAACCGGCTCAGCTGCAATAACTGCTGCCGCACCTGCTGTGTATTCACCAAATGTTATTGCGTTGGTTGCTGCACTGACAAAAGTGTGTGCTGATGTTTCAGATGAAGTTCCTACATTAACTGTAATAGTTGTTGCAGTTTTTGCAGTTATTTCTAGTTTAGTTTGGAATGCTGGATCTGTTGCTCTAGGAAAAGTAACTGGTGTTACGTTTCCATCTGATGCACAAGTGAACGTAAATCCATTAAGTTCAATTTCAATATATTGTCCTACAGATAAACTATGTGTGCCTATTGTTGCAACTAAAACACCTGTAAGAGGATCATATGTTGCATCAGTAGGTGTAAATTGTGCATCTACTACAGTATAGTTTGGAGCAACACCTGACAACAATGCATTTGAAAGTGTACTGATGTTATCAATTGCGGCTTCGGTTGCAATTTCTTGTGAACTATCACCTAATTGTGTAAGATAATCTCCGTTTGTCAGTAACGAATGATATGATCCTTGTACTTCTAGGGTCATGACTTCGCCGCCATCTTTTAGATCTTTAACTATTGCGTCTACTATTAACGCTGTGTCTCGTCTACATTTAGCTTGAGAATAAGTTAATTCAGGAAACCTATCACTTATAAATCTAATAGTTTCTTCAATAATGTAATCTTTGTTTTCTAAAATAATATTACTTGCAGTTGTATAACCGCCTACGTTTGTAACTGTAGGTCCTAGATTTAATGGTTTACCGCCTTCTGCTAGATAATGGTAACCAAATTTACCTTGCGATATCCCGTCTTGGTTAAAGAATGGTGTACCACCGTTGTTAATAGTTAATCCATCAAATGTATTATCCCTGTAGAAATACAAGTTTGCCCATTTACTTTGCGATACTCTAGGTACTCTTGAATCTGTTTCTGTTTTAGGTTTGATAATTACACGTCTGAACTCATCACCTTTAAGTGATACATTGTTAGACAACCTAATAGGATAGTCTTCTTCATATATACCTGTTTCAACCATAATAGTAACTTGCTTTCTAGCAACTATGTTACCATACTCTAGCGGCTCTTCAGGTTCAAAATCTTTTGCACTTAACAAGTGTACTTGGAATACTGTGGGTCCAGGTTCACTTGCACCCGTCTGTGGGTCAGTTGCTGCTTCTGCACCTACATCGTTAGTGAAACTAACAATTTGTCCGATAGCTTCAGATCGTTTACCTCTTATCACTTTACCTGGTAATGCATCAGTGTTGCTAGGAAACGTTTGATCTGTATAAGAAGCTGCACCATTTGTTACAACAATTTTATATGTACTTCCATATACAATATCTCCACCTGCGTCTAATCCGTTTTGTATTATTGTGTTTACTAAGTCAAATTTATCTTGGATTGCGGCTATAGCATTTGCATCAGCATCAAAGTCATTTGCAATAACTGTAGGAACACTATCAGGTCCTAATGCACCGCTTATTGATCCAGTGAAATTATTACCTGTATTGAAAGTTCCTGTAGTTTGTTCTAATTTTATTGTTGTGCCGTTAGTTACGGATGTTTGTACAACGCCTGTTGCTCCACTACCTGCTTGTGTAAGTGTTTCTCCAGCAAAAACAGTTACATTTCCTGCTGTAGTAATTGTAAAAATTGTGCCGAGATCTAAAAACTGATCTTCTTCTGTCTGGAATACTTGACCAAGTATACCTGATGTAAATCCAGTGAATGTCGATGTATCAAATGGTGTAGTGAGATCTTTATCATTGTAAAGTTCAAATGTTTGTGTGCCTGTAACTCTAACATATTTTTTAGTATTATTGACAATTTCAATCATACCTTTTATGTCTCTAAACACAACAATGTCTTTATCAACTAGTCCGTGTGCAGT
>CENU01073597.1_pt1 | contig 15289 bp, 11 predicted proteins | sample 361331 | NCBI WGS metagenome assembly CENU01 (sample SAMEA2619766, study PRJEB7988) | marine metagenome | isolation source: saline water (ENVO:00002010), including
TGGATGATGCGGCAGGCCGGCAGGTACATGAAGGTCTACAGGGACCTCCGCGACCGCTACCCCTCCTTCCGGGAACGCTCGGAGAACCCTGATCTCTCCTACGAGATTTCGATGCAACCCTTCGAGGCCTTCCAGCCTGATGGGGTGATTCTCTTCTCCGACATCCTCACGCCCCTGCCTGGCATCGGCATCGACTTCGACATCGTTGAGAGCAAGGGCCCCCAGATCAACGATCCGATCCGCACGATGGCTCAAGTGGAAGCCCTGCGCCCCCTCCAGCCGGCGGAGTCGATGCCTTTCGTCGGTGAGGTGCTGGGCCGGCTGCGCCAGAGCGTCGGCAACCGCGCCGCGGTGCTGGGGTTTGTGGGCGCTCCCTGGACCCTGGCGGCCTATGTCGTCGAGGGCAAAAGCAGCAAGAACTACGCGGTGATCAAGGCCATGGCCTTCCAGGAGCCGCAGCTGTTGCACAAGCTGCTGGATCACTTCGCCGAATCCATCGCCACGTATCTGCGCTATCAGATCGATTCAGGCGCCCAGGTGGTGCAGATGTTCGACTCCTGGGCCGGCGAACTCAGCCCAATGGACTACGACACATTCGCAGCGCCATACCAAAAGAAAGTGGTGGAGCTGGTGAAGCAGAGCCACCCCGACACCCCCTTCATCCTTTACATCTCTGGCAGTGCCGGCGTGCTGGAACGCATGGGCCGCACCGGGGTGGACATCGTCTCACTGGATTGGACCGTGGATATGGCCGAGGGCTGTGCCCGCCTGCCCCAGCACCTCGGCGTGCAAGGGAATGTGGACCCCGGCCTGCTGTTCGGCACTCCTGAGGCGATTCGCGCCCGCATCGATGACACGGTGCGCAAAGCCCGCGGTCGCCGCCATATCCTCAACCTGGGCCATGGAATCCTTCCTGGAACACCCGAGGAGAACGGGCAGGCGTTCTTTGAGGCCGGTAAAACCGTGATGGACCGTCTCGGAGCACTGGCGTGAGCCAGGCTCCGGCCCGCATTCTCATCACCGGTGCCAGCGGCTGCGTCGGGCAACACATCGCCCGGCAGTTGCTGGAGGAATCCGACGCCGAGCTGGTGCTGTGGCTGAGGGATCCCAGCAAGTTGACGGCTGTGCCGCGGCAGCATCCGCGCATCACCCTGTTGATTAGCGATCTACGCCAGCAAGAGGGACACGCGGCGATTCTGGCCACCATCACCCGCGTGATTCACACGGCCACCGCCTGGGGTGATCCAGAGCGGGCCCATCAGGTCAATGTGGTGGCCGTCAAGGAATTGCTGGGCCGGCTCAACCCCGAGCGGCTCGAGCAGATCATCTACTTTTCCACCGCCAGCATCCTGAACCGCAACCTGGCCCTGCTGCCTGAAGCCGAGCCCTACGGCACCGAATACATCCAGACCAAAGCGCAATGTCTGCAGCAGCTGGAGCAGCACACCTATGCCGAGCGGACGATCGCCGTGTTCCCCACCCTGGTCTTTGGGGGTGCCGTGAATGGCAGCAGCCCATTCCCCACCAGCTATCTCACAGCAGGCCTGCGGGATGCGTGCCAATGGCTGTGGCTGGCCCGCTGGCTGCGCGCTGATGCCAGCTTCCACTTCATTCATGCCACTGACATTGCCAAGGTCTGCTGCCACCTGGCGCTGACCCCCCACCAGCACAACCCCGAAGCAGGCCAGGGGGCTGTCCGCCGCCTGGTGCTGGGGCAACCGAAAGTGAGTGTCAATCAGACGGTCGCAGCACTCTGCCGCTGGCGTGGCGTCCTCCGTCCACCGGGCATTCCACTCTGGAGCTGGTTGATCCAGCTGCTGATCAAGGTGCTGCCGATCGAAATCAACGACTGGGACCGCTTCAGCATCCGCCAGCGCCATTTCGTGCATGACCCGATCAGCCCACCGGAGCGCTTTGGTTTGCGCTCCCATGCCGCCACGCTGGAGGCGGTGTTTGAGGATGCCGCCCTGCCGCACCGCGGACCGGCCTGAAGTCGACAACAACAGAAACGTGTCAAAGCGTTGCAGCACGGCTGATGCTCCGGCTGCACCTCTCTAACTTAACTGGGAACTTATCTGCGCTCATGCGTCGCCTGTTTGGCCTGCTGGCCCTCTGTTTCGCCCTTCTGTTCGGCACCACTCCCGCCTTCGCTGCCGATGTGGCCCACGGCGGCCAGATCTTCTCCGCCAACTGCGTTGCTTGCCATATGGGTGGCGGCAACGTCGTCAACGGTGAGCGCACCCTCAAGGCCGAGGCCCTCGATGCCTACCTTGCCAACTACGGCGACGGCCATGAGGCTGCCATTGCCTATCAGGTGACCAATGGCAAGAACGCCATGCCTGCGTTTGGCGGCAAGCTTTCTGACACTGACATCGCTGATGTCGCCGCCTACGTCGAAGACATGGCCAACAAAGGCTGGGCCTGATCAGTCACTGAGCGACATCAACCTTCAGCCGGCCCTGCGGGGCCGGCTTTTTCATGCCGTCAGAGGCGGCAATGACTCAGCAGGGCGAGATAAAGCTCTTCATCAATTTCCCGGATGTCGTATTCGCTCGGGAACATGCCATGGCGGTGACGATGCACCACCATCCAGCAATGGCGCTCGAGATCAACCTGGCTCTGCTCAAGCTCCTCCACCTCAGTTGCGAGCTGCCGCAGCAGCTCAGGGCTTGGCGTCGGATCAGCCATGGAGAACGTGCTGCTGAGCCGGGAGGTTATCAACCCCATGGCCCAAGCTGGCTACAACATGTGGAGTGAAGCACCACAGCAGATGGTTCAGCTCATCACAACCGGACTGCTGCTGCTGAGCATGTCGCCGGCCGCAGCACAGCCAGCGGTGATGCCCGGTGACACCTTCAACGGTTGCCGCTGGCTGGTCCCAGCCGGTCAGAGCCTGTTTCAGCCCCGAAAGCTGGAGCCCCAGGATGTAGCCGCAAAAAATGCCCGTGGCTGTCTGTCGCAGCTGGATGCCATTTATGGCGCTGACGGCTGCCCCAAACGGTTTTGCAGCTACGACGAGATCGGCCCCCTGCCGGAGCAGAACAGCCTGATCCCTTAAGCCGTACCTTCAACCGAACCCATCGGTAGGGCTCACCACCACGCTGGGGTGGAGACCGAACCAGATGATTCGGTGCCTACGGTCTCGTTCATGCACTGGAATCCATACGGTGAGCCCAGTTCGATCTTTTGGCCACGACCGTGATGCAACCCACCGCTGAGCAATTCACCGAGCAGGCCTGGGGCGCCGTGGTGGCGGCTCAGGGCCTGGCGCAGCAACACCGCCAGCAACAGCTGGAGAGCGAACATCTGCTCCTGGCTCTACTGCAGCAATCACAGGGGCTCGCTGGACGCATTCTGGAGAAAGCCGGTGCGCGGCCAAGCCAGCTGCAGACCCAGGTGGAATCCCACCTGCAACGGCAACCCAGCCTGGGCCGTGCCCCTGACAACGTCTATCTCGGCAAGGGATTGCAGACCCTGCTGCAGAACGCAGACAGCTTCAAGCAGGAGTTTGGTGACAGCTACATCTCGGTGGAGCATCTGCTGCTGGCCATGGCCCGCGATGAGCGCTGCGGCCGGGAGCTGCTTCAGGGCGCTGGCATCCAAGAAAAAGGACTGCGAGAAGCCATCGAAGCCGTCCGCGGCAGCCAAAGGGTGACCGATCAAAACCCTGAAGGCACGTATGAATCCCTGCAGAAATACGGCCGAGACCTGACAGCAGAGGCTCGCAACGGCAAGCTCGATCCGGTGATCGGCCGCGATGAAGAAATCCGCCGCACGGTCCAGATCCTTTCGAGGCGAACCAAGAACAACCCGGTTCTGATTGGAGAGCCTGGTGTCGGCAAGACCGCCATCGTCGAGGGCCTGGCTCAGCGCATCGTCAACGGCGATGTGCCATCAGCGCTGCAGAACCGTCAGCTCATCGCACTCGACATGGGCGCCTTGATTGCCGGGGCCAAGTACCGGGGTGAATTCGAAGAGCGGCTCAAGGCCGTGCTCAAAGAAGTCACCTCCAGTGAAGGGCAGATCATCCTGTTCATCGACGAGATCCACACCGTCGTCGGGGCAGGCGCCACAGGCGGGGCGATGGATGCCAGCAACCTGCTCAAACCGATGCTGGCCCGCGGTGAACTGCGCTGCATTGGAGCGACCACCCTTGATGAGCACCGCCAGCACATTGAAAAGGATCCTGCACTGGAGCGCCGCTTCCAGCAGGTCTTTGTCGATCAGCCCACGGTTGAGGACACCGTCTCCATCCTGCGGGGACTCAAAGAGCGCTACGAAGTGCATCACGGTGTGCGCATCGCCGACTCTGCACTTGTTGCAGCAGCAGTGCTGAGCAGCCGCTACATCGCCGATCGTTTCCTTCCTGACAAAGCGATTGATCTGGTGGATGAATCAGCCGCCCGCCTGAAGATGGAGATCACCTCCAAACCGGAGGCAATCGATGAGATCGATCGCAAGATCCTGCAGCTGGAGATGGAGAAACTCTCGCTGGCTCGTGAATCCGACAACGCCAGCCTCGAGCGGCTGGAACGCATCGAGCGCGAACTGGCTGAACTGGCCGAACAGCAGAGCAGCCTGAATGCCCAATGGCAGAAAGAGAAAGGCGCTATCGACGAACTCCAGTCGCTCAAAGAAGAGATTGAGCAGGTGCAGCTGCAGGTGGAGCAAGCCAAGCGCAGCTATGACCTCAACAAGGCAGCTGAGCTGGAATACGGCACATTAAGTGAACTCAATCGCAAGCTGGAATCCAGCGAAGCGGAACTGGCCAACAGCGAAAGCGACGGCTATCAGCTGCTGCGCGAGGAGGTCACCGAAGACGACATCGCTGAGGTGATCGCCAAGTGGACCGGCATCCCTGTGAGCAAGCTGGCCCGCTCTGAGATGGAAAAGCTGCTGGAACTTGAGCAACACCTGCACCAACGTGTGATCGGTCAAAGCGAGGCCGTGAAGGCCGTGGCCGATGCGATTCAGCGCTCCCGCGCGGGCCTGTCGGACCCCAATCGACCCATCGCCTCATTCCTCTTCCTTGGACCCACCGGTGTGGGCAAGACCGAGCTGAGCAAAGCTTTGGCCAATCAGCTCTTTGACAGTGATGACGCCATGGTGCGCATCGACATGAGCGAGTACATGGAAAAGCATGCCGTCAGTCGGCTCATCGGCGCACCTCCTGGTTATGTCGGCTTTGAAGCTGGCGGCCAGCTGACGGAGGCCGTTCGGCGACGCCCCTACGCGGTGATCTTGTTTGACGAGGTGGAGAAGGCCCACCCCGATGTCTTCAATGTGATGCTGCAAATTCTCGATGACGGCAGGGTCACTGACAGCCAGGGGCGCACGGTGGATTTCACCAACACCGTGCTGATTCTCACCAGCAACATCGGTAGCCAATCCATCCTCGAGCTGGGTGGTGATGATGAGCGCCACGGGGAGATGGAACAGCGTGTCAATGAGGCCCTGCGGGCCCACTTCCGGCCCGAATTCCTGAATCGATTGGATGAATCCATCATCTTCCACAGCCTGCGGGCCGAGGAGTTGCGCCTGATCGTCGATCTGCAGGTCAAACGCCTGGCGCAACGTCTGGAGAACCGCAAGATCAACCTCGAGCTCAGCGCCGATGCCAGTCAGTGGCTCGCAAGCGCTGGCTACGACCCGGTCTACGGTGCCCGGCCACTGAAGCGGGCGATTCAACGTGAGTTGGAGACACCAATCGCCAAGGCGATTTTGGCTGGGCGCTACGGAGAGGGCAGCACGGCACGGGTGGATGTGGAGCATGAACAGCTGAGCTTCTCCTAACTGGAGTCAGCCGCGATGAAGCAACTGCTGCCATCACCGGTGGCAGCAAATCATCGACACCAAAAGAGGAAATAATGTCTGGAACAAGAAGCCATCAACGCCCACCTGCAGGCGAGCAGAGCCAGCGCGGCTAGCGTGACGCAGCAATCGCCGAGACCTTGGCGGGCACGGCCTTCTGGTTCACCAATCGCGGGGTTTTAGCCGCCGCCAACATGGTGCTGATGGGCACCTACATCGTTTGTGGTGCCATCGGCGTTCCCGCTCACCAGTACGTCCGTGGCTACATCGGTGGCACCCCGTACCAGGGCGAGTGGTTCATGGAGGCCTACCTGCTCACCTGCGCCTTGATGCTGACGCTTGTTGGCAACCTCAAGCGTCGTTTTGGCAACCGTCATTTATCCATTGCAGGTGCCTCTGTCTTTGCCATTGGCCTGATCGGCTGCGCTGCGGCTAATGAGACCAGCGTCTTCATTGCCATGCGCGTTCTGCAAGGACTCGGGGCTGCATGCTGCGCTGCGGTCGGTGGCGGCTTCCTGAACGGCGGTCTTGGCGAACGCCACAGCCTCTATGGCAAGGGCCTCTTTGTGTTGACCTTTGCCTTGACGGCAACAGTCGGCATTGCCCTCTCGGCAGCCGTGACGTGGTACCTGAGCTGGAGAGTGCTCTTTGGCGCACTAGCAGTGTTGCTGATCACGGCACTTGTGCTGATAGTTCGCTATTTGCCTGCCGATCGGGGTGATCCTGATGTCTCCATCGACTGGCTCACCTTTGCATTGATCTGCAGTGGTTTTGGACTGTTTGCCCTATCCCTGAAAGTGGGCAATCAACATGAGTGGTTCCAAAGCCAGACCTACGTTGTCATGCTCAGCATTGCTTTAGTGAGCATGGTCTTATTTGCCGTGCGCTTTGCCTCAGCACCTCCACTCATCAATCCCAAGGTCTTCAGTGATATTAACTTCACAATCAGCACAATCAACCTCACACTGATCTTGTTTGCCGTCTTTCTTATATTTGCAATTGTGCCCAACTTCATGGTCCAAGTTAGTGGCAACACCATCGCCAGTTACGCCATCCCATTCTTTTATTTTTCACTTGCAAGTGTTGTTGGGATCGGCTTGTTTGCTCCAGTCGTCAATCCTTTCTACCTGGCTAGAAGCCTGAGGATTCGCAAGATCTTCTCAAGCATTGGCGTCTTTGGCTTTGGCCTCACCGCAATCTGGATGGCCCAGACCAGCTCCCATCAAAGCAATTCAAATCTGACGCTGCAGTTGATCTGCCTTGGTCTCTTTTTTGGTTTCATTCTTCTTGAACTCCTGATGTGTTACGCAACGATGCCTCCAGAACTGATGACCAGCGCCAGTGCGATCAACTTCTTTGGAACAGCCATTGCCAAGGTCATCGCCGGCGGGGTCAGCGGCGCGATTCATTCGGTATCCACACAAGGCAGCTGGGATCGTTTTCGCGGTCCTATCGCAGCAACCAATACGGCCATCCTGCCCTATCAGGAGTTAATCCAGCAGCAGATGCTGGAGGGGATCAACGCACCCACTTGGTCCCAGGGGTCGCTGGAATTGATCAATCAAGCCATCGCCCAACAAGCGGATGTTGTGGCTTACATCAACATTTCCACCATGACAGGAATTCTGTTGCTTGGTTTTGGTGTGCTGCCGTTCCTGCACCGCGAGAACTGAGCAAGCAGAAGCACCACTGCTTATGCTGCAAAGGTTGTTGGTGAATCAACGTGGCCCGCAGCACTGATCCGGACCACAAGAACCGAACACTTCTGTTGACCGGAGCAATCCTCGGTGGAGGCTCGGCCACAGCCTTGGCAGCATTTTTCACGTACAGCCACTACTGGCCCAACACCCCAGACGCTTACGTCCATGCGTACACCATCACAGTGGCGCCCTATGTGGCGGGATACATCAATCAGATCAAGGTTGAACCCAACCAATACGTCAAAAGTGGTCAGCTGATCTACGAAATCGAACCAGAACCCCTCCAACTCCTCGTCGACACCAAGGCAAACCAGCTCAAAGCGTCCCAATCCCATCTGGCCAGCATGCAGCAGCAGCTGCGCAAAGCCCAGCAAGAGCTCAACAACCATGAGGCAGCCCGCTGGCTGGTGGCTCTCAATCGCAAGCGCTACGCCTTTTTGCTCGATAAGCAGGTGGTGGCCCTGGAAAAAGAACAGGAGCTGGAGGCCTCCACGATTGAGGCGGATGCCCAGGTCCGCCGCGCCCAAGCTGAGATCGCTCGCATCGAGGAGCGCATCAATGAGCAAAAAGCGCGAATCAAAGCTCACGCCAGTGAGCTGGGAACTGCCAAGACCAACCTCCATTACACGCGGTACTACGCGCCGATGGATGGCTTCATCAGCAACAGCTTCAGCATCCGCGAAGGTCAATACGTCAAACCAGGCCAGGCGCTCTTCAAGCTGGTGGACAACACCCACTGGTGGGTGGATGCCAACTTCAAGGAATCCCAGATCAGACGCATCAAGCCCGGCATGGAGGCCAGCATCCGACTGGACATGTATCCCGGACAGACGTTCAAGGGGAAGGTGATCAACATCTCAGCAGGCAGTGGCACTTACAACGCATTACTCCCGCCTCAGAATGCAACCGGGAACTGGGTCAAAGTGCCCCAGCGTTTCCCAGTGCGCATTGAGATGGAGCAAAACCCGCAGCATCCGCTGCGGGCCGGGGCCACCGCCCACGCCACGGTGAACACGCTCTAGGGGATCGATCAGGCCAAGGATGTGAAGTCGTCCATGCCAAAAACCCCGTCACCACCGATCACCGCATCAAACTGCGGGGCTCGTCCAGCCACCTCTTCTGCAGTCGCACTGCCGGTGAGCACATCGCTGGCCGCGCTGATCAGACTCTGTTCCCCCTGGCTGTCATTGGAGAGAGCCCAGAACATCATTCCGCCCAGACCTGCTTCCTGAACAAAGCTGGCTTTACCTGCGATGGTGGCAGTGGTCTCCATTGAGCTCCAGATCAAGGCATCGTCGTTGTATGCAAAGGCCGCCTTGCTGTTGTCATCCCAGATCAACTGGTACTGCTCACCCTCAACACCGGTGAGGATGTCCTTGTAGTCGTAATTACCAGCTTCAAAAGAACCTGGAGCCTGACGTGCATCACCAGGCTGCAGATAGCCGTATTGATCAGCCGCTTGAACACCACCCCAGGCACGGGTGTAAGCGGGAGCCCCGAGAACCACCTTGTCTCGATCCACACCAGCCGCATCGAACTGGGCGATGGCCGTGACAACGTCATAGCCCCCGGCATCTCCGGTCATCGCCGCCTGATGACCTGTCTGTGGCTCCCAACCACCGTGGAAGTCGTAGGTCATGACGTTGTAGAAATCGACGTAGGGGTCAATTCCCTCCAGGTTGAGATTGGCCAGCTTCTCGTAGCCACCGGCGGTGGCAATCGAGACTTCGTACTCTTGACCCATCACCCCTTCCAGCTCATCGAGCTTGCCGCGCAGCAGCTCAAGCGTGGCCTCGAAATTCGCACCATCGTCGGCGCTGAAGGCATTACCAGCCTTGCCTCCGCCACCGGGGTATTCCCAGTCAAAGTCCACGACCGTGAAGAAGTCATAGGCCTTGAGGGTCTCAATGATGCTGTCGGTGAACGCTTCGCGATCCGCAGCAGAATCCACCGCAAGGCTGAAGTCATCAGACAGCGTCCAGCCGCCCAGGGCAAGGCCAAGGTTTAACTCGGGATTGAGTTGCTTGAGTAATTCCAGCTGACGCAGATTTCCGGCCAGTGCATCAGGGCTCTCCCAGCTCACCGGCACACCGCTGACGACCACCGATCCATCAGCTGCAACCGAAGCGGTGAAGTCTTCACCATTGTCGTAAAGGGCCCGGCGATCAGCAGATAAGGCCAACCATTCATCGCGACTGAAGCTCTGCGAGACCTGTTCGGCAGTGCTGAAACGCTTGTCGGTGGCCGCCCAGGCATCAAACAGCGTGACATCACCTGTTGAGCTCACATCAAAAAAGCTGTAATTGATGTGAGTCAGCGGAGCGACATTGATGTCCTGCACCAAAAAATCACGGCTGTAGATGCCCCACTCTTCGAAATAGGCCACAACCCGCTGTTCACTAGCTGCCACCGGAGCATCAAGCGGTGCCCGTTCAGCCACCAAGGCCACACCTTCAGGTGCAATCGGAGTGGCGATGGATTCCTCAATCGCATCCACCTCTGCTGGCCCTGCAGCATCCACCACGGTGCCTGCGTCCTCGGGGTCAGCAGGGCTTGGCGGCAGCTCTTCTGCTTCAGGTTCAGGTTCCAACGTTTCGATTACCTGCTGCTCAACCGCTTCGCGGGGGTATGCACTGCTGAATTCCGTGGCAGCAAAGAAGAGATCGCCCGTCAGATCCCCGCTGTTGGGCAAACCAACGCTATCGGCATTGAAGCTGACATCGATGCTGCCCCCGGCGGCAATCGTGCTGTTCCACGCCGCTGGCCGCAGGGTCACTTGCGTCAGCCCATCGCCAACGTTTTGCAGCTCCACATCAGAGGACCAACTCTGGAAGTTGGTGTGCGGGGTGAGAAAGCTCAGCTCCCAATCATCGAGGGGCTCATTGCTGCCGTTACGGATGTTGAGCACCCCGCTCATCCCGCCCCACCAGAGATTGCCTGACACAGAGAGATCAAGCGCATCGATCGGGCCTGGCTGCACAGGAGCAGGAGACTGATCAAGCGCCTGCAGCGGCGGAACAACGGCCGTATCCACTGGATTCAGCACCGGCTGACTCTCGCCCAGAGCGGGTGAATCAGCATCCGGTTGCTGAACATCCAACGGAGGCTGGGATGCTGCTGCATCAAGATTCACAGGCTCTTGAGGCTCCTGCGCCATCGGCATCGATGCCTCCATCGCTGCTGTACTGCCCGTGCTCGCCATCGGGGGCTGGGCAAAAAACAGCGCATCGCTGAGCTCACCACTGTTGGCAAGGCCCTGACTCACGGCATTGAAGCTGACCTCAATGCTCTGGCCTGCCGCAATGCTGCTGTTCCAGCTCGCCGGTGTCAGCGTGATGCGGTTGATGCCATCAGCGAGGGGCTCAACCTCAGCAGCACCGGCCCAGGTCTGAAACGCACTGTGGGGCGTGTCAAAGCTGACCGACCAATTCTCCACAGCTTGATCACTGGTGTTGGTGATCGTGAGCGAGCCGCCCATGCCTCCCCAGTACAACGTTCCAGACGCGGAGAGCTGCAGTGGGCCATTGTCCGGCGCCATCGCCATGGCAGAGGTTCCCATCACGCTTGCCATGGCGTTCTGGAAGCCATCACCACCATCAATGCCAGCAACATCCTCGCTGTTGGTCATCATTTCCATGGGCATGTTGCCCCGCTCCATAATTAAGCGAGCGCTTTCCTCTGGAGTGGTTGGTGTTCCAGGAGCATCACCAGTAGCCGTGACAAAAGCACCGAGTCGTATCTGATCGCCATCGGTTGGCCCGCCCTCAGGGGTGAAGAGGCCATCACGAGACACCAATGAGAGCTGATGAGGTTCAAAGCCAAAGGCTCGATCCAGCAGATCCTCTTCAATCTGATCAAAGTGGAACTCCAGATTGGCGCCAACAAGCTCCTCCTTCTGGACATTGGTAAAGATGAAGCGCTGGCCGATCGGCTCGGAGTAGATCACCAAATCCGGACCGTCGTTCTCGACAATCAGACGCTCCCTTGTTCCGAAATAGAGAAAGTTGATCTTGTCCGTCAGAGGATTGAAATCCGTGATCGTGGTGACACTGCCTTGCTCGTGGGAGCGGATATAAACCGTGTCGCCCTGATCCGCCGTCCCTTCAGCAAAGGCAGGACCAAGCCCCTGCTCCCAGGAGAACACACCGCCAATATCGCCGCGGAGGTGCTCATTACCGACCGGCGCGAAGTTCGCCTCGCTGAGCTGGCTCCACTGAATCCCCTTTCCATCCGGGCCAAGAATGCGCTGGTATTGATCAGGCTGCCAGGGATAAACGATGGTGGCAGTGCCATCAGAGTCCTGGCCGAGGATCAGGCTATGAACCGAAATCTGACCAAAATCAAGCTGATCGACCTCTGGATTGAAGTTGGTGATGTCCTGAGTGAAGTCACCGACCTTGACGAGTGCCATTGGTGGAGTTGAAAGACTCATCAAGCTTGCTGACAGCAAAGCCAGGCCGTACCCCTTCATTCAGGGGGTTTCTGCTCAGATTTCGTCGCGAATACTGATTCCTCAGATTCACGCAAGTCTTTACTCAGCCAAAACTCAGATCAATGCTCAATCGACCAAATGCCGGCGCACACCTTCAGCCGCTGCAGCCGTACGGTCGCGCACATGCAGCTTCTGAATGATGGATTGCACATGCCCACGAGCTGTGGTCTCAGCAATATGCAATTGCTCGCCGATTTCCCGATTGGTGAGGCCTTCGCAGACCAGGCGGAGCACCTCTGCCTCCCGCTGCGTCAGTTGGGGTTGGTCATGGGGCAGCTGCTCACGCAGCACGAACGACGCCACCGGATCGACAAAGCGGAAGCCACCGATCACCGCCTCAAGCGCTGAAACCACGAGCGCGACATGCAGACCACGCTGGGTCAACAGGGCATCACAGGGGCTGTGTAGAGCTCGGCGCAGAACCACTGGATCCAGCGATGCCAGGGTCAGCACCGTTGACACCACTGGTGCTGCTGCTGGCCGGTCCTTGAGCTGACGAACCAATTCCAGACCAGAGCCGTCATCAAGGTGTTCACTGACAAAAGCCAGCACCGGCTGATCCACCCCAGCCACCAGCGCCAGGGCTTCATCGGGTCGGGTGCAGATGCCCAGCAGCTGGTCTGGATTACGGGTGTGGGCCAGGGCAAAGCTGGTGGCCAGCGCCAGGGCAAAGGGGCGGTTGCTGGTGCAAACCATGACCTGGTGATCAATGGCCAGCAGCTGCAGCTCCCGCGTCAGGGCATCCAGCTCAGCATCGACCCGTAACTGCATGGATCCGACCAGCTGTGATCACGTCTCACCCATGCTGATGCTCCAAGCCTCAGGTTGCGGCCACCAGCATCACCAAAGGTCAAGCCCTGAAGCCCGAGGTTGTCAGCGGGTTCAGGGCTGCCCAGCAATGGCGTTGATCCGTTCAGCCAGGGTGCGGTCCAAGCTGGAGACACCGCCAAGGTCATGGGTGACCAGGTCAATGGTCACCCGATTCCAGACATTGCTCCAATTGGGGTGATGCCCCATGGCCTCTGCCGCCAGAGCCACACGGCTCATGAAGCCAAAAGCCTCGGAGAAATCGGCAAAGCGCAGCTCCCGGTGAAGCATGCCCTCCCTGAGCTGCCAGCCGGGCAGTTGCTGCGACAGGGCTTCGCATTCGCTGGGGCTAAGGAGGGTGGCGGCCATGAAAGGGAAACAGCGCTCAGCTGGTTCTAACCCTCAAAAGCCCAGCCCTCCAAGGGGACCTTGACCCAACGCCATGGGACAGCCCACCTGGGAGCCCAACAAGGCACCCAGCGGCACCGCCCAACTGCGCCCACTCTCCCGGGATGCTGCATATCCCAAGCCGCCGCCAGCCAAACCACCAAGCAGACGGCCCATGTTGCAACGGCGCTGACTTTGGAGCTGGTTGCCGGCCAGGGGCTGCGGCAAACCGCCATAGCCGCCATCGTCATCCTCGTCTTCCCAGTCCTCAAGGTCATAATCCGCGAGCATGGGCGCTTCAGCGAGGGCCGCACGGCGGTTCTCCCAGGCCCGGTGGTTGGGATGGGCAACCGCCTCTGAGAAGAGGCTGCTGCTGCCCATGAGGCAGAGACTGCCGGCCAGAGGCACGGCGAAATCAAGCAAGCGCATGGCAGTGGTGAAACGCAGCACTACTCTTCGCCGCAGATACGTCTGAGCTGCATCTCCCAACTGAGATCTCTGCTGGGAGATGCAGCCGGTGTCACATCACCGTCACAACTGCAGCCGCCATGGCCTCGATCGCACTGCTGGGCACCGGCCTGCTGGGTACCGCCATCGCCCAACGGCTGTTGGAGCAGGGACATCAGCTGCGGGTCTGGAACCGCACCCCGGCCAAAACAGCTGGGCTGGTCGATGCCGGGGCCAGCCTGATCGGAGCGCTCAAAGGAGCTGCTCGCGGCTGCGACACCGTCATCACCGTGCTGCGTGACGGCCCCTGCAGTGCTGAGGTGATCGCTGAACTGGGGGAGCTCGATGGAGCTGTGCTGATGGGCATGGGGACGATGGGCATTGGTGAAAGCCGCGGCTTGGAGCGGCAGGTGCAACAGCAGGGAGGGGCCTATCTGGAAGCACCAGTTTTGGGGAGCAAACCGGAGGCCCTCAAAGGCACCTTGCTGGTCATGGCAGGGGGAAACGAGGCGACCTTTTTGAGGCAGCAACCGCTGCTGGCAGATCTGAGCCTCGAGCCGCGATTGATGGGGCCTATGGGTAGCGGCATGGCGAGCAAGCTGGCCCTCAACCAACTGATTGCCAGCCTCACCCATGGATTCTCAGTCGCCCTGCGACTGATTCAGGCCGCCGATGTCCCCGCGAAGGACTTCATGGAGGTGCTGCGCCCTTCAGCGGTCTATGCACCCACCTACGACAAAAAACTGGAGCGGATGCTGAGCGGTCACTACAGCAACCCCAACTTCAGCACGGCTTTACTGCGCAAGGACCTGGCGCTGTTCCTGCGCGAGAGCGAAAGCTTGGGCGTCAACGCAGCTGGGTTGTCATCACTACTGGGGCTGCTGGATCAAGCCAACAGTGCCCTCGATGAACTGGATTACTGCGCCATGCATCAACTCACCGCAGAACGTTGAGGAGCCAGTAAGCGCTCCACCTTCTCCCGTAAGTACTTCAAAAACGGTTCTGCTGATAGTGGGACTCCACTGACCTGCTCGACCAATTGCTCGGCATTGACCGAGCGGCCGAGGTGCCAGACATGGGCGGCCAGCCAATCGCGCAACGGCCCGGGATCGTCAGCTGCGATGGGGGCCTCCAGGGGACCCAGATCCGCCACCATGGCTTCACTGAGCTGGGCACTGATCAAGTGGCCAAGGGCATAGGAGGGGAAGTACCCGAACATGGCCTCAGCCCAGTGAATGTCCTGCAAACAACCGACCCGATCGCTGCAAGGCGTCAGCCCAAGCAGTTGCTCAAACCGCTGATTCCACTGCTGCGGCAGCTCTTCAACCGGCAATCCACCCTCAAGGAGATCCAGCTCGAGCTCGTAGCGCAGCACGATATGGAGGCAATAACTCAGCTCATCGGCTTCCACACGGATGAAGCCTGGACGCATCGGATTGAGTGCTCGCCAGAACTGATTGGCAGAACCCCATGGATCTTGCTTGAGCGCTTGGCAGAACTTGGGATGCCAACGTTCCGCAAACGCCTGACTGCGCGCCACACGGCATTCCCAAAACAGCGACTGGGATTCATGCACCCCCATCGATGTGGCATCGCCCAGCGGCCAGGGGAAGGCCTGGGGCTGGTCCCTGGGCAAGCCCTGCTC
>CENU01191738.1_pt1 | contig 15287 bp, 14 predicted proteins | sample 361331 | NCBI WGS metagenome assembly CENU01 (sample SAMEA2619766, study PRJEB7988) | marine metagenome | isolation source: saline water (ENVO:00002010), including
TGAGTCTCCCTCATCACCATAAAACTCTATAGCTTTTTCTACCCATCTTTCGTAACCAAAATCATTTGCAAAACAAGTTAATAAATCTGATTCATTATAATTTGTACATCTTACCCTTGCATTTTTTGTAAGATCAACACTAAAATGACTGCCGATTGCGGCACTACCACCATTGCCAAATATCATGGTTTTTTTTCCTTCTGAATTAGTTGTTAAAAGAATATCTTTGACTTTAACTAAATCTTCAAAATATTTTTCATTATTTAATAACTCTTTAATTTCGCTGAAGTAATTTTTTAGAAATTTTACATCTGACATTTTATTTCCTTTTTTAAAAAAATTTTAAATTTTTATCCTATAAATATTTTATATTATATCCATTTATTTTAACAACACATCTTCAATGGTGTTTAAAATTCTAGTATTGCTTTTCATTTCTTCAATTGAAGAGACTCCATATGACTTTACAGAAATATATCTTGGATAAATCGATATTTTTTTTTTATCTAAGAAAATAAATTTATAAATTTCATTTTTAATTAAGTCTTTTTTATTTTTTTTTACAAATTTATTTATTTTGAAAGGTAAATTAAATTTTTTTAGAATCTTTTTTAAATGATCAAATTTTTTTGAAAAACCTTCATCATAGTACAGTTCACATAACATTCCTAAACCTACTGCCTCACCATGCCTTAAAACTTCATCTTTTTTGGATTTTAAAGACATTTCTATTGCATGGGCGAAAGTGTGACCAAAATTCAATCTTAATCTTTTAGATTGCTCATGGACATCATTTTTAAAAAATTTAATTTTAGAATTAAGTGCAAGTTTAATTATTTTTGCTAAAAAAGAAAAGTCTCTATTAATGATCTTCTTAAAATTTTTTTCAACAAGCTGAAGAATGTTTTTACTATCTATAAAGCCGATTTTAAAAATTTCTGGTAACCCAGCTAGGAATTCTCTTTCTGGAAGTAAGTTTATTATGTTTTTTGATATAAAAACATTTTTTGGGTGATAATAACTTCCTACTGAATTAATAATTTCTTTATAATTAATTCCTGTTTTACCTCCTATACAACTATCAACCATTGCTGTCATAGTAGTTGGTATATGATAATAAATAGTGCCTCGAAGATATAAAGAAGCTGCAAGTGCCGACACATCCCCAATGACACCTCCACCGCATGATAAAACTACAGATCTTTTTGTAAAACCATTGGAAATTAATTTATCTATAATTCTCAATAATAATTTTAGGTCTTTATTTTTTTTACTTCCATTTAAATATAAAATTTCTAGCGTAAATCCCGAACTAGCTAGATCTTGAAATAAAGGTGACAAAATTTTTTTACTAATATTAGAATCAATAATTAAGAGCATTTTTTTATCAGACTCAAGTCGTTTGAGATCTTCCGCAATATCAGCTGCTTCATTGTCATTGCAAAAAGTAACCCTATATTCTTCGGTGTTTATCTTATATTTAATTATTTCTTTTTTCATTTTGTCAGTTTATCTACTACATATTTATTAAAATTAGCTCGTTTATTTTTAACCCAAAAAATACTGTTTTTTTTTTTTATTTCATAAGAAAAAATATTTTCTTTTAAGACTTTAACATTGATACTTGGCCACATTTTTTTTGTAAAGATATCTAATGAAATATCTTTAGGAAAATGAATTATTTTCACACCATCCTCTAGTGCTTGCAAACTAACACCAGTAGCCGAACCAAATATAACTGAAGTATTTTTTTTTTTTATTATTAAACTTATTTTTATATTTATTTAATATTGATTGCATATGATTTGAAAAAATTTTGTGCTTTTTACTACCATCATTTAATGGGTGAATTCTTAGTTTTAAATTATTAAGACTTTTTATCTTGATTTTTTTTAAATAATTTTCAAAAGATTTATGGTAAGTATTTTTATTTGGTAACTCAAAGGGAACAAATATGTATCCTGAAAACTCATTTTTCCTTTTTTTAAATCTTAATGAGGGAATAACTTTTATTTTCCTTGAAGGCCAACCCAGATTATTTGTGAGATTTTTTTTTTGAGCAACACCTGAAACGAGTAGTAAATCAATTTTTTTATGCCTATAAATTAAATCAGTTTGCAGCGGCCACCCGGCGCAATGCAAATAACAAATAATTTTGGTATTTACGTTTTTTTTCTTAATAAAATTTATTAGTGCATGCTGGAAAGGTATACCTTCATAATTTATAACGACATTTTTAAAATCTTGGTCGTAAAAAGTTTCTTTATAAGCATTAATAATCAAGTTACCAAAAATATACTGTTTAGAAATAAGATGTGATAATTTTTGAAAACTTAATAAATTATTCATAAAAATATAAAAAATCTCTTTAATTAAAAAAAGTAAACTTATTTTTTTTTTTGATTTTTTGTAAAAAATATAAATATCCTCTTTTAAGTTTTTGGGTATGTACCCATCTAACGAAATAAGAAACCAAGAATTAAATTTTTGTGAAGAATTTAAATTAAAATAAGGATCATCGAAATTTCCATTTTTATCAAAATTTTTTTTTGAACAATAAGAAATTAATAGATTATTTTTTTTTATTGAATTTTTATTAAAATATATATCGTAATCAAACAGTAGTGAAATTCCTAAAATATCCTTGATTAGAAAAAAAAAATTTCCAGAGCACTTTTTTTTTAAAATTTTTAATAATTTAAAATAACCCCTTGTAGATGTCCAAGTAGTCATATAACAATTTGGGCTTGTGGATATATCAACATTGTTTTTTTTACAGTTCATGAAATAATTTTTAACTGCTTTAATAATTTTTATTTGTTTTCTCTCGATTTCTCTCATTTAAATAGCGGCTTTTAGCACTCTCAAAACTTTTTTCATTTCCCGTTTGGGACCTAAAGTTATTCTGAGAAAACTTTCCAAACCTTTTACACCAGGTCCTTTTCTGGTCAAAATTTTATTAGCTAATAATTTTTTTTCTATATTTTGTTTTTTTTTTCCTAAATCAATATGTAAAAAATTTGCATAGGTTTTTAAAAAAGAAATTTTTAGTTTTTTAAGTTCAGACTCAAAAAAAATCTTTCCTTTGTTTACTTCTGATATGTATTTTAAATGAGTTTTGGGTCTATTAAGAAAAAAAAGAAGTGCTTTGCAGGCCATTGAGTTTAATTCGTACATCGGTTTGAATTTGTAAAGTTCTTTAATTATTGGTTTGTTGGCTATTAAATATCCTGCTCTCAATCCTGCTAGACCATAAGATTTAGAAAATGTCCTTAGGATTAAAAGATTTTTATATCTTTTAAGATACTTTAAATATGAAAATTGATAAAAACCATAATATGCCTCGTCAATTAATACCGGTATGTTTTTCTTTTCTGCCAAGTACAGTATTTTTTTCAATTGAATTGTACTCATCACTGTTCCGGTCGGACTATTTGGGTTTGCTAAAATTATTAGACTAATTTTATCACTTATATTTTTTTCTAATTTTTTGATATCAAGCTGTAAATTTTTATTATATCCAATCCTAACTTGGTTAATATTAAATAATTTTGCATAAACATCTACCATGCCAAAAGTTGGATTTATTGTAATTATTTTTTTATTCCCTTTGTGACAAAAATATTCAAAACACATTCTAATACCAAATTCAGAGCCAGCTGTTAAAATAATATTTTTAATAGAAATTTTATTCAATTTTGCAATTTTTTTATAAACCAAACCTGTCTCTGGATATGCAGAAAGATCAAAAGGACTAAACTTAATTTTATTGAGAATTTTTTTACTATAAACATCAACTTTTTCGTTCTTATCTAGTCTAATAAAATTTTTTCTAGAGAAGATGGAAAAAGTATCTCTTTTAAGATTTTTAATTTTTCTAATTTTCACCTAAATTAACCTAATTTTTTCCAAGCTTTAGAATGCGCTTCTCCAATTAAAGTTCCATTTACATCACAAACATTACAAGGGCTTAAACCCCTATTGGAATTATTTAACATCTCACGAGCATCTTTGGATTTCTTGGATAGCCAAATCTCTTTGAAGGTATTTTTATTTAAATTGCCCAAAATATTTTTTTTTCCCCAGTCATGAGAACACATGAGGACATCCCCGTTATAATCAAGGAAGAATTTATAGCTTGGATAAAAACAGCTATTTTTTTTAATTTCTTCTGTTTTTTTTCTTTTATAAATTGAATTTTCAAGCTGACCGCCTCTATTGCTCAAAGTAATACCAAAATCTTGCTCCTCTGGTAAATATCTCTTTCTTAAAGCGTACTGGATATCATTTAATTTAAGTTTTTGTCCTAATTTTTTAAAATCATTATATTGTTCTTCTCCATCATAAAGACTTATTTGCAATCTATCCAAACCAGACAAATATAGTTTTTTTAGTCTTTCTTCGTTTAAAACATCTCCATTTGTAATAATTTCAATTCTAGCATCTGGTACTTTTTTTTTAGCATAACTAATTAATGAATAAATATTTTTGTCCAATAGGGGTTCTACAAAACCTGAATATATTACAATACCTGAAAAATTATGTCTGCTGAGCTCGTCAAAAAGTTTATTATGAAGATCTGATGAAATAAACTCATTAATATCAGGATAATTAGGATCACTTCTAGGACAAAAAGAACATTTTCTATTACAAACACCAGACTCACTAATTTCAATTTCAGAAGGCAATGGTATATCTGTGCCTGAAAAAAATTGCAGTCGCTTTTCGATAGTTTTTTTTTTGAAGTTTATTTGTGGGTCTAAAAATTTTATTTCATCAGTTTTTTTATTCATATTATTTTAATATTTTGAGTAAATTTTATAGTATTTATTTTTTACCATTTTTTTTCTAACTTCAATCAAGTTTTTAGCTACGTCTACAGACATACTGTTACCTTTTAAAGAAAATGTTTTAATCTCTAAACCTATATCCAAAGCTCTTATTAACTCCACATCCTCTATTAGCTCTAATTTACTTTGTCTGCTACTTGCGTAGGTTCTTAAGGCGTGGGGTGTAAACGAAATGACAGAAAGATGTTTGTAAAATTTTTTGATCTTTTTTTTAAATTGATAAGGCGTATCAGATCTTGTCATAAACATTACTTTTTTTTCTTTGTTAAATATTAACTTTATTAAATTAGGATCTGTTGTATACCTGCTTGGTAGATTAGGTAATATAATATCAGAATTTTTATTTTTTCTGTGATAATCAATTACTTTATCGACATTCTTTGGGTCTATCAGTGGCTCGTCTCCTTGAATATTTATAATTTGATCATATTTATTACCTAACTTTCTAAAAGCTTCATATATTCTATCGGTTCCACATTTATGTTTTTTTGATGTGAGTATTGCATTTGCATTATATTTTTTTGCAATTTTGATTACCTCTTTGGAGTCACAACAAATAAATGCCTCGTCTATTTTTTTTGATAATTTTACCCTTCGATAGGTATGAATTATTAAAGGTAAATTTCCAATCATCCTAAGTGATTTTCTTGGCAACCGTCTTGAATTTAATCTACTCGGAATCAAACCAATCGCTTTACGCATTCGACCAACCGCCGTCTACATTAATTGTTTCTCCAGTCAAATATTCTGATTTTTCTGATAATAAGTATTCAACTAATCCAGAAATATGCTTGGGTTCACCCCAATGTTTCATTGGTATTCTTGAAATAGTCCATTTGTATAATTTCTTATTATTTTTAAATTTATTATAATAAGATGTTTTTATAAAACCTGGATTAACTGTATTAGCTCTTATTCCGTATCTTGCTACCTCGGCTGCAAAAGACTGAGTGAGACTTTTAAGTGCTCCTTTTGTCGATGCGTAAGCGGTTAAATTTGGAAAACCTTGTTTACCTCCTACTATTGATCCAATATTTACAATTGATGATTTTAAATTGAATTTTAAGCAATAGTCTAAATAGATTTGCATTATCCTAAAAATTGAAAAGTAATTTATCTGAAAAGTTTTTTCTAATTCCTTTTTTTTTATTTTAATAAATTCCTGTCTATGCCTCACACCGGCATTATTAATTAAACCTAAAATATATTTTTTTTCTTTAATCGATTCTTTAAATATTTTTTTTATTATTTTTTCGTTAGAAACATCTCCTTTGTAAATTTTACAATTTTTTAACAATTTAAATTTTTTAAGATCCTCACCAGACCTAGTGATTCCGTACACATAAAAACCTTTTGAGAGAAAAAATTTTAAAAATTCCTCTCCAAGACCTTTACCTACTCCAGTAATTAGTAAATTTTTTTTTTGTGAAAACATATTTTATAATATTATATTATTTTTTTAAAATTTTATCCAAATAGTTTTCTAATTTAATGAATTTGCTTTTTTTAATCAATTTATCTTTTGAAGGCTCATATGAGTAGGGTGTAATGTTGTAATGTGTTTGATTTCTAATATTTCTAAATTTAATTTTTGATTTTAATTTAATCTTTTTCTTAATTATCAAAAGCACATTTTTTAATTTATATCTTTTATTTCCGGTTATAAGCACATTGCTATTCGCATATTTTTTATTTAAAATATCTACACTTAAACTTGATGCATCATCAATGTGTATAAATTTCCTTTGGGCTTTAGAAGAGCCGCCATATTCTAATTTTCTTCGACTCAAAGCATTATTAAGAATTTTATTTATTCCATTATTTTTGCTTGCTCTTGGTCCATAAATTGATCCATATCGGAGTATTGTATAGTCTAAATTATTTTTTTTGCAAAATTCTTCAGTAAAAAGTTCTGCTGATTGTTTGCTAACTTTATAATAGCCTCCTTGACTACTGTGTACATAAACAGTGCTGGCAAATATAAATCTTTTAACTTTATGATCTTTACAAATTTTTAAAATTTTCAGATTACATAAAATATTAGTATATGCTGTCTGAAGTAGTTTTCTATTTGCTTCATCAATGTCAGAAATAGCAGCAAAATTATAAACAAAACTTTTACCTTTTATTGCTTTTCTTAGAGAATTAGTGTCAGAAATATCACTCTTAATAAAATTTTGATTTTTACTAATCCAATATGATTTCTTTTTATCAAATATCGTAACTTTGTAACCTCTTCTGCTTAAGAAATCACTAACTCTTGAACCAAGAAATCCTGAACCACCAATAACTAAAACTTTCATATTAGAATTAAATTAGATTTAATATTTGTTTTTCCAAGTTTTTTTTAAAACCTTCAAGAAAAATTATATCTTTAAAATCAAAATCTGATGCTTTTTTAACTTTTTTGATACAGTTTAATAATTTATTTTTGTCGCTTGCATAAAATATGGGAAATTTTTTAGCATCAGAATTTGGCACATTACAATGTTTATATCTATTCCATCTATCAAATAAAATTACTGGTATTCTGCTATTTAAAGAGTCCTCAATTACAGTTGAAGAAAAACTTAACGTCACAAAACTTTTTCTCAAAAGTTTTTCTAAACTTAAATTTGAAAAGTGTAAATTTGGAAATATTTTTGATAAATCTTTGGCATTATTTGACTCGGAAGGATGAAGCTTAACAACAATTTTGAAATTATTATCTTTTGAGATCTTGTTTAAATATTTCAAATTTTCAAATAATTCATAATACATTTCAACACCCAAAAAATGCATGTTATAGAATTGTTTAGTTGTTACGGCATAAAGAATAAAATTTTTACTCTTCTGTTTTACCTCAGAAAAAATTAAATTGCCTTTAATAATTTTGGTTTTGTTATATTTATTTTTCAAAAAATATTTTTCACTAATTTTACTCTGCGCTGCCACGTAATCTGATTTTCTCGAAACAACTGAATTTGCAATATTATCTTTATAAATTTTATCATATCTAGTAAAACTCTCAGAGACTGTTCCGTGTGGAACATTTAATAATTTTTGTTTTTCACCCTTTGCTTCAAGTATAAGCCTTGCGGTTTCTCTTAAGGAATTTACAATTATCAATTTAAATTTATTTTTTAAAAAAAAATTTTTGATTGTTTTTGCTTTTTCATTATAATCTTCAAAATGAAAATTTAATTTTTTCAGAAAAATGGAGAATAATTTAGAAAAATTTTTACCCAAAAGATTTTTATTTATTTTTGCATAATATTTATATTTTAAGATTTTTTTTTTTCTTTTTTCTAAATTAATGGGATATATTTTTAGTATATTCATAACTAAATATTTTATTTTGTTTATTTTATTTTCATTAAGAAAATAAATATTTATTTTTTTAAATATTTTTAAATAAATAATTCTTTTGAAATTATAACCCAAATCATTGAGTAAAATATTTTGCTTATTATTGTTTATTTTATTTTTAATGGAATATGTAAATAATTTTTTTTTTTCTTCTTTTACAATATTAGAAGTGATATTTATTTTTATTACATCATATTTTGTTAAATAGTATTCAAATATTTCATTCAAAAAAAAGGTATCTATTTCGTGTTGGTCGTAGATCTTATTTGGTATATAAATTTTATTAATCTTATATTTTTTTTCAATTGAAATTAATAAATCTCTTAAAAAAACAACGCTGTTAAATCTGGAGCTTAAGTAAAAAATAATTTCTTCTTTAAGAAATTTTTTTAATTTAGATTTGAAAATGATGTTTTTTTTAAATTTTTCACTATCTAATAAATTTTTTTTATGAAATTTCTGTCCAATAAAACCTATGGGATTTATATACTTAAAATTATTTCTATGACACTGAACTAAGCTTGACAGTGAAAGCGGTAGTACTAAAGTATCTTTAAAATTTTTAACATTTTTATAATAATTAATATCACTTGATTCTTGCAAGAGAAAAATTTTCATGAATTTATTTTTTTAAGTAAATTTTTAATATTTTAAAATCTCGAGACGTGTCAAGATCTAACGCTTCTTTATCATTAACATGATAAAAATGAGGATTTTTTCCAATTCTACATTTTTCTCTTTTCAGCGCATTTTTTTTAATTCCATATAGACCAGTTGTTTCCTTTAAAACAGGTTGTGCATCTTGACTCCTAGGTAAAATTTTAGGCTTATAATTTACTGGTTTCTTGTTAAACCAAAACCAGGAATATATATTTTCTACAGTAAGAATTGAGTCGTAATGTTTATTTCTTTTCATAATATTTATACAATTATTAATAGTCTTAACGCTTAATAATGGGGCTGTAATAAAAAGCTGAAAATATATATCCGCTTTGATAACTTTTTTGTGATAATTTAATAAATCATTTCCATTTGCATCATCCTTGGCTAAACGTAAAAGTCTTTTTATGAAATTATATCCTTTTTTCTTACAATAATTTTCAATCTCCTTACTATCTGAATCTATGTAAATTTCATTAAAATTGGTCTTTTTTAATTTATCCAATAAATGTCTGTATAGAGGTTTGCCTCCTACAATTTTAAAATTTTTTCCTTTAACTCGCTTAGATTTTTTTTTAATTGGAATTATTGCTACTATTTTCATAATATTTGATTAGACCAAAGATGAGGATTTAAAATTTTTTCATCATTGCAACTAAATCTTCTCGTTATTTTTTTTTCAAATCTTTTAACTCTTCCCAGTTGTGTTAATTGCCTCACATCGTCAAATCCAACTACGATTCTCTTGATAAATTTTTGGTCATATACATAATTTAACATGTATGAAAATTTAGAAAATTTGTCGTATTTGAAAAAAAAATTTAGTTTATCCCAGTTATACTTACTTTTTTTAAACATTTTTTTTATATCACTTTTTTTCTTAAATAATAATCCTTGAAGAAAAACTGATCTTACTTCAATTTCGATATTTTTTTTTTCTAATTTTTCTAGAAAAAATTTTTTTTTAATTCTTTGATCTAAAATATTAAAAGGAACCTGGATCACATCCACTGGAGAATTCTTAATTAAAAAATCTAGATCGGAAAAATCTGTAATTGATACTCCAATTTTTTGGATTAAATTAATACTCTTTAATTTTAACATTTCATTAAATATTTTCATTAAGTTTCCCTTGTTTTTTAATGTATACGGATCGTGTATCATCAAACACTCTAATTTTTTTATTTTAAGTCTTTTAAGAGAGGTCATCAAAAATTTCTTAATATGATTCTTTTGACTTGAAAATACGTGGGGTACTTTGCTTGTTATTTTAAAATTTTTAACTCCAACGTTTCCTAATTTGCTCTCGGATTCACCATAACTAAATGCTGTGTCTATATTTCTGATTCCCATTAAATTACTATAATTGATAATTGCTTTTAAATTTTTAGAATTCATCATTCCTTTAGAATTATTAATTCCATAATCAAGCCCTACTTGTGCTGTACCTAATGAGATTTTGCTAAGATTTAATATTTGAGCATTTCTTTCCATTAAAAATCTTTCACTATCTTTTTTAATAATTCTAAAACCACTATTTTTATAGCAATTAATAGCTGAAAAATTTCTTGTCGAAACTCCTAATTTATATTTCTTTATTAAAAATTTTTTTTCAAAAAAGATCATAGCTTTTTCAATTATTAAGTGGGTATATCCTTTACCTCTAAATAATTTATTACCGATCAAAATTCCCATGAAAGACACCGGCTCCTTTTTATTTTCAATTAATGGTTTTTCAAATTTAATATTTCCTATATGAGTATTTTCAAAAAAAATTCCATATAGATAATCTCTATTTTTATTTAAATTCCGAACATACAATCTTAAATCATTAATACTTTTATAATTGCTAAAAATAATATTTCTTTTAATTTGCTTATCCTTAAACCAATTAAAATATTTTACTGTTACCATGTTCTCTTTAATTCTTTTGAAATTTATCTTTGCTAAATTCATATATTTTTTCTTAGAATATCATTTAGGGCTAAATTTTTAGGATCAAAATGAAAAAATGATCTAAATTTTTGTGTTTTTTTTAGCCATTGGTTATCATTAATTTCTAAGTTATCGACAATTTTTTTATATATTTTTTTTTGATTTATTGACTGATACCAATTAAAGCCATTTTTTTTTGGAAACACATTCCAATAATCCGAAAAATTAGGTGACAAAAAAAGAACTTTTTTATTTTGTGAAAATATTTCAAATCCTAGTGTAGACCAAAATGATATAACCATTTTTGATTTTGCAGCAAGCTCATGGGCGGGTTTATCGCCAATTTCAAATTTTTGTAAGTTTTTATTAAAAAAATTATATTCTTGGTTAAAAAAATTGTATTGTTTTTTTTCTTCTCTTTTAGATGCAAATGCTACACAAATTTTTAAATTATTTTGTTTAGCTACTTTGTTAATACAAAACAATATTTTACTAAAGTAATTATAGTATTTTTTTTTGACTTGCACACTATGCTTATCTTTGAGGTTAAATTTTTTAAGATCTCTGTAGTCAGAAATTAATAGCAGGTCATAAATTTTCTTTTTCTTTAATACCAAATTAAAGTTATTTTTCACTGATCCGGAAACAATAAAATTAGTTTTAATAAAATTAAGATATTTTAATGAATTTTTATTAAATGTTAAAAAGTAATCACAACTATAATTTTTTTTATCTCCAAAATATTTTTTAATTAAGAACTTATGTATATTGCTCCAATGAACCAATTGGTAGCCTATGGATACTTTATTAGGAAAATATTTTTTAAATTTAAATATATTTTTATTAATTTCATTTCCAATAGCTATTTTTGGGGAAATATAATCGATCAGTTCAATAAAATAAAAATCTACTACGCTTTTACTGATTTTTCTTTTTTTAAATATATATCTTATTAACGCTTTAATAAAAATTATTAAATAAAGTTGATCTTTTAATATTAAAAAGGAAGCTTTTTTCTTTGTACAAAAATTTTTAGTAAAATGTCCAAAAATAATAATGTCTACCTTTTTTGGCAAAGCTAGAATAGTTTTTCTTTTTATCAAATCTTTAAAAAAAGAGATCATTTGTTCCTTAGATTTGTTTAATTACTTATAAAAATTTTTTAGTTTCCCCGATACTTTTATCTAAAGCATTAAAATATTTATATAATATTTTTTTAGTGTGAGATTGTGAAACATAAACAAAATTTTTAAATAGATATCCCTTCTCTAACATTTTTGCTGTTAACTTTTTAATAAACTTATCCTCATTTAATCTCAATATTTTAAAACAAGGTAGAGAGTCGGAACCTGTGATTTGATATTTTAAATGATGTTTAGTAAGAATTTTTTCCCAATTTCTCTTGATTAATTTTCCATTTTTCTTGATATTTTTAATAATTTTTTTCTTTTCAAAAATTTCTATTGTTTTTAAAGCTGCCGCATAACCAATTCTTTCACTCCAGAAAGTGCTCGATGCAAATGTATCTTTAGCAGTTAGCATTAACTTTTTCTTCCCAATCACAGCTGTGATTGCAAAACCGTTACCCATGGCTTTGCCGAAGATTGCAATATCTGGATTTATTCTGTATTTTTTGTGAAGCCCTCCCAAAGTTTCTCTAAAACCAGTAGTACACTCATCGAATATTAAAATAATATTGTTTTTTTTTGTAAAATTTCTTACCTTGCTTAAAAAATTGTTTTTGGGTTCATCAAATCTTTTTACTTCCATTTTAATAATTTTTATCTTCTCTTTTTTAATTATTTTTTTCATTCCATCAAAATCATTATAATTAAAAGAATAAACTGAACCCGAAAGTGATCTCGGAACCCCTAAAATATTTAACTCTTTTTTTAGATGATTATCTAATGTTGTGCGTTTTTTTAAATTTGCAGCTAAATACCAATCATGCCATCCATGGTACCCACAAATAGCAACTTTTTCTGAATTGGTATAAGCTCTTGCAATTCTAATTGCTAATGCATTAGCTTCGCCACCGGTTCTGGCAAATTTTGCCATTTGTGCCCACGGATGTAATCTTATCAATTTTTTTGCCAAGTTTAATTCCTCAATACAATTTAAAGAGGACATATTGCTCTGATTTACAACTTTCTTTACTGCACTATTTACCTCATTATTATTATAACCAAGCACATTAGTACCAACACCCATTAAACCTACGTCAATATATTTTTTATTATTAATATCCCATATAAAACATCCTTTGGCTTTTTTGTAGTAAACAGGCCAAGTTAAATTTTTTTCAACATCTAGTCTTTTGGACAAAAAAGTATTTCCATTTGGAATAACTTTTTTTGCTTGTGACCAAAATTTCCTGTTAATGTCTAACTTTTTTTTAATTCTTAATTTCATAAATTATAAAAGTTATAATTTTTAGATATAAATTTAAATATCTGTTTTTCATTAATATGAATTTTTTTATAAAAACAAAATATTTTTTTGATTTTCATAAAATCCTCATGTGTATCAAGTGATAATTTTAATTTGCTAAATTTTTTTTTATGAGAAGAATAATAATTTTTTTTTTTAAATTCTTTATATCCTCTTATAAATGGAGTAACGTGCTCTAAATCATACTTTGTAAGATGAAATTTTAAAGCTTTTAAAATACATTCACTTTTAAATATTTCAATATCAAAACCATCGGGAAAAGTTTGTGGGACAGTATTTGATATGTAATCATATTGACCTTGTTTAAAAGCTATGAACATTTTATCTATCATGGTCGGCAAAATTAATGGACAATCACTGGTAATTCTAACTATATTTTGAGGTTTGTGTTTTTTAATTACTGTATAAAATCTTTTCAAAACATTATTTTCGGGGCCTTGTTCAAAATTAATTTTCTTTCTTTTTAAATAATATTTTAGTTTTTCATTTTTCTTATTATTAGGTATAGCAAAGATTATCTGATTTATATATTTTGATTTTCTCAAGCGATTATTAATTATTTCTAATACAGTTTTTCCAATAATTTTTTTTAATACTTTGTTTGGATACCGTTTAGATGATAGCCTTGCTTGAACTATGCAAATTAAATTATTTTTATACACTTATTTTTATAAATTGAGTGAGTTTAAAATAGATTTAAATATATATAAAATTTTTTTTTTTTTTAAATCTAAATATAATGGTAAAGAGAAAGTATTTTTATAAAAATATTCTGTGTTTTTAAAATTCTTAACATTTAAGTTAAATTTTTTTTTAAATATCTTAAACCTATAAGTTGGTGTATAGTGCTTTTGAAGGTGAATACCATAACTATTTTTCATTTTTTCATAAAATTTTTTTTCATTTACTCTTAATTTTGCAAAATTAATTGTTAAAGGATATAAATGATAAGAACTTTGAAATTGTCTATTCTCATTTATGACTTTAAAACAATCATAATTTGCAAATAATTTATTGTACTCTTTAGCTATCTTTCTTCTTGAGCGTATGATTGCATGAATTCTTCTGAGTTGACTATTACCCAAAGAACAATTTATATCTGAAATTCTGAAGTTGTAGCCTGGAAGCTCTCTAATCTCATAATCCCATGGGCTCAAAATTTTATCTGGTTTCAAAAAACCATGTTCTGATAAACTTTGGGCCTTTTTATAAATTTTTAAATTATTGGTCAATAATGCTCCACCTTCACCTGTAGTTACATTTTTTACAGCATGAAAACTTTGGATTATATAATCTGCATACTTTAGCGCATAATCGTGCTTGCCAATATATTTAGAACCAAGAGCGTGGCAATTATCATTGATCAATGTTAAATTATATTTTTTTGAGATTTTTTTTAATTTTTTCCAATTTGCTGGAATTCCAGCATAATCTGTGGAGATAATGGCTTTTACTCTTTTTTTTTTATTTTTTAGTTCTTTCAATTTTTTTTCTAATTTAAAATAGTCTAAATTGTAATCCTCTAAGTTTATGTCAACAAATACAGGTGTAGCACCACTAAGTAAAATGCTGTTGGCTCCAGAAGCAAAACTTAAGGGAGAAAGTAAAACGTGATCTCTCTTTTTCCAGTTTAGCGCTTTAGCCAAAATTATTTGTGCTGCTGTTCCGCTCGAAACTAATAAACAATATTTGCTTTTGAAAAATTTTCTTAAATTTTTTGCAAAATAAAAAGTTTGTTTACCCTTACTAATTTTCTGATATTTAAGAGTTTTTATTACCTCTTTAATATCCGCACTTGTTATATTGTGCTTGTTATAAAAAATCTTATCTTTCACAAAAATAATATTAAAAAATTAAAATACAAATTTAAGATGTAATTTTTATTAAATTCCACCATCTATTTTCATCCGGGAGCCATTTACATACTCAGAATTTATTATGTAATTTATGGCGTTTATAATATTTGTTATATTGCCAGTTTTCTTATTTGGAACTTTTTCAAGAAGTTTATTTCTTTTTTTTTGACTAAGTTTTTTATACATA
>CENU01013248.1_pt1 | contig 15283 bp, 17 predicted proteins | sample 361331 | NCBI WGS metagenome assembly CENU01 (sample SAMEA2619766, study PRJEB7988) | marine metagenome | isolation source: saline water (ENVO:00002010), including
AGCTGGTTGAGGGTCTGCTCACGCTCGTCATTACCACCACCAATGCCGGCGCCGCGCTGACGACCGACGGCATCGATTTCATCGATGAAGATCAAGCAGGGGGCATTTTCCTTAGCGCGCTTGAACAGATCGCGCACTCGGCTGGCGCCGACGCCCACGAACATCTCGACGAATTCAGATCCGGAGAGGGAGAAGAAGGGAACATCCGCCTCACCGGCGATGGCCTTGGCAAGCAAGGTTTTACCCGTGCCAGGAGGGCCCACCAGAAGCACACCACGGGGGATGGAAGCACCCAGTGCTGAGAAGCGCTCAGGTTGCTTGAGGAAGGTCACCACCTCCTCGAGGTCCTGCTTGGCTTCCTCCACACCGGCGACATCGTCGAATTTGACCCCGGTCTCGGCTTCCATCGAGAAGCGAGCTTTGCTCTTGCCGAACTGCATGGCCTGGCCAGGACCGCCAGGCATGTTGTTGGATCGGCGGGCCAGGAAGATCAGTGAACCGATCAGCAGCAGGGGGAAGAGCAGGTTGCCCAGAATTCCAAGCACCGGTGGGGTGGACCGGGGCGGATGCACATCAAAGCTGATTCCCTGCTCATCGATCTTGCTGATCAATTCAGGAGCCAGGCCGGGCAGATCAACGCGCAGGCGCTGCACCCGGTTGTCGATATAAGGGTCGACGGCTTCCACAACGGCCGTGCGGCCGCCGTCATAGATATCAACAGCAGTGATTCGGCCTGAGTCGAGGTAGTTCAGGAAACGGCCGTAGGCGATTCGCGCTACGGCACTGTTGCGAGGAGCGACGGTTGGGCCGTTGGCCACCTGCATGGGGCCGCCGCCGCGCATGATTTGGAAGGCAAAGAACAGCACCAAGCCGATGGGCAGAGCCCACAGCGCGATCAGCCGCCAACGGTTGTTCATAGAGACCGGTCCCGCCGATGACAAAAATGTTTCGTGATTGTAAAGACACTGAGGACGTTTCGCGGAATCCTCTTCAGCTTTCTCAGTGCAGTCCCTGTTCCCGTTCCAGCTCCAGGACGGCGCGCTGCAGCGATGGAGCAAGTGCACGTCGTTCCTGTCGTTTGGGGCTCCAGACGGTGCCGCTGCGAATTTCTTTCAGCGGCGCCAGCACCATGTCTTGACCTTCCAGCAGGCGCAGCTCTGTCAGTGCTGGTGTGAGCCTGCCGCGAAAGAAGTGGGCAACGCGGCGGCTTTCGCGGTGAACGAACCAAAGGGGTAGTTCAGGCGCATCCCAGTCGATTTCCTCCTTGAGCTCACGCAGCAGGGCCTGCTCAGGGGTTTCTCCTGGATCGAGATGGCCACCGAACAGGGCCCATGTGCCCGGATGCACGATCCCTTCGATGTCGTCGCGCAGCTGCAGCAGCCAGCAGCCGTCTTGTTCCAGCATGGCGAGTGCGACTTCTATCACAATCGTCTGAGGGCAACGATCGGATCAAGCTTGGCGGCCCGCCTTGCAGGCACCACCCCGAAAAACAAGCCAATCGAGCCGGAGAGCACGACGGTGCCCAGCACACCTCCTGCGCTGATGCTGGCCGGGAGGGGGGTAATCGCCGCGACCGCAAGCACGGCACCCACGCCCAGTCCGCTGCCCAGCAGGCCGCCGAGGCTCGACACCACCAGGGCCTCCACCAGGAACTGCAACAGGACATCGCCACTGCGGGCTCCCACCGCCTTGCGCAGACCGATCTCCTGCGTCCGTTCGCTGACCGACACCAGCATGATGTTCATGATGCCGATGCCGCCCACCAGCAGTGATATCGCACCGATGGCGGCCAGCATCAAGGTGAGCCCGCCGGTGATGGTGCCAACGATCGAGAGGGCATCCTTCTGGGAGCGCACGGCGAAGTCGTCCTCGCGCAGGATGCGGTGGCGTTGTCGCAGCAGGTTGGTGATCTGAAATTTGGCAGCACTGATTGATGCCGGGTCACGCGCCTCCACGCTGATGAAGGTCAAAGACGTGCCATAGGTGGGATCACGACCGCTGAGGCGGGCCACCATCGTCGATAAAGGGACGTAGGCGGCGTCATCCTGGTTCTGCCCAAGGAAAGCTCCCTTGGGCGCCATGACGCCGATCACCTGGAAGGTCTGATTCTTGATCCGCACCTGTTTGCCGATCGGCCCTCTGCCTGGCAGCAGTCGCGCCGCCAGATCAGGACCCAGCACCGTGACGTTCCGTGCTGATTTGAGGTCCTGTTCGGAGAAAAACCGACCCTGCCCCATCTCAAAGCGCCGCACCGAGAGGAACGCCGGAGTGATGCCTGAGACCGTGACGGTGGCACTGCGGTTGCCGGCACGCATCGTCTCGCTGCTGGTGACCTGCGGAGCGACACGGGCCACGCTTGGCACCTGATCGGCAATGGCTTCTGCGTCCTCCAGCACCAGTGTGCGTGGATTGGCAATGCCGCGACGCCGAGTGTCGTTGTTGCCTGGAACGACAAAAAGGACATTGGCCCCCAGGCTGCTGAGCTGACCCTCCGCCAGATTCTGCGCGCCCTTACCCACCCCGACCAGGGTGATCACCGATGCATTGCCGATGACAATGCCCAGCATGGTCAGCGCTGAGCGCAGACGGTTAGCCCCCAGGGCCCCCAAGGCCATGCGGACGGTCTCGCGCAAAGGGAGCCGAGCGGCGATCGCCTGAGGGCTAGCCGATCGTGTCGGCGCTGCTGTGGTCATGAACGTGGGTCCCGCGATGCACCACGCCGTGGCGAACGTCGAGCGTAACCACCTCACCGGTGCGCACGTCTCGCGTGGCGTTGTGAACGCCAGTGATCACAGCGATGCCAAGCCGCTGGCCAATCACTGCCGCATGGCTCTGGCTGCCGTCTTCTTCGGTGATCACACCGCCGGAGCGACGGATCGCGTCGAGGTAATCAGCGCTGGTGCTCGGCACCACCAGGATTTCGCCGCTCTCGATGCGTGCCGCTTCCGCCGGGGTGTTGGCGACGCGCACCTGACCGCTGACGGACTGGCTGCCGTAGCCGCTGCCGCGCCCCAAGACCGCTGAGACGATGCCGACCTTGACCAAGTCGGTGGAGCCGCTCACCCCGGCCAGGGTGCCGGCGGTTTGAATCACCAAATCTCCCTCTTGGAGCAGGTTTTGCTCCTGTGCGACCCCCATCGCCATGCTGAAGGTGCGGCTGGTGGAGGACTGGTTGGCGATCACCAGGGGATTCACGCCCCAAACCAGTTGCAGCTGACGGGCCACCTTCACATCACTGGTTATCGCAAGGATGGGTGTTGCAGGGCGGAATTTACTGACGTTGCGGGCTGTGGCCCCGCTTTTGGTCAGCGGCAGGATCGCTGCGGCATCCAGCTGGGTGGCAATGGTGCTCACGGCCATGCTGATGGCATTGGGGATGGTGCTGGTCAGCTGGGTGTCGGGCTGGCGGTTGGGATAGTCCTGCTCGATGCGCTTGGCGATGCGGGCCATGGTCTCGACCGCTTCGATGGCGTAGTCGCCAACAGCGGTTTCGTTGGAGAGCATCACAGCATCGGTGCCATCGAGAATGGCGTTGGCCACATCGCTCACCTCAGCGCGGGTCGGGCGGGCGTTGCTCACCATGCTGTCCAGCATCTGGGTGGCGGTGATGATCGGGATGCCGATGGAGTTGGCCTTGCGGATCAACTCCTTCTGCAGCAGCGGCACCTCCTCGGCAGCCATTTCGACCCCAAGGTCGCCGCGGGCCACCATCACCCCATCGCAGAGGGGCAGGATCATGTCGATCTGATCGATGGCCTCAAATTTCTCGATCTTGGCCACCACCGGTGTGGAGAAGCCCAGAGAGTTGATCAGCTCCCGGATCTCCTGCATGTCAGAGGGGTTGCGCACAAAGCTCAGGGCAACCCAGTCGACCCCGAGCTGGAGACCAAAGGCCAGATCCTGCCGGTCTTTGGCTGTCAGGGCCCGCACCGAGAGCAAACAATCAGGGAAATTCACCCCCTTGTTGTTGGAGAGCTTGCCGCCGACTGTCACCTTGCAGTGCAGGGTCTCTTCGGCCTGGTCAATCCAGTCGACCTGCATCTCAACCTTGCCGTCATCCAGCAGGATTCGGCTGCCGGGCTCCACTTCATGAGCCAGCTTGTCGTAGGTGACCGTGGCGATCTGCTGGTCACAGGCGACCGATCGTGCGGTCAGGGCGAAGGGATCTCCCTTGGCCAAGGTGATGGGACCACCCTCAAAGCGGCCCAGACGGATCTTGGGGCCCTGCAGGTCCTGCAGGATGCCGACATGGACGCCGAGCTCGTGGGCAACCTGCCGGATCGTGGCGGCCCGCTGAGCGTGCTCGTCATGGTTGCCGTGGGAGAAATTCAGCCGGAAGGTGGTGGCACCGGCAAGAATCAGGGAGCGAATGCTTTCAGCGGACTCGGTGGCCGGCCCGATGGTGGCGACGATTTTCGTGCGTCGCTGGTGATCGGGCATGGGCATGAACCGGGCCTAAAGCGTTGCGGAAGCTATCACCGGACCGTTCCCATGGATCTCAACACCTATCAAGAGCAGGCGGCCTTGACAGCCCTCTACCCAGGTCGTGGCAGCAATCCCATCTATCCAGCCCTTGGGCTTTGTGGTGAGGCCGGTGAAGTGGCGGACAAGGTGAAAAAGGTGATCCGTGATCACGAGGGGAGCTTCACCGACGAGCGCTGCCACGCCATTGCACTGGAGCTCGGCGATGTGCTCTGGTACGTGGCACAGCTGGCGCATGAACTCGGTTACAGCCTTGAGAGCGTGGCTCAGGCCAATCTCGACAAGCTGGCCAGCCGGGCATCGCGTCAGGTGATCTCCGGCAGTGGTGACGAGCGATGAGTCGATGGTTGGCGGCCCTTATGGCCCTGTTGCTGCTCTTCCCCGGCGGCGCCCTGGCAATTGACCTGGTGGTGTCTGATCCGGTGGTGGAACCGTGCCCGGCCGATGATTCCGCTGCCCAGAGCGATCTGAAACGTCCCGTGGGAGCCAGCTGCTACGCGTTGCGCGGGCTGGTGAGCAACCCCGGCAAGCGGCCTGTGGTGGACACCGATGTCTTCGCGCAGATCATTGATGGCAGTGGTGAACCAGCCCTGGCCAACCGCACCCGTGTGGGCTCGATCGGTGATGTCCCGCCGGGCGACTCCCCTTTTGCTCTGAGGCTTTCAATCCCTGCAGGGACGCCAGGCCCATTCAGCGTGAACAAGGCCCGTGCCCGTGGTTTCAATGCTCCTGTACGCACACGCGCCGGCGCCGAGGACGAGCTCTTGCCCTTGGAGCAGGACCTCAGTAGCTGATGCCGCTGTACATCGAGACGCTGGCGCTGGCCAGCAGTTGTTGCACCAGGTTCAAGGCGACGAAGGCGATGATCGCCGAGAGATCCAAGCCACCGAGCGGTGGGATCAGCCCGCGGAAGACATTCAAGTAAGGGTCAGTGATGGAACTGACAGCACTTAACACTGGGTTACCCCAATCCAGATTGGGGAACCAGCTGAGCAGAACACGCACAATCAGCACCACGGTGTAGATGCTGAGGGTCTGAGCAAGCACTCCGAGCAGGAAGCCGAAATCCATGGGCCAATCGCTTTATTGCTGAATCTATCGAGCCCGAGCATCCCGAGGAAGCCTTCTGCCATTCGGACCGCTTCTGGGCATGGGCTATGACAGAAAAGCCACAAGGTGTCCCATTGTTTCTGTCATAGCCCATGGGGATCACTTCCCAAGGAACAGAGCAGGGATGCGGTCAAGACCGTTGAACCCCGCGATCTGACACATCACGTTGATGGCCATGCCCGCTAGGTGGGCACCCCCAACGATGGTGAGGCCGCGCCAGAGCTTCTCGAATTCAGCTGGAGGTTTGCCGTTCCCCCAGGCCGCGGAGACTCCCACGTAGTTGACCTTGGCAGACGCCTTGATGGGTAAGGGTGTGCCGTTGGTCAGATTGCGCAGAAGAATTGATGCAGATCCATTGTTTCTGTCGCTGGTCACAAAGTTCTGCTCTAGTGCTGCCATGCGCACGAAATTAATCATTGGCATGCCGCTGGCGGAAGTCCAAGACCGTCCGTAGGGAACGGTGTCATTGCCGAACACCTCGCTGTATTCAGCCGAATCAACAAGGTGATCCACCATGGCTTCATAGCCTTGCTGTGCCTGTATGGCGATGGTTGTAGCGACTTCCTGCTGATTCAGTGGGGGCCGGCCGAGGAGATGCTTGTAGGCCAGTTCAATGCCTCGATGGGGTGCGACTGTTGAGAAGAACCGATCTTTATAAAAGTCCCGTTTCACCAGACCACGAACGAATTCACGCATGCTGATGCGGCCCTGCCCTAGCTGGGATTCCAGTTCAGAAGCTCGCTCATTTGACATCACATAGCAGTTGCCATGGAGCTGACGGTAGGCAGCCAGTATTGCCACCTCAAGCGAGCTGCTGTCGGAAGGGGCGTACACATCAAATGTGACGCGATAGGGGCATTCCTGGTGATCCCTGGGCCCAGTGCCGAGCTTCATCTTTTCGCATGAGGCACGCTTGTAATCGGCTTGGCTCAGTGCAATATTTTGGCTTGCGTTGGGTTGATTTCTGTAGGAGAGGCCACTGGATTTAGTAGTGGCACCAAAATCCATCTTTGGTGAGAGTGAGTTGTACATCAGTCGGTGGAAATGCTAGGTGGTTGTCGCAAAGTAAGTACACCTGGAGTGCCCATTTAGGTCGCTCTGGTTATTGCTGATGTAAGAATCAACGAAATAAAAATACTCTTCTGAGGAAAGATGATCTGGCTGCTACACAAAAATTCAGCACGAAAGCATATCTTTATGTTGAATAATGTGAAATACTATGACATGTAAGCTGCTTTCAATAGTTGTGTTAACAGCTATTGAGTTTTGGTTGGTTTGTTTGGCTTTTGGTTGGCCTGGATTGCCTCCTGTTGTCCGTCCCTGGTCTGACATGGCGCTGATTCAAGCTGCCGGGATGTCGTCGCTTTCATGTCCTTTCAGCGCAAATGTGCGATGGAACTTGTCAGTCAGGCTGATCCAGAACGAGCGCCCCTCGCTCTGACGTTTGCGCTCGATGAAGCCTCGCTCCATCAGTTCCTTGATGTGGTCGTAGGCGCCGCTGCCGCGCAGCTCCACCAGTTCGGACTGAAGAATGCGTTTTTTGAGGGCCACGGTCGCCAGGGTTCTGAGGCTGGCGGTGCTCAGGTCGACAGGCACCAGCTCCTGGACCAGTGCAGCAAGGTCCGTGCGCAGCTGCAGGCTGTAACCATTGCTCTCCTGCCGAATTTCAAGCGCGGTGTCGCGATGGGCGTAGTCCGCCATCAGCGTGATGAGGGCCAGTTCCACCTCATCGCGCGGCACGTCGGCCAATTCGCTGAGCTCAGCCAGGCTGAGGCAGCGACCCTTGAGATAAAGAATCGCCTCCAGCCGGGCTGGTAGGGAGATCGCTGAGAGGCTGGACATGGCTCACACCGGGCCTTCTGGGACCGGACGATGTGATCTGGCGCACCGTAGCGGTCGCCTCTGTTTCAGGCCAGGAAGAGCCGGTAGGCCGGATTGTCACTTTCGTCCCAGCTCGGGAAGGGCAGGCGGGCGAGGAACGTTTGCCAGTGCTCCATCTCCGCTTGAGGCACCTGCACGCCCACCACGATGCGGCCGACGTCGGATCCCTGGTTGCGGTAATGAAAAATGCTGATGCTCCATCCGGGATGGAGAGCATCGACAAAGGCCATCAATGCCCCTGGCCTCTCCGGGAACTCGAAGCGGTAGAGCTTTTCTGCGGTGGTGACATCCGTCTGTGCCTCCAGCGGCTGACGGCCTCCGACCATGTGGCGCAGATGCAGCTTGGCGAGCTCATTGCCGGAGAGGTCAACACAGGCAAACCCGCCAGCCTCGAGATCGGCCATGAGCTTGCCTGCATCGGCACGGTCACTGATCTCCACACCGACAAAGATGTGGGCCTTGCTGCCGCCGCTGGCCATCCGGTAGCTGAATTCGGTCAGGTTGTGGGAGCCCAGCAGGCGGCAGAAGCGCCTGAGGCTGCCTGGCTGTTCAGGAATTTCGACGGCGAGCATTGCTTCTCGCTCCTCCCCGAGCGCCGCCCTTTCGGCCACAAAGCGCAGACGCTCGAAGTTCATGTTGGCTCCGCAGGCCACCGCCACCAGCTGGCTGCCGCTGCTCCAGTTCGCCGCATCAGCCTTGAGCCCCGCCACCGCCAGAGCGCCTGCGGGTTCCAGGATCGAGCGGGTGTCCTCAAAAACGTCCTTGATGGCGGCGCAGATGGCATCGCTGTCCACCGTCACCATGCGATCCACCACCTGCTGGGCCAGCCGGAACGTCTCCTCGCCCACCTCACGCACGGCCACGCCATCGGCGAACAGCCCCACCTGCTCCAGCCGCACCCGCTCACCTGCCGCCAGAGAGCGGGTCATGGCATCGGCATCCACCGGCTCCACGCCGATGATCTGCACCCCTGGCCAGAGAGCTTTCACATAGGCCCCCACACCGCTGATCAACCCCCCTCCACCAACGGCCAGATAGATGGCATCAGGCGGTTCGCTGCACTGCCGCAGAATCTCCAGCCCGATGGTTCCCTGACCGGCAATCACCTCCGGGTCATCAAAGGGGTGGATGAAGCAGAGATGGCGCTCCTGCTCGAGGGCCCTGGCCCTGGCTTGGGCTTCATCGAAGGTGTCGCCGTGCAGAACCACCTCTGCTCCGAGGTGCCTGACGGCTTCCACCTTGGTGCGCGGTGTGGTGAGGGGCATCACGATGACCGCGCTGCACCCCAGCTGCCGCGCTGAGAGGGCCACCCCCTGAGCGTGATTTCCCGCACTGGCGGCGATCACCCCGCGTTTGAGCTGCTCGGCGGGCAATTGGGCCATTCGATTGAAGGCACCCCGCAACTTGAAGGAGAAGACCGGCTGCAGATCTTCCCGCTTGAGCAGCACGTTGTGGCCAAGCCTGGCCGAGAGGTGACGTGCCGGTTCTAAAGGGGTTTCCTGCGCCACCTCGTACACCCGGGCCCGCAGAATTCGCTGCAGATATCCCTCCATCCCGTCCTTGATATCTGGCTCCATCCTCAGCCTGCGGTGGTGACCGCGTCATCAGCTCTGGGTCGGGGGTTCTAGATTTGCGGCTTACGGGACGTCTGGCGGATGCATCTCAGCGAGCTGACCCATCCCAATCAGCTGCACGGGCTGAGCGTGATGGAACTGGAGGGAGTCGCCCGTCAGATCCGCGAAAAGCATCTTGAAACGGTTTCAACAAGCGGTGGCCATCTCGGACCGGGCCTTGGGGTGGTGGAACTCACCCTGGCCCTCTACCAAACCCTGGATCTCGATCAGGATCGGGTGGTCTGGGATGTGGGCCACCAGGCTTATCCCCACAAGCTGATCACTGGTCGCTACGTCAATTTCCACACCCTGCGCCAGCAAGGGGGTGTTGCCGGTTACCTCAAGCGCAGCGAAAGCCGTTTCGACCATTTCGGTGCAGGCCATGCTTCCACCAGCATCTCCGCTGCCCTGGGGATGGCCATGGCGCGGGACAACCAGGGTCAGAGCCACAAGTGCGTTGCGGTCATCGGTGATGGAGCCCTGACGGGGGGCATGGCCCTGGAGGCCATCAACCATGCCGGCCACATGCCGAACACCCGGCTGCTGGTGGTGCTTAACGACAACGACATGTCGATCTCACCGCCGGTGGGAGCGCTCTCGAACCACCTCAATCGCATGCGGCTGAGTCCGCCCATGCAGTTCCTCACTGGCAGTGCGGAGGAAGCGGTGCGCCATCTGCCCTTCATGCAGGGTCAGCTGCCCTCAGAGCTCAACAGGCTCAAGGAGGGCATGAAGCGCCTGGCGGTGCCCAAGGTCGGGGCTGTGTTCGAGGAACTCGGCTTCACCTACATGGGGCCCATCGATGGCCATGACATCGGTGCCATGGTGCGCACTTTTCAGGAAGCCCATCGTTGTGAGGGGCCGGTGCTGGTGCATGTGGCCACCACCAAAGGCAAGGGCTACCGCTACGCAGAAGCCGACCAGGTGGGCTACCACGCCCAATCAGCATTTGATCTGACCACGGGCAAATCCCATCCCGCAAAGAAGCCCAAACCCCCCAGCTACAGCAAAGTCTTTGGCCAGACCCTGGTCAAGCTTTGTGAGCAGGATCCCCGAATCGTTGGCATCACCGCCGCCATGGCCACCGGCACGGGTCTGGACCTGCTTCAAAAAGCGCTGCCTGAGCAGTACGTCGATGTCGGTATCGCCGAGCAGCATGCCGTCACCCTGGCCGCTGGCATGGCCTGCGATGGGTTGCGTCCGGTGGTGGCGATCTATAGCACCTTCTTGCAACGGGCTTTTGATCAGTTGATCCACGACGTCGGCATCCAGAAGCTTCCGGTCACCTTCGTGCTGGATCGTGCAGGCATCGTCGGGGCTGACGGCCCCACCCACCAGGGCCAGTACGACATCTCCTACCTGCGTTGCGTGCCCAACTTCACCGTGATGGCACCCAAGGATGAGGCGGAGCTGCAGCGCATGCTGGTCACAAGCCTTCAGCACGATGGCCCCATCGCCATGAGGATTCCCCGCGGCTCTGGTGAGGGGGTTCCCCTGCTTGAGGAGGGCTGGGAGCCCCTGGAGATCGGTCGCGGCGAACTGCTCGCCGACGGCGATGATCTGATGATCGTCGCCTACGGCTCGATGGTGGCGCCGGCGATGGCGACGGCTGGCCTGCTCCAGGAGCACGGCATCCGCGCCAGTGTGGTCAATGCCCGTTTCCTGAGGCCCCTCGATGAGAGTCTGCTGGTGCCCATGGCGCGCCGCATCGGCAGGGTCGTCACCATGGAGGAGGGTTGCCTGGCCGGCGGTTTCGGCGCCGCGTTGCTGGAGGCGTTGCAAGAGCATGATGCCCTGGTGCCGATGCTCCGGCTGGGCATCGGCGATGTGATGGTGGATCACGCCACACCCGATCAATCCAAAGAGGCCATTGGCCTGACACCACGGCAGATGGTGGAGAGCATCCTGGAGCGTTTTGGCTCCTCCCTTCCCTCCAACGCCAGCCGTCGTCCCATCAGCGTCTGAGCCCTGAAGCGCACCACTGTCCTGGTCGTGGGTGCAGGGCCAGCGGGAGGCTCCCTGGCGCGACGCTTGGCTCTGGCCGGCGTTTCTGTCACCCTGGTGGAGCGGCTGGTCTCCCTGGATCATGCGGCCTTCAGCAGCGCCGCCATCCCGCTGGCGGATGTCTCGCGAATGAACCTTCCTGCGGAGGTGATCGCTGCGCGCTGGAACGCCTGGCAGCTGCTGGGTCCCTCCCGGCAGTGGCGGCATTGGAGCAGCCGTTCAGGCTCTCTGGGCTTTGTGCTCGATTTTGGGCTGTTGCGTCAGTGGTTGGCCGAGCAGGTGCGGCGTTTGGGCGGTGATGTTCTCCTCGGTGTGACGGCGTTGCGCACGCACCAGCAGAGTGATGCCTCCATGTGCACCAGCCTGCGCACCCGAAGCGGAGAGCTGATCGAGATCAGCAGCGAGTGGGTGGTGGATGCCACGGGCCAGAGCCGCGCCCTGATGGGTGAGACGGATCATCCCTCTGATCCGATGGTTGCCGGGGTGGGCCTGGAGTGGTTGCTCAAGGTGGGTGAGGCCCAGTGGCAGCTGTGGGCTGGGCGCTTGAGTTTTCTGTTTGGCAGTGAGCTTGTTCCCCAGGGCTATGGCTGGGTGTTTCCCATGCAGCCGGGCCATCTGAAAGTGGGTGTCTGCCGCCTCTGCGACTCGCGGCAATCTCAGCCCTCACTCATCAGCCTGCAGCGACGGCTGCTGGGCATCAGCGGCCTGGAGCAGGCCGAGGTGTTGGATCGCCATGGCGGGCTGATCCGCAGCTGCATCAGCCGTAGTGACCGCCATGTCCGCGGGCGGTTGATTGCTTTGGGCGATGCCATCAGCACCGCCAACCTCTTGGGCGGCGAGGGGATTCGCCACGCCATGGCCAGCGCTGAGGTGGTGGCTGATCTGTTGTTGGAACAGCTGGGCACCACCACGGCCGTGCTGTCCGACGGGCTGGAGACCCACTACCGCAAGGCCATGAATCGCCGCCTTGGCTGGCGGTGGTCCCTCAGTGGCCGCTTGGGCCGTCGCACCTGGCTTGGACTCAACAGCGCCCATGCCGATCGTCGCCTGGAGCGATGGCTCACGTTGCTTGAAAAGAGCAGTGCAGAGGAGCTCTCGGCACTGCTCTTTGACTACCGCTTTGAACGGTTTGGTCTTAAGGCTCTGCCTTACCTGCTCGGCCTGAGGGGTTGAGTGGGTTCGGTTGGATCAGAGCACGCCTGTGGCGGCAAGACCCTGAATGGAAGCGATGCCGATCACGTGGCCGAGGCTTGTGGTTCCAAGCAGAGCACCCAGGCCCATGCCGCCAAAGAACGAGGCGTTGGGCAGTGCACCACCTTCGTTGGGATATTTGATGGTGGCCTTACCCAGGGCGATGGCCATCACGTTGCAGATGATCATCACCAGGCCCACCTTGGGGCTCCAGGCAACAGTGGCGGGGGCCACGGCCAGCACAGGGCTGAACAGAGTGGGGAGCAGAGTCATGGTTGCAGCGATCAAAAGATCCGGACTTCTGGGTCACGATTTCAGACCCGATTGATCATCTGTCGGCTGAGACGATTCGGGGTTGACCCGTAAGAGTTGTTCACCCCCGAAGCCAAGCAGCAGGATCAAATTGCTGATGCTGAGGAAGGCTTCTGCCCCGCCATGCAGCCAATCCACATTGGCCAACTCGGCTCCGTAGCGGACCTGGGCAACGACAGCGGCCACAATCGTGATCGCCACAAACAGCAGCGTCAGCGCAAAGCCCAGCAGTGCCAGCGGGGGGAACCGCTTGCTACGCCAAGCCCACCACAAAAACAGGAGATAGGGCGCCAGTGAGAGGGCAAAGAGCGGTGCTGCCGGATCGCTGGCCAGGGTTTGATCCATCAGAGCCGAGCCTCTTGTCGGCGACGAAACAGGTGCCAGGCCGCCAGGGCCAGGGTGCTGTTGCCCACCAGGGTGAGGGCCGCTTGCAGTGTCACCAGCCAGTGCAGACCTGGGGAATTATCAAAGACATGCCAGGTGCAGGCGCAGAGGGCGCTGGCCAGGGCCGGCAGCATCGCCAGAGCCAGCCAGCGCCATTCCGGTTCGCGGCAGCGCTCGCCCCAGGCCACCACGGCAGCCATGGCCAGCATCCACTCCAGCACTGAGCTGATGTGAATCACCCAGGTGTGGAAGGACAGGGCGTGCATCCGACCCGACAGGGATCCGTAATGTACGGGCCATCGGCATCCTGCAGTGGGTAGCACCTGGGCCAAGCCACTTCTGTGCGGCTACTACGGCGAGCACAACCTCGGCGATGACGCCCTGCTGGAAGCGCTTCTGTTGCAGCTTCCAAGCGGCGTTCAAGCGTGTGTGACCGCTGCTGATCAGGCGCTTGTGGAGCAGCGCTTTGGGGTGCGCAGCTGCAATCGGCTGAGCTTGCCTGCAGTGCTCGCCGCCTTGGGCCGTAGCGATGCGCTCGTCTTCGGCGGGGGCAGCCTGCTGCAGGACAGCACCAGCTTCCGCAGCCTGACGTATTACGCCGTCTTGATCATTGCGGCGCGTTTTCAGCACAAGCCGGTGCTGCTGTGGGGCCAGGGTTTGGGTCCCTTGCGCCGTCGCCGCAGTCGCCTGTTGGTGCGCGCTCTGCTGCCTCTGGTCACAGGGGCCTGTTGGCGCGATCCGGAATCAGCCGCACTGGCCACTCGACTGGGACGGGAACCGCGTGCTGCTGATGGACAGGGCAGTGATCCGGTCTGGGGATTGCCGCCGCAACCTTGGCGTGGTCGCGGTGGCGCGATTGTGCTGGCTTGGCGTCCGACGCCGCTGCTGCAGAGCCCTCAATGGCGCCAGCTGTTGGAGGCTCTTGATGCGTTGGTCGCCACTTCAGCCCGTGAGGTGATCTGGTTGCCCTTTCACGCCCATCAGGATCGTGATCTGCTCAGCGAACTCCAGCGGCAAGGTCTGCTGCCTGATCGCTTGCAGCAGTGTTCCCGTCAGGTGGAGTGCTCCACAGTTCAGGAGGCCATGGCGATCTGCAGCAGCGCCGGGCTGGTGCTGGCCATGCGTTTGCATGCCCTGATTCTGGGGGCCCTGTCGGGGGCCCCGGTGGCCGCACTCAGCTACGACCCCAAGGTGGCCGCAGCTGCTGCTGGTCTTCCGTGTCCCTGCGTGCCGCTCGGCCAACCCCTGCCTGAATCGGCGGCCTTGGCCAAAAGCTGGCAAGACGCGCTTGACCGACCGCCGGCATCAACGTCGTTGATGGATCTGGCGGCCGATGCAGCCCGACACCGTCGTCTGTTCAGACCTGTTGAAGCTGCTTGAGCGTGCTGAGCACTTCTTGGCTATGGGGGCCGGGGTTGACGCCAACAAACCGCGCCCTCAGGACACCACCAGGATCGATGATGAAGGTGTGCCTCTGGCTGAAGGGGGGTATCCAGGATCCATAGCGCTTGCTGACGCTGCCGCCTGGATCGGAGAGCAGGGGATAGGCCAAGCCCTCGCTCGTGCAGAAACTGGCGTGCTGTTCACTGCCGTCAGCACTGACGCCCACCACGGCGGCGTTGATGGCTTTGAAGGCGTCCAGATCACGCTGAAACCCCTGGGCTTCGAGCGTGCAGCCGCTGGTGAAATCGCGCGGATAGAAATAGAGAACAAGCCAGCTGCCGTTAAAGGAATCGCGGCTCAGACGCTGGCCGAGGGCACCATCTTGACCAGCGGCTTCAAGATCAAAATCCGGTGCTGTTGCATCCAGCTCCGGCAGTGTTCCGCCGAGAGCATGGACTTTGGCGGCTGGCAGTTGAGCTCCTGCCACCACAGCAGCGCCGACAATCAGGCGCAGAACATTAGCCCGCTTCATGGCATATCCAAGCGGGGCTGACCTTAACCACCCGCTGGGCTTGGACGCTGAAGCTCAGAACTTCGAAAGGTCCACACCGAGTTGCTTGGCGTAAGCGCCCAGACCCTTCTTCTGGATGGTGCGCAACGCTGAGGTGGAGACCCGCAGCCTCACCCAGCGGTTGCCTTCGGCCCACCAGAGGCGACGCTCCTGCAGATTCACTTGCTGCAGCTTCTTGGTGCGCACGTGGGAGTGGCTGACAGCCATGCCGTTATTGGCGCGCTTGCCGGTGAGTTGGCAGACCCGAGACATGAGTTCAACCGTTTGTGGACAGCACTGGGCTTTCGCCCAAGTGACCATCCTACCAACAAAGGGTTAACCCACCTCAAAGCCAGCGGAGCTAACGGTGTGG
>CENU01059954.1_pt1 | contig 15282 bp, 15 predicted proteins | sample 361331 | NCBI WGS metagenome assembly CENU01 (sample SAMEA2619766, study PRJEB7988) | marine metagenome | isolation source: saline water (ENVO:00002010), including
CCGTCCCGGGGAGCCATTCTTCTATTTTTCAGAATATGAGAGCGGATACAGTATTGGCCCAATGGTTATAGGCCTGAGAAGCATTGTTTGAGTTATTGCTGCTTCAGTTTTTCACAATCATATCCCAAATCTTCTAACTTCAGCTTTTGACAGGATTTGGCAAAACGAATTTCATCGAAATAAACCCATATATTGTTGAAATTTGCACCGTCATTGAATTCAGGATTTCCGACAGGTTTAGCCGTATTATAAATTCCAAATTTGAAATACGGCTTGCCTTTATGCATCGTGGTGATGCCCTTATAATCGAACTTTAATTCACCATTTATCCAGACTTTTAAATAGCCATCCGGCTTTATGCTATGGTTGATCTGGATGACAATATCATTCCATTTATCAATAAAATCATCGGGCTTGATGAATGTTTTTCCCTGCCATGGGTCGATATAATTGGTCAGATAAAAGCCTCTTATATCCGAATAGTGAAACTTCCATGCCACATTGGGTTTGCCATGAAATTGAAAGACCCCGGTTTCCACAGGAATTGCAAATTTTGGCTCACCGGGAATGTATATGCTCAACGCATGCCAGAAATCCCTGTTTAGCGGGAAAACTGATTTTCCATCTTTGTACCGTGATGAAAATTCGTGTCTGTTTCTGCCGTTTTTGCAATCATTCCATTTATTATTTTTATCAAAGCCACAAAAGCTTTCCCTGGTTTCAAATTTAATAGCCTTCTCCCCAAGCCTCACAATGTCTTCTGAAACGACAACTCCCCATTTTTGAAAATTCTTCTGCAAACTATGACTGAACCGAAGACCAAACCCGATGTCTTTTCCCAAAGAAAATTTTTTGTCAAATGCCGAATTTGCATAACTTAATTTGAACGGTTTAATTTTCTCTGTGGCTGAATTTTCTTCAGGACCATCATCACAATCTTGAATACATGTTCCTGCATACGCTGAACCGTATTCTGCACCAAAAATCATCAACAGTATAAGAAGAACACGCATCATTTAACCCATCCATGTACTCAAAATACCATATAATACAATCTGTTCCGGGGGGTTTATTATCCTATAATTTAATTATAACCTGCCTTTAATTCGAGGGCTGATGGCGAACGTCTATGCCCAGCACGGACATGGCCATATCAGGGACGGCGGCAAAGCCGAGAAAGCTGGTTGCCGGTACCGGGGATGCCGGGCGCATTTCAATCGAAAGGGTCCCCCCGTCCTGGAGGAAAGACCGAATGGGCCTTGAGGCCATGGCATAGGTCTGTGGTGCGTACAGCCCGAGCGTCATGGCCAGCTGGTCCATGATGATGTTCACCATGCTGTCCTTGCTCATGCCGGTTTGCGACTGCTGGTATAGCATGATGACATCCAGCAACCCGTTGTCACGCAGCACGATGGAGGACTGATTGAACAACAGCCCCGTCAACAGCACGGTCATGTATTCTTCCTGATTGGCGGATTGCAGACCAACCATGGAATTCAGCAGCTGGAGCGTGGCGTTCGGCATCCCGATATCAAGTTCGAGGCTGACTTGCCCCATGCCATCAACATCCAGAAGCACATCGGATGAGGAGTTCACACGGTCAGGGCGTTCATCAATCTGCCCCCTGATGGTGAGGCTGGATGAAATGGCCTCCCGGCCGATCTGCCTCAGAAAAGCGTCATATTCAGGGCGATAATCAACATCGGCGGCGGGAACAAAGACGAGGTTATTGATCTGGATTTCGCCTTCCTGCAACGGCACATCAGGCATGGCATCAACCGAAACAGGGATGGAGTTCACGAGGATTTCATCAATCGAAACAGACTCGCCGTTATTATTCCCGAACCCGACCCCCTTGATGATCACCTCACCCGTGACGGCGATATTTTCAGGGTTGAAATCTTCGCTGAAAATGACCCCTATATTGTCTGCACCGCCTGTGATGACCAGCCCGCGCCAGTCAAGCTGGCTCATGGCAAGGCTGCCATCATAATCTTCCATGATCATGTTGATGATGGTCAGCTGATCCAGCGTCAGGGTATCGCCATCGCTGGTTGAATAAATGGTCAGCCTGTCGGCATAGCTGGTTCTGCCATCAGCCATATTAATCGTGATGCCCGATATCTCACCGTTCAGGGTTTCGGGATCAATCGAGCCGGACTGAAAATTGATAACAGCCTCACCAATACGCACGTTTCCTGATGCCAGCACAGGGCTGGTGACGATCACCATGAAAAATACAAAAAATAACCTGAAAAAATGCTGCATCAATCATCTCATATGGGGGTGTATTTATTGTCGCAACATATTGCATCCCTGTCCAGCCATGGATAATCTGTCCACCTGTGAGGGAGAATGTAATGCCAAAAGCCGCATTCAGTTGGGAAGACCCGTTTCTTATTGACCAGCAGCTCAGCGATGATGAGCGCATGGTGTGTGACAGCGCGAGGCGATTTGCCAGTGATGTCTTAATGCCCCGGGTGATCAGCGATTATCGCGAAGAAAGCTTTGACCGCTCGATCATGGAGGCGATGGGGGAAATGGGGCTGCTCGGCACCACCATTGAGGCTGCCTATGGCGGCGGCGGGATGAACCATGTCTGCTACGGTCTCGCCGCACGGGAAATCGAACGCATCGACAGCGGCTATCGTTCCGCCATGAGCGTGCAGTCATCGCTGGTCATGTACCCTATCAGCGCCTTTGGTAATGAGGATCAGAAACAGCGCTTTCTGCCCGGGCTTGCCAGCGGCAAGATGGTCGGCTGTTTCGGGTTGACCGAACCCGATTACGGATCGGATGCCGGGGCTTTGGTGACCCGCGCTGAAAAAACCGATGGCGGCTACAGGCTGACCGGATCGAAAATGTGGATCTCAAACGCCCCGGTGGCTGATATTGCCGTTGTCTGGGCAAAACTGGATGGCGTTATTCGCGGCTTTATCATTGAGCGCGGCAATGCCGGTGACGGGTTTGACACCCCCATGATCAAGGGCAAGCTGTCCTTGAGGGCATCCATGACCGGTTCCATCATGATGGATGGTGCCTTTGTGCCTGAAGAAAACCTGCTGCCTGATGTGAGCGGGCTGAAAGGCCCGTTCTCATGCCTCAACAAGGCGAGATACGGAATTGCCTGGGGAACGCTCGGGGCGGCTGAATTCTGCTGGCATGCGGCGCGGCAATACACGCTGGATCGCAAGCAGTTCGGTCGGCCGCTTGCTGCCAATCAACTGGTGCAGCTCAAACTGGCCAATATGCAGACTGAAATCACCCTCGGGCTTCAATCCTGCCTGCGGGTTGGCCGGATGCTGGATGATGGCACCGCCGCCCCTGAGGTGATTTCGCTCATCAAGCGGAATTCATGCGGCAAGGCGCTCGATATCGCCCGCATGGCCCGCGATATGCACGGCGGCAACGGAATTTCCGAGGAATATCATGTCATGCGCCACATGGCGAACCTTGAAACCGTGAACACCTATGAAGGCACCCATGATATCCATGCCCTGATCCTGGGCCGGGCGCAGACAGGGTTGCAGGCCTTCACCGGCGCATAAATCGAACATTGCTTAAATCAGGCAGGGTTGAAACTCAAGCCGGGTTGAAGCCGATTTCCCTTGGCCTCAGGAGCGAGAGCAGCTTGCCCTGACCCGGCTTGATATCCCCGATGGTATCGGCATCAAAAACCAGATCGGTCAGGGTGCAAGTCGGGTAATCCGCCACCGTGGCAAAGAGATGTTCATCCTCAGCCGCCAGCATCATCTGGATCAGCAGGATCATGCCCGGGTTATGCCCCACGAACATGGCCGTTTTGCAGTCATGGGCGTAATCCGTCAGCACCTCAAACAGCGTATCACCCGAGGCGTTATAGATGCGGTCATCAATGACGGGCTCGATATCAGGGGCCAGCGTTGACAGAACATGATGGGCTGTCTGGCGCGTCCGTTTGGCGGGTGAGACCATCACCATTTCAGGCCTTGGCATGTGTCGGCGGAGCAGCGCGCCCATGTCTGTTGAGTTCCGGATTCCCCTCGAAACCAGTTCGCGGTCAAAATCCTCACCGCTTTTGGAGACGATTTCCGTCTTGCCGTGACGCAGCACCAATAATCGTGCCATGGGTCTACCCTTCAGGTTCAAAAGATCATTTGAACGCCTTGTTAACCATTTTACAACCGCTTTATTCAACAATATCAGGCTGGCAAGTTTTCGTTCAGGCATTATAGTGGTTGCAGGAATGCGTAATCGTAATCAAAGACTGGTGAAATTAATGACTGGCATACAATCCGGGACAGGAATGAAATCCGGCTTTCTTGAATCCATCGGCAACACACCGCTGATCCGGCTCGCCAGGGCGAGTGAGGAAACAGGCTGTGATATTTATGGCAAGGCTGAGTTCATGAACCCTGGCGGTTCCGTCAAGGATCGCGCTGCCCTCGGGATCATTACCGAAGCGGAAGCATCAGGGATGCTGAAACCCGGTGGGCTGATTGTCGAGGGCACGGCGGGCAATACCGGCATCAGCCTGGCCATGGCCGCCAATGCCCGTGGCTACCGTTCGGTGATTGTCATGGCGGAAACCCAGAGCCAGGAAAAAAAGGACATGCTGCGCCTGCTCGGTGCTGATCTGAGGCTGGTTCCCGCGGTTCCCTATAAAAACCCGGGTAACTACATCCGCTATTCCGAAAGGCTGGCTGATGAGCTGCGCGAAACCCATGATGGCGGGGTGATCTGGGCCAACCAGTTCGACAATACCGCGAACCAGAACGGGCATTACACTACCACCGGCCCCGAAATCTGGGAAGCGACCGATGGCAAAATCGATGGCTTCACCTGCTCGGTCGGGTCAGGCGGGACCATCGCGGGCATTGGCCGTTACCTGAAGGATCAGAACCCCGATATCACCATTGCACTGAGCGACCCTGAAGGGTCCGCGCTCTACAACCATTACGCCCATGGTGAGATGAAGGCCGAGGGCAATTCGGTTTCAGAGGGGATTGGTCAGGGCCGGATTACCGGCAACCTCGCCCTCGCCCCGATTGAAACGCAATACCGCATCAGTGATGAGGAGGCATTGCCCCTGATCTATGACCTGCTGCTGAATGAGGGGCTGTTGCTGGGGGGATCGAGCGCCATCAACGTCGCCGGTGCCATCCGCCTGGCCCGTGACCTCGGCCCCGGGCATACCATTGTGACCATTCTCTGTGATAGCGGCCAGCGCTATCAATCCAAAATCTGGAACCCGGTGTTCCTCAAAGAAAAAAACCTGCCTGTTCCATCTTGGCTTGACCAGTGAGTTACCATCATGACGATTAACCCGATTATTACCGCCGCCGAGGCCGTGGCCCTGCATGGCAAATCCGGCACTGTCTTTGCCGATGCCACCTTCCATCTGCCCACCGCCGGGCGCAATGCGCTCGAAGAATACAATCAGGAACGCATTGATGGGGCGGTTTTTTTCAATATTGATACGATTGTCGCCCCCGACAGCGACCAGCCGCACACCATGCCTGATGCCGCCACCTTTGAGGTGCATATGAGGGGGCTGGGCATCAATAAGGGTGATCTGGTGATTGTCTATGACCGCTCAATTTTTTATTCGGGTGCGAGGGCCTGGTACATGCTGCGTTTGTTTGGTCATGCCGAGGTACGCGTGCTGAACGGCGGTTTTGATGCCTGGCGTGATGCCGGTGGCCCGGTTTCTACCGCCACCCCTGCCCCGTTACCGAAGGGCAATTTCACCGCGTCTGCCAGTCTTGGCGATAACGCCATCATCCTGATTGACGACATGAAATCGATTATCGGCATGCCCGATAATGAGCGGTCATTTCAGGTCATTGATGCCCGTGCCGCAGGCCGCTTCAAGGGTGAGGCGGCTGAACCCCGCCCGGGGTTGAGGGCTGGTCACATGCCTGGGGCGGTGAATATCCCCATCGGCAGCCTGATCAACCCTGATAACGGCTATCTGAAGGAAAAAGATGAGCTGGAGGCGATTTTCAAGGGCATTGACCCTGCAAAACCCATTATCACCACCTGCGGTTCGGGGGTGACGGCGTGCGGGCTTGCCCTTGGCCTCAACATCATCGGGGTTGACGGGATTACAGTCTATGACGGCTCATGGAGCGAATGGGGTTCCCGTGCGGATTGCCCGATTGCCACGGGCTAGCCGCCACCTGACCATTCCTGTTTGGGCGCGAAACAGACCCTAGTGATTGAGGATCTGGCTGAGGAACAGCTTGGTCCGGTCATTCTTTGGCGTGTTGAAGAACGCTTCGGGTTCATTTTCCTCAACAATCTGGCCTTCATCCATGAAGATCACGCGGTTGGCGACCTTGCGGGCGAAACCCATCTCATGGGTGACGCAGATCATCGTCATGCCATCCTCGGCGAGGGCGACCATGGTATCCAGCACTTCCTTGATCATTTCAGGGTCCAGCGCGGAGGTCGGCTCATCAAACAGCATCAGTTGAGGCTGCATGCAGAGCGCCCGGGCAATCGCCACACGCTGCTGCTGACCACCCGAAAGCTGGCCGGGGTATTTATGCGCCTGTTCGGGGATTTTGACGATTTCAAGGAAGCGCATGGCAATGTCCTCGGCTTCCTTTTTGGGCATCTTGCGAACCCAGATCGGGGCCAGCGTGCAGTTTTCCAGGATCGACAGATGCGGGAACAGGTTGAAATGCTGGAACACCATGCCGACCTCACGCCGGATGAATTCAATATTCTTCAGATCGCTGTTCAGCTCAATCCCGTGGACGTTGATGATACCGCGCTGGTGCGCCTCCAGCCGGTTGAGGCATCGGATCAGGGTGGATTTGCCAGAACCGGACGGGCCGCAAACGACAATGCGTTCACCCTTTTTGACCTGCAGGTTGATATCCCGCAGGACGTGGAACTGGCCAAACCATTTATTGACCCCTTCCATGGCAACAATGACTTCATCTTCAACGGTCATCTTGGTGCGATCGACGTCATTTTGCTTGTTCATCAGAACCCCCTTAGCCTAGTGCTTGCGCCCGCGGCTGAGTTTGTTTTCCATGTAAATAGAATAGCGCGACATCCCGAAACAAAAGACGAAGAACACCGCCGCTACAAATAAATACCCCGTATGCGCCTGCACCGGGGTTGCCCATGCCACATCGGAAATCGCGGACTGGGCCGCGCCAAGCAGATCAAACAGGCCGATGATGCTGACCAGCGTGGTATCCTTGAACAGACCGATAAAGGTATTCACAATCCCCGGGATAACGTGGGTCAGTGCCTGGGGCAGGATGATCAGGCGCATTTTTTCCCAATACGAAAGCCCCAATGCATCCGCGCCCTCGTATTGGCCCTTGTCCATGGCCTGCAATCCGCCGCGGATCACCTCAGCCATATAGGCGGCCGAGAACAGCATCACCCCGATCAGGGCGCGCAACAGGTTATCAAAATTCACGCCTTCAGGCAGGAACAGCGGCAGCATGACCGATGCCATGAACAAAACCGTGATCAGCGGCACCCCGCGCCAGAATTCAATGAAGACAATCGAAAGGATACGCGCTATCGGCATGGAGGAACGGCGACCAAGGGCCAGCACAATCCCCAGCGGCAATGACGCGACAATGCCAGTGATGGCCACCACCAGCGTGATCAGCAGCCCGCCCCATTGATTGGTGTCAATCGTGCGAAGACCGTAATCAACCCCAAGGATCAGCATCACCACGGCGTAACCGACCAGGAGCCAGCCGCCAATACCGCCAGCCGAGGCAAAGGCCGCCATGGTCTCACCCAGCAGCCCGCGACCGGCCAGCCGGCCAAAGGTGATCAGGGCCAGCCCGATCATGAAAATAATGCTCAGCGTCATGAGGCTGACATCAAACCCGCCCCCGTAGAGCAGGATAATCGTCAACAGCGGATAGACCGTCAGCAGGAAGATACCAACATAACGCCGGTATGGCAGGGGTTCGATCATCACCCAGGCCAGGCCGATAAGGCCGATGATCCCGGCCAGATTGACCCGCCACAGCTGATCAATATCATAAGGCCCGTACATCATGAATTTCATCTTGGCGGCAACAAAGGGCCAGCATGCCCCGTGCCAGCCTGAGGGGAGTTGCCCGCCCTGATCGATGGTGAAACACGCCTCACGCTTGATGCCGTCAGGATCGCTCCACACAGCGGATAATACGGCAAAATCAAACAGCCCCCAGGCTGTTGAAATCGTCAGCCAGCCAACAAAAACAGTGAAAAACGCCATCACGATGGAACGGACAGCAGAGCCGATGGAGGTGAAATCAGAGCATGATGCCAGGACATTGTGCCAGAGCCAGCCGCTGATCCCTGCTTCGGATGGTGGCGGCGGCAGAACCGGGGCATCCTCGGTGCGGACATAGCCCTTATCCGGTTGCGCCTTGCCGGGTCTCGCCCTGGTTGGCCTGTTGCTGGTGGGTTTTTTGGCCATCTTATCTCTCCACCAGCTTAACTTTGGAATTAAACCAGTTCATGAACAGGGCCGTGACAATAGAGAAAGTCAGGTAAACCGACATCATCATGAAGATCATCTCAATTTCCTTGCCAACCTGATTGAGCGCGGTACCGGCAAAAACCGAAACCAGTTCAGGGTAGGCAATGGCAACCGCCAGCGATGAGTTCTTGGTCAGGTTGAGGTATTGCGAGGTCAGAGGCGGAATGATGATCCGCATGGCCTGGGGAATGATCACCAGTTGCAGCACCTTGCCCTGCTTGAGACCAAGCGAAAGGGCAGCCTCAGTCTGGCCCTTGTTGACGGCAAGAATACCGGCCCGGACGATTTCAGCGATAAAAGCGGCGGTATACAGCGTCAGGGCGAGCCAGACCGACATCATCTCAGGGATGATGAGCATTCCCATGCCATCCTGATAACCACGGCGCAGGATCGGGCCGGTTTCACGGAATTCAGGAAATTCCCACGAAAGCGGGCTGCCCGTTACCAGAAACACAGCCAGCGGTATCAGCACCAGCACACCCGTCCCGACCCAGAAAACCGGGAAAGGCTTGCCTGTTTCATGTTGGCGGATACGCGCAAAACGGTTGATCCCCATGGTGATCGCAATGGCGATGGCAAGGGCAATCATGGTGGCGGAAAACCCCTCAGCAGGGATCGGGGCAGGCAGATACAGCCCGGTAATGTTGATCCCCGCCGCGCCTTCGAAAATTTCGATCTTGCCGCGCCGGTTCGGCAGGGAGCGGAGAACGGCGAAATACCAGAAAAACAGCTGGAGCAGGAGCGGGACATTACGGGTTATTTCAATGTAAGCGGTCGAAAACGCGCGCAGAACAAAATTCTGCGACAGGCGCATGATGCCCAGCGTGAAGCCAAGGGCAGTGGCCGCAAAAATACCAAAAAACGCCACCACGAACGTGTTGACGATGCCGATATAGTAAACATCAAGGTAGGTTGATGATCCGGCCTCATAATCAAACAGCCATGTTCCCAGCGTTGTGCTGATCTGGAAACCGGCGGATTGTGACAGAAAGCCAAAGCCAACAGACTTATTCTGGGTGGCGAGGTTCGTTACCGTGTTTTCAACAATCCACCAGAGACCGAAGACGATGGACCCGAGCATCAGTGCCTGAAAAATAAGGCTGCGTGATCGCGTATCGTTGATAACAGATAGTATAAAAGAACTTCCGGAATTCATGGCAGCACTCGTTTTATTCGAATGGCCTAGAATAATACCGCCCGGCCATATAGCCAGGCGGTATCATGAAGGTCAGATCGCTTAGCGGATCGGAGCAGCGTAGAGAATGCCGCCCTGTGACCACAGGTTGTTGACACCACGAGCAAGTTTGATCGGGGTGTTGAGGCCGACATGGCGCTCATAGCTTTCGCCGTAGTTACCAACCTGGGTGACAATGTTCATCGCCCAGTCGTTGCTGAGGCCAAGCTCTTCACCGAAGTTGCCTTCTGTGCCGAGCAGACGCTTGACCGACGGGTTGTTGTCGTTGGCCATTGAGGCAGCGTTGGCAGCAGTGATGCCAAGCTCTTCAGCGTTGATCATGGCATTGAGCGACCAGCGAACAATGTTGAACCAGTTGTCGTCACCCTGACGAACGACCGGGCCAAGTGGCTCCTTGGAAATGATTTCCGGCAGAACAACGTGGGCATCCGGGCTGGTCAGCTTGGTGCGCTGGGCAGCTAGGCCGGAACGGTCAGTGGTGTAAACATCACAACGGCCAGCATCGTAGGCAGCAACAACTTCGTCAGCCTTTTCATAGGCAACAAGGTTAAAGCTCATGTTGTTGGCACGGAAGTAATCGGTGATGTTCAGCTCAGTCGTGGTACCGGTGTTGGTGCAGATGTTTGCGCCATCCAGTTCGAGAGCGGATTTGGCACCGAGACCGGCAGGAACCATCATGCCCTGGCCATCATAATAGTTGACGCCAGCGAAGTTCAGGCCCAGCTGGGTGTCACGGGTCATGGTCCAGGTGGTGTTACGGGACAGGATGTCGATTTCACCAGAGCTGAGCGCGGTGAAACGCTGCTTGGCTGAAAGCGGGGTGAACTTTACCTTGCTGGCATCACCGAATACGGCAGCGGCAACAGCGCGGCAAAGGTCAACGTCGATCCCGGCCCAGTTGCCAGCATCGTCAGCGTTGGAGAAACCTGGGAGGCCCTGGGAAACACCGCACTGAACAAAGCCCTTGGCTTGGACCTGTCCGAGCGTCGTGTCACCGTGAGCACCAGCAAAAGCGCTGGTTGCAAGAATAGCAGTTGCAACACCAGCAATAGCAGATGTGATTTTGATCATTTGTCTTCCCTCTATGATGATTAGACAGTTTATAATCTAGTTAGTGAAAAATCTAAAAGCCTCAAGGTCAAATAACAACAATAAAGTGCTTAACCATCAAAAAAATTTGAAAAATTAGGAAATGTATTTAGTTTCAGAATTCTAGGCATTCTCGCATCAAAGGAAAACCGGAATGAAAAAAACACCCAGCAAGCATACTATTGCTGTCCACGCAGGGATGAAACCTGATGAAAACCACGGTATCCCGAACCCGCCCGTCTATCATGTATCCACCATCCTGAGGGGCAGTTTCGCCGAGGAGCGCAAGAAACAGTTTCAATATGATTACGGCCGCATGGGAACACCGACAACCGTTGCGCTGGAAAGTTCTGTTGCCGCGCTCTACGGCGCGGATGATGCAGTCGCGGTTCCATCGGGGCTGGCATCGGTCACAACCGGGGTCATGGCGGTGGTCCGCAGCGGCGATAACGTGCTTTTTCCGGATAGCCTCTATGGCTCGGCGCGGCGGTTTGCCGAGGTCGTCCTGCCAGCAGCGGGCGTTACGCCACTATTCTATGATCCGCTCGCCACGGCTGATGAGCTGGAAGCGCAGATGGATGACAACACCAGCCTGATCTATATCGAAACCCCGGGCAGCCAGACCTTTGAGGTACAGGATACCAGGGCGATTGTTGATCTGGCCCGCCGCAAGGGGTGCCTCACGGCCTGTGACAACACCTGGGGAACACCGCTCTATTTCGATGCGGTCGGCCACGGCATTGATGTCATTATTGAGGCTGGGACCAAGTATATCAGCGGCCATTCCGATGTCAGCATCGGGTTTGTTGCCGCGGTGGGTGAAACCGCGAAAAAGGTCAGGGCCTATGCCATCAACATGGGGCTGTGTGTTGCCCCTGATGATCATTACCTTGCCCTGCGCGGTATGCGGACCCTGCCGTTGAGGCTGCGCCAGTCCGAACAGAACGGGCTGGCCCTGGCGCGCTGGATCGAACAGCAGCCCGAGATTATCGGCATGCGCCATCCCGGCCTGCCCAGCCACCCCCAGCATGCGCTCTGGCAACGTGATTTCACCGGTTCCTGCGGGTTGTTCAGTTTCATGCTTGACCCCGCCATCCCAGTTGCGGCGGTGGATGCCATGGCTGATCACATGGAATTTTTCGGGATCGGGGCCTCATGGGGTGGTCATGAAAGCCTGATCCATGAAGGCCATTACAAGCGCACCGTCACCCCGGAACCGGAGGGGCATCTGGTCCGAATTTACGCCGGGCTTGAGGATCAGGCCGACCTGCTGAGGGATATCGAGGCGGGGTTTGAGCGGATGCGAAACCACCGCTAGCATTGACGGATCAGGGGTCGGCATCCCCCTCCCCTGATGGAACCGCTGGCCCGCACTGATTTTCAACCGCTTTCAGGATGCGGTCTTCGGTGCCGAGGATGGTTTCTTTCAGCTCCCGCATCACGGCATTGAGGCTGAGGGCATGGGCAGGGGTGATCAGCCCAAGCTCAACCGATGCCATTCCGGTGAGGGACAGGGCAATCATACCCAGAAAGAACAGCTTCACGCCTTGCATCAAAACCCCCTCCTGAACCTTTTGTGACCCCGGATCATGCGATGCCATGGGTTGAATTTACCGCCCCTGATAATGCCGGGTCAGTAACCCTTCCCGGTCATCAACCGCGTTCATGGGCATTGCCCCCTACTGAAATGGTTGCCGCCCCCATGACTATTGGTGTTATATCGGTGTCAGTATTTTGCATGGGGATAAACGCCCCACAGTTGAAGGATAAAAACCATGGCTGATCCGGCCAGTTTCTGGAATGAGCGTTACCAGCGCGAAGATTATCTCTTTGGTACCGAGGCCAATGATTTCATCCGCGCCGTCACCCCTGTTGCCGCGCCCGGTATGCGGGCCTTTGCCCCCGCTGATGGTGAGGGGCGGAACGGCGTGCATCTGGCCCGGCTGGGGTATGAGGTCAGCAGCATTGATGCCTCAAACCTGGCGGTGGATAAGGCCTTTGCCCTTGCCGAAAGCGCAGGCGTTACGCTCAACGCAAGGGCCGGTGACATGCTGGAGGAAGACTGGCCTGAAAATCATTACGATCTGGTGGTGGTCTGTTTCATGCATTTCATGCCTGATGATCATGATGTTTTCATGGGCAAGATACGGCAATGCCTCAAACCCGGCGGTCTGCTGGTCATGGAAAACTACACGGTTGATCAGATCCCGCTGACCTCAGGCGGCCCGAAAAAACCGGAAATGCTGCTGACCCCTGATCGGGTCAGGGCTGACCTTGCCGCCTATGATATCGCGTTCATGCAGGAAATACGCCGGCACCTCACCGAGGGGCCACGCCATCAGGGTATCGCCGCCACGATACAGGTTATTGCCCGTAAAAAAGCCCAGACCAGCGTTGAGACTGACGGAAAGACAGGGCCATGACCGGGGATCAAAAGCCTATCCGTGCCAGCCGTGAGGTTATCTGGCACCTGACCTGCGGGTCATGCCATTACTACTGGACCTATCCGACCATGAATATCAGTGAAGATATCAGCGGCAAAACGTTCCACTGCCCGCTTTGCGGGGTCAAATCCGACATTACGGTTGAGGATTTGACGACCAATGGCCAATAACCATCCCGACGATAAAACCCCGGAAGATGATCAGATCACGGATCAGAACCGGAAAAGGGTTCTGACCGCAACATCGCTTGGCATCATTTTCGCCATTGCGGCGGCGCTGGTGTTTTCCCTCCAGGACGGCATTTCCAAATACATGGCCACCCAGTACAACGTTTTCTTTGTCGTGATGCTGCGCTACTGGGCGTTTGCGGCCTTTGTGCTGGTCATGAGCTCGAGGGGTGAAGGCGGTATCGCCGCCGTGGCACGATCCCAGGTCATAGGGCTGCAATTTTTCCGGGGCATGCTGCTGGTGTTGCAGATCTGCGTCATTATCTGGAGCTTTGCCAATATCGGGCTGATCAGCACGCATGTCATCTTCGCCGCCTTCCCGTTGCTGGTGACGGCATTATCGGTCCCGTTCCTGAAAGAAACCGTCGGCTGGCAACGCTGGCTGGCGATCTTTGCCGGGTTTGCCGGGGTGGTGATCATCCTGCAACCGGGGTCATCGGTATTTTCCCCGATTTCACTCATCCCCTGCCTGACGGCGCTGATGTTCGCCTTCTATCACATCCTGACCCGTTATGTGTCCCGGTTTGATACACCACAGACCAGCTTTTTCTGGACCGGCATAGGCGGTGCTGTCACGGTCAGCTTCATCGGGCCGTTTTTCTGGGACCCGATGGTGGGGTTTGACTGGTTCTGGATGCTTGCGCTGGCGATACTGGGGGCGCTCGGCCATTACCTGACGATCAGGGCGCTGGCGATTGCCGAGGCATCCAGCATCCAGCCTTTCTTCTTTCTTCAACTGGTTTTCACCTCCCTCGTGGCGCTGGTCGTATTTGGTGAGGGTATAACCTTGACGATGCTGTTCGGTGCGATGATCATTGTTGGGTCAGGCATGTTCACCTTCTGGCGGGAAAGACAGCGGAACAGATAAACAAGAGCAAAAGAATGAGCAAGAAAACCACCATCCCTGTTGAGTTCTTTTCCGATATCATCTGCCCATGGTGCCTGATCGGTAAGAGAAAGCTGGAAAAAGCCGCCGCCATGCATGGCGGGATTACCCTCAGCATCCAGTGGCGGGCCTTCCTCCTCAATCCGCAGATGCGGCGTGAGGGCATGTCGAGGGAGGATTACGTCAACGCCAAATTCGGCGTGGCCGGGGCCAGTTTCTATGAAAGGGTCGCCAATGTCGGGCAGGAAGCCGGTATTGATTTCCAGTTTGATCGCATCAAGCGAACCCCGGATAGCCGCCCTGCCCATGGCCTGATCATGAGCGCGGGCAACAAGGCAGAGGATATCGCAGAAGAGCTGTTTAATTCATATTTTATCAATGGATTGGACATAGGGGATGATAAATTGCTTGAAGAATTGGCGTCGCGTTATTCGCTATCCTACCCCGCCAGTGAGACCATCAACCGGCAGATCGAACAGGACCTGAAGGATGCATCACGGCTGGGCATCCAGGGTGTGCCATTTTTCATCTTCAATGGTGAGATGGCAATATCAGGCGCGCACCCGCCGGAAAGCTTCCTCCCCGTCTTTGATGCGGTGATCGCCCGTATCAGCTAGGCCCGTATCAGCTAGGCCCGTATCAGCCAGGCCTGTATTAACAAGGCCCGTATCAAAAAGCTGTCCCTATAAGGCCAGACTGGCGACATCCTGAAGGATCGTTTTCACGGCCCTGGCCCGCCCCGAAATTGGCAGGGTCTGCTTTGAGACCAGCCGGTGATCCGTTGTCATCTGGATTGACCCGCGTTTATTGGCGATGAAGCCGATCAGCCGTTCAGGATTGGGGAAGGAGTTGTTGCGGAAGGATAGCGACAGCCCCTTGGGCCCGGCATCAATCCGCGCCACATGCGCCATGCGGCACAGAATCTTGATGGAAATCGTATCCATCAGGTT